>Ga0209498_1002095_pt1 | contig 12152 bp, 16 predicted proteins | sample WalLakDeSediment_FD_184131 | JGI IMG/M metagenome (GOLD analysis project Ga0209498, IMG submission 184131) | Lake sediment microbial communities from Walker lake, Nevada to study Microbial Dark Matter (Phase II) - Walker Lake 11/02/13 Deep... | ecosystem: Environmental > Aquatic > Freshwater >...
AAGCCCGGGGAGATTTCACGCGTGTTGAGATACGTCGCCAGCCTCGCCTTCCTGCTCGCGGGCACATGGCTTTTGTTCTCGGGCATGTGGACTCACCCGATCCTGGTCCCGCTGGGGGCAGTGTCGGTGATGTTCAGCATCTGGCTGAGCCATCGGCTCGGGATCCTGGACCGCACGGCCAGGCCGATGAGGATCATACTCGCCAGCCTGCGTTACTGGCCCTGGCTGCTCGGGCAGATCGTCCTGTCCAGCATGCAGGTCGCCCGCCAGGTCCTGTCGCCGCGGCTCGACATCAATCCTCGCATCATGCGGCTACCGATGACCCAGCAGACCGATCTGGGCCGGGCAATGCTCGCCAACTCGATTACCCTCACCCCGGGCACCGTTTCGATACACGTGCGCAAAGACGAGATCTGGTTCTACGCACTCGACGCGGAAAGTGCGCAGGGTACGCTTTCGGGCGAAATGGACCGCCGGGTACGCCGGTTCGAGGAGGACGCGCGATGATGTTCGTGGTGGCCGGTGTAGCCATTCTGCTCACAATGGGCATGGCGCTGGCCCGAATGTTCGCAGGCCCCACCCTGTACGACCGCATCCTCGCGACCAACGTGTTCGGCACGAAGACGGTGCTGATCATCGCGGTGATCGGGTTCATCGTCGGACGGCCGGAGTTCATCGACATCGCGATCGTGTACGCGCTGATCAATTTCATCGGTATCGTCGCGGTGCTGAAGTTCTTCGAATACGGCAGCTTCCGCTCCGGTTCCGAGGGCCGGGCGCCGGGCGCTGGCAAGCGGGGCGAGGAATCCGCACCATGATCGGGTTGCTGCTGGACGTGCTGAGCTGGACTCTGCTGATCACCGGCTCGGTGTTTCTGCTGATTGGCGGCATCGGGCTGCTGCGCTTCCCGGACTTCTACTCCCGGCTGCAGGCTGCCGGGATCACCGACACAGTCTGCTCGATCTCCATCCTCCTCGGTCTGACCCTGCAGGCAGACGCTGTGCCGGTCGCCGCGAAGCTGCTGTTCACGCTGTTCTTCCTACTGTTCACCGCTCCCCTGTCCTCGCTCGCGATGGCCAAGGCCGCGCGGCACAGCAAGGTCGATCCCTGGCGGCCCGAAGACGGAGGTGGATCATCGCCGCGCTGATCGACATCCTGCTGCTCGCGTTTCTCGTAGCCGTGGCGCTGGCCACGGTGTGGATCCGCAACCTGTTCGCCGCGACCATGCTGATGGGCATCTTCAGCCTGCTCGCCGCCTCTCTCTACGTGCTCCTGGACGCGGTGGACGTCGCATTGACCGAGGCCGCGGTCGGCGCCGGCATCTCCATCATACTGATGCTGGGGGCGCTGGTGCTCACCACCAGCAAGGAAAAGGTGCATGACGCACGGCACAACCTGCTGGCACTGGTGGTGGTGCTGATCACTGGCGCCGCGCTGATCTACGGCACCATGGACATGCCCAATTTCGCCGACCCGAAGGCTCCGGCGCACCAGCACGTGTCGCCGCGCTACACGCAGGAATCGGTCGACGAGATCGGCATCCCCAACATGGTGACCTCGGTGCTGGCCAGCTATCGCGGGCTCGACACGCTAGGCGAGGTGCTGGTGATCTTCGTCGCAGGCGTGGGCGTGCTGCTCGTGCTGGGGGCGGGCGGCTTCCAGCGCCGTCGCCGGGAGTCTGGGGAGGAAGAGGAATGAGCCCGCACATCGTGCTCCGGGTCGGGGCGAAGCTGCTGATCCCAGTGATCCTGCTGTTCGGGCTGTATGTGCAGTTCCACGGGGAGTACAGCCCCGGCGGCGGTTTCCAGGCGGGCATCATCTTTTCCGCGGCGCTGATCCTGTACGCGCTGATCTTCGGCCTGGAGACGGTGCAGCAGGCAGTACCGCCGGCCGCGGTGCACGCCCTGGCGGCGCTGGGAGCGCTGCTCTACATGAGCATTGGCATCTGGGCCATGCTGGCCGGTGGCAACTTCCTCGAGTACAAGGTGCTCGCCGCCGACCCGCACGTGGGCGAGACGGCCGGCATCATCCTGATCGAGCTTGGCGTCGGGATCACCGTGGGCGCCGTGGTCATCACCCTGTTCTACTCCTTTGCCGGGCGGGCGCGCCCGAAGCGGGGCGGAGACTGACCCATGGAGTGGCTCGGCCTCTACAACTACTGGGTGGTGGTCGTGCTGATGATGGCCGGATTCTACGTGGTCATCGCGCAGGGCAACCTGATCAAGAAAATCGTCGGTCTGAACATCTTCCAGACCTCGGTCTTCGTCTTCTACATCAGCCTCGCCAAGCTCGACGGCGGCACCGCACCGGTGTACCTCGAGGGTGTCACCGCCTACACGAACCCCCTTCCACACGTGCTGATCCTCACCGCGATCGTCGTCGGCGTCGCGCTTACCGCAATGGGCCTGGCGCTCGCGGTGCGCGTCTACGAGGCTTACGGGTCGCTCGAGGAGGATGAAATCAACGCTCAGGACGAGCAGGACGCATGATCGAACACAATCTGCCCGCCCTGCAGGTCCTGCTCCCCCTGTTTGCGGCGCCGCTGCTGCTGTTCCTGGTGCGCTGGCCGACGCTGGCGTGGGCCCTGACCACGGCAGTCTGCTGGGCCACGTTCCTGGTGTCTGCCCTGCTGCTGGAGGCCGTCTGGACCGGGGGCCCGATCAGCTATGCGCACGGCGGTTGGGAACCCCCGTACGGCATCGAATACTGGGTCGACACCGCCAATGCCTTCGTGCTGCTGATTATCGCTGGCATCAGCGCGATCGTGATGCCCTTCGCACGCGACAGCGTAGAGCAGGAAGTGGACCGGGACCGGATCGCATGGTTCTACAGCGCCTTCCTGCTGGCCAACGCCGGTCTGCTCGGCATCGCGATCACCGGCGATGCCTTCAACATTTTCGTGTTCTTCGAGATCTCGGCGATCGCCTCGTACGCGCTGATCGCCATGGGCAAGGACCGGCGCGCGCTGCTCGCCTCCTTCACCTACCTGATCATGGGAACGATTGGCACCACTTTCCTGCTGATCGGCATCGGCTTCCTGTACATGATGACGGGCACGCTGAACCTCGCCGATCTCGCGGAACGCCTGCCCGCGGTACGTGACACCACCACGATCCGGGCTGCGTTCGCATTCATCGCCGTGGGCATCTCCCTGAAGCTCGCGCTGTTCCCGCTGCACCTTTGGCTGCCCAACGCCTACACCTACGCACCCTCGATGGTCACGGTGTTCCTGTCGGCCACTGCGACCAAGGTGGCGATCTACGTGCTGCTGCGGTTCTTCTACTCGGTATTCGGTGTCGAGTTCTCGTTCGGCGTGCTGCCGATGGGCTACGTGCTGATGCCGCTGGCGCTGCTCGGCATCCTGCTCCCGTCGATCGTCGCGATCTTCCAGGCCGACGTGAAGCGGATGCTCGCCTACTCCAGCGTCGCGCAGGTCGGCTATATCATTCTGGGGTTCAGCTTCGCCAGCACGCTGGGGCTGATGGCGGCGATGCTGCACCTGTTCAACCACGCGATCACCAAGGCCGCGCTGTTCATGGCGCTGGGCGCCATCGTCTACCGCATCGGCAGCACCCGGATCGATGACATGGCGGGCATCGCCCGCGACATGCCCTGGACCATGGCTGCATTCGTGGTCGGCGGCCTGAGCCTGATCGGCATCCCATTGACGGCCGGCTTCATCACCAAGTGGCATCTGCTGCTCGCGGCGCTGGAGGCCGGTTTCTGGCCGATCGCCGTGTTCCTGCTGGCGACTTCGCTGATCGCGGTGATCTACATCTGGCGCGTGGTTGAGGCCGCCTATTTCCTTGAGCGTCCGGCCAATGCCCCGCCGGTACGCGAAGCCCCGCCCGCGCTGCTGCTGCCGACCTGGGGCCTGGCGCTGGCGAGTGTCGTGTTCGGGATCTATACCGCGCTGCCGGTGGGCGCCGCGGCCAAAGCCGCCGCGATCCTGCTGGGAGGCTATCCGTGAACCGGTGCACGGCTTACGCAGGGTGCCTCCCCGCTCAGGCGTCTTGCCCGACGCGTGGTCGTCACCCAGACGCGTTGCCGGCACTTGAAGGCGGTGCAGCATGAGCCCCGAGATGGCCATCGGACTGGCGCTCGCGACCCCGCTTGCGGGCATGTTGCTGATGCTGCTCTTCGCGCGGGTCCCGAACCTGCGCGACACCATGATGGTGCTGACCGCCGCAACCATGTTCGCGATGGTGCTGCAGGTGCTGCCCGAGGTGCAGGCGGGCGCACGCCCGAGCCTAGAGCTATTCGAACTGATGCCCGGTCTGTCGATCGCTTTCGAGGTCGAGCCGCTGGGGATGCTCTTTGCACTGGTCGCCTCGGGGCTGTGGATCGTCACCGCGCTGTATGCGATCGGCTACATGCGGGGCGCGAAGGAGAAACACCACACCCGCTTTTACGCGTTCTTCGCGATTGCGCTGTTCAGCGCGCTGGGGATCGCCTTTGCGAAGAACATGTTCACGTTGTTCGTGTTCTACGAGATCCTGTCGATCTCCACCTACCCGCTGGTCGCGCACAAGGGCAACGAGGCGGCGAAACGCGGGGCCCGCATTTACCTCGGCCTGCTGCTAGGCACCTCGATCGGTTTCCAACTGCTGGCGATCCTGCTGACCTGGTCCCTGACCGGCACGCTGGACTTCACCGACGGCGGCATCATGGAGGGCAAGGTCGGCCACGGAGTCGGTGCGATCCTGCTTCTGCTGTACATGTACGGCATCGGCAAGGCGGCGCTGATGCCCTTCCACCGCTGGCTTCCAGAGGCGATGGTCGCACCGACGCCGGTCAGCGCGCTGCTGCATGCGGTGGCGGTGGTGAAGGCCGGGGTGTTCACCGTGCTGAAGGTCAGCGTGTACCTGTTCGGTCTGGATTACCTGCAGGACCTGGTGACGACCGAATGGGTGATGTACATCGCCGCGTTCACGATGATCGCGGCCTCGCTGGTCGCCATGCAGCAGGACAACCTGAAGGCCCGGCTCGCCTACTCCACCGTGAGCCAGCTGTCCTACATCGTGCTCGGGGCGATGCTGGCCAGCCAGATCGCGGCGATCGGCGGCGGCATGCACATCGCGATGCACGCTTTCGGCAAGATCACGCTCTTCTTTTGCGCCGGCGCCATTTACGTGGCGACCAAGAAGACCGAGATCAGCCAGATGGACGGATTGGGCCGGCGCATGCCGTTCACCATGGGCGCCTTCCTGCTTGGTGCGCTGTGTGTGATTGGTGCGCCGCCGATGGGCGGGCTGTGGAGCAAGTGGCACCTGATTCTCGGCGCACTCGACAGCGGGCAGCAGTTGATGATCGCCGTGTTCCTGGTCAGCACGCTGCTGAACGTCGCCTATCTGATCCCGCCGGTGATCCGCGCGTTCCTGCGCCCACCAAAGGACGGCTACACCGGCGGCATCAAGGAGGCCCCGCTGCTTTGCGTCGCGCCGCTGACCTTCACCGCGCTCGGCGCCTTCGCAATGTTCTTCCTCGCAGGCCCGCTGCGCGGACTGCTTGAGGGGATGTTCCCGTGACGGTTGCGGACGTTCTCGCTGCAGGCATCCGTGGGTGTGCAGTGCGCGGCCCGGCGGGACGCCGCGAATCCATCCGTGGAGGCTTGACGGCAGCATCCATGCTGCCGACACCCGCCGGGCCGCGCACCGCACACCCACTCCCAGCGCTTTTGAAAAACCGGTCAGCACTCTGGCCAACCGCAACGGGATAGCGAGGTCAACATGGGTCAGTTCCTCGAATATCTGGTGAAGAGCGCGCGCACACTGACCTGGGTGATGCTCGGGATCATGGCGCTGCTGGTGATCGCCGACATCCTGATCCCCACCGGTTACGGCCGCTTCCCGTTCGACACCATCGGCGGCTTCGGCGCGCTTTACGGGTTCGTCTCCTGCGTGCTGATCATCGTGGTATCCAAGCTGCTCGGCTACGCCTTCCTGTACCGGTCCGAGGACTACTACGACGACGCGCTGCCCGAAGGCAGGCCAGCCGAGTCCACGGCGGAAACGCGGGAGGGCCGCGATGACTGAGACCGGCGCGCTCGCTTCCGGGGACTGGCTGCACCCGTCACTGCTGCTGATCGCCGGCGCGCTGGTCATCCCGTTTCTGCGCAACCGCGTGCAGCAGGGCTACCGGCTGCTGCTCTCGCTCGGCTTCCTCTGGGCGGTCTGGACGATCGCCCCTGGCGTCTACGGCAGCTTCGCGTTCCTCGGTCTCGATCTCGTGCCGGGACGCGCCGACAAGCTGAGCCTGGTCTTTGCGTACGTGTTCTCGCTGATCACCGTGATCGGCACGATCTACTCGTTGCACGTGAAGGACAACGTTCAGCACGTGGCGGCCTACGTCTACGCGGCCGCCGCGGTGGGTGTGGTCTTTGCCGGCGACCTGGTCACGCTCTACGTGTTCTGGGAGCTGATGATGCTGGCTTCGGTCTGGCTGATCTGGCGCCGCCGGACCCCGGAATCCTACGCCGCCGGGATGCGTTACCTGCTGGTGCATGCGGTCAGCGGCGTGCTGCTGCTGGGCGGCATCGCGCTCTTTTACACCCAGACCGGCAGCATCGCTTTCGAGCAGATCGACATCACCGGCCCGGCCTTCTACCTCATCCTGATCGGCTTCATGATCAACGCCGCGGTGCCGCCGCTGCATGCCTGGCTGACCGACGCCTACCCGGAGGCCACCGTCACCGGCGCGATCTTCCTGAGCGCGCTGACGACCAAGACCGCGGTCTACGTGCTGATCCGCGGCTTCCCCGGCACCGAGCTGCTGGTCTGGCTTGGGGCAATCATGGCGCTGTGGGGCGTGGTCTACGCGGTGCTCGCGAACGACATCCGCCGACTGCTCGCCTACCACATCATCAGCCAGGTCGGTTACATGGTCGCAGGTGTCGGCATGGGCACAGCGATCGCGCTGAACGGCTCGGCTTCGCACGCGTTCACCCACATCCTGTACAAGGCCCTGCTGTTCATGGGGGCCGGTGCGGTGATCCACATGACCGGCAAGAGCAAGCTCACCGAGTTGGGCGGCATCTACCGGTACATGCCGTACACCTTCCTGCTCTACATGATCGGGGCATTTTCGATCTCGGCCTTCCCGCTGTTCTCGGGCTTCGTCAGCAAGACCATGGTGGTCGAAGCGGCTGCGGTCGACTATCGCATGTGGATCTGGCTGATGCTGTCGATGGCGTCGGCGGGCACCTTCCTGCACACTGGCCTGAAGCTGCCGTACTTCACATTCCTGGGGAAGGATTCGGGTCTGCGCCCGAAGGAGGCCCCCTGGAACATGCTGCTCGCGATGGGCATCGCCGCCTTCTTCTGCGTGTTCATCGGCATCTACCCGGCCTGGCTGTACGGCGTCCTGCCCGCACCGGTGGACTACAACGCCTATACGCTCAGCCACCTGTTCTGGGAGCTGCAGCTGCTGCTGTTCACCGGGCTCGGTTTCTTCCTGCTGCTGAAGCACGTGGGCGGTGAGGCGAAGATCAGCATCGACACCGACTGGCTGTACCGGCGCGCACTGCCCGCCACTGCACGCTGGGTACGCGACTGGGGCGGTGCCGCCTGGCAGGGCACGCTGAACCTGTCGCTGCGCGGCATCCAGGGGTTCGTGATGGGGCTTGCGCGCCACCATGGGCCACAGGGCCTGCTCGCGCGTACCTGGCCGACGGGCAGCATGGTCCTCTGGGTCGCGATCATCCTGGCCGGCTCGTTGTTGATCTACTACCTCTGAGGCGGACAACGGTCGCCCCGTCTCGGGTTGGATATCCGGGCCCGCCCATGCTGCCATCTGGGTTGAGCCGAATCCCGTAAGTTCCCTTGCCCGATATCGCGCGTGGAATTCTTGAGTCAATCGCTCAGGTATTTATATTAGCACTCGGCAATGTACTGAAGCGCCCCGCCGGGGCGGTACACGAACGAGGAGGTAACACCATGAGCCAGCTCATCAGCAACTTCCCGCACGATGGCGTCGTGACCCTCAACCGCGTGATCCTCAAGCCCGAGTACACGGTAGACGATCTGCAGGAACGCGTGGCGGTGCTCTGCGAGAACGTGAAGACCTATCACTCGGACACCGGTTTCGTGGGCGGTTTCGTCGCGATGAACTCAGGCGCAGTCTCCAACGAGGGCTCGACCATCGGTCAGGCCGTGGACAGCCCGCTGAAGGATCGGGAGGCCCTGATCATCACCTTCTGGAACTCCTTCGACGACCATGAGCGGTCCCACCGCAGCGAGACCTTCCAGCCACTCTTCCGCGAGGTCCTGGAACTCTGCGAAAACGGTAACGAAGAGATCGCTTACGAGATGCTATGGTCCGGCAAGGCTTATTCGGACGCCGAGGCCCGCGCCGCACGCGAGGCCAAGGAGCGCTACGCAGCCTGAACCGGAAAGCGGGTGGGTGGGGGCTGGACGCCCCACCCCCTCGTGGGAGCGGCCTCCGGCCGCGATGGCGCCGAGCACGACGGTCAGCCCTGATCGCGGCTGGAAGCCACTCCCACACCCCCTACCCGCCCCGGCACCGGCCGGGGAGCCGATCGCCGGATCATCCCTCCCGCGCGGGCCCGTCGGATTCCGCCGACTCACCCTCGTCCGATGACGCGAGTGTGTGCGTCTTTTCGTCGTAGCGGCCCTTCAACTCGTCCACCTGGGTGTTTTCCCAGAGCGGGACACCCATGAAATAGCCGGCCCGCCCGATCGCATGGGCGGCCACGGGCGCGGTGAGGAGCAGGAACGCGATCACCGCCACCGCCTTTGCAATCACCGGTTCTGTCCCGAAGTGCACCGCGACTGCCACCATCGTCAGACCCGCTCCAAGAACTCCGGCCTTCGTCGTTGCGTGCATACGGGTGAGCAGATCGGGCATGCGCAACACACCCAGTGCAGCGATCAGCATGAAAACCGACCCCGCGAGGAGCGCGAAGGCGGTGAGCCATTCAATCACCAATGCGATGCCCTCCCTTTTCCAGGTAACGCGCAAAACCCAGGGCCGCGAGGAACGCCGTCAGCGCCAGCACCATCGCGACATCCAGGAACGGCGCGCGACCGCTAGCGACCACCGAAACGGCAATGAACCCCACCGTCAGCGAAGCGAGCAGCTCCAATGCCACCACGCGATCCGGCAGCGACGGCCCGCGAATGAGGCGGATGAACCCCAGCAGCAGCGCCAGGCTGAGCAGCAGGTACGAGACGACGATCGCAAATTGCAGAACCATGGACGGAACCTCAACGCAGCACTTCGAGGGCACGGGCCTCGAGGGACTTGATGCTGCGGATCACCTCATCCCGATCGACCAAGTACATCACGTGAATGTACAGAACCTTACGGTCGGTGGATACGTCGAGACTCAGTGTCCCCGGCGTCAGAGAAATCAGATTGGCCACAATGGTGATCTCCCCGTCGGTCTTGGCCTCCAGCGGCATCGCGATCACGCCCGGGCACATGTGGTGCGTGGGCGTGAGTACGTCGTACGCCACCTTCAGGTTCGACACCAGCAACTCCCAGAAGAAGTAGCCGATGAAACCGATGAACTTCGGCACCTTGCCGACGTACTTCGCAAAGTCGGGTTTGTCGCGCAGGGCAAGCCCGAGGATCAGGTAACCGAGCACGAAGCCCAGCAGCAGGTTGGGCCCGGTGAATGAACCCGTCAGCGCCACCCAGATCAGCATCAGCGCGATATTCCAGATCAGCGCGATCATCGGGTGGCCCCTCCGAGCACGGCCTCGATATAGCCCGAGGTGTCGAGCAGTTGCCCCGCGGACTTCTCGGCCATCTCGAAGATCGGCTGACCGTACAGGCCGATCATTACGGTCATCAGCGCCAGCGCCACGATCGGGATCCACATCCAGACCAGGGATCCATGGGCCGCCTGCGGTCCTGCGCCACCCGCTGGCTGCGCCTTCCAGAACACCTCGTTCCAGATCTTCACCATCGAGTACAGGGTCAGAAGCCCGACGATCAACGCCACCGCTACGGCCAACCAAGCCTCCACCTCGATCCCCGCCCGGATGATGATGAACTTCGCAAAGAAACCGGAGAGCGGCGGCAACCCGGCCAGCGACAGCGCCGGCACCATGAACAGCACGGCCAGCACGGGGTGGGAACGGTACAGCCCACCCAACTCCCTTAATTCATGTGACCCCTTCAATTGATAGGTCAACCCACTGATCAGAAACAGGTTCGCCTTCACGATGATGTGATGCATGATGTAGAACACCCCGCCGACGATGGCCAGCGGGGTGAACAGCGCAAGACCGAGGATCATGTACCCGATCTGGCTCACGATGTGGAACGACAGGATGCGCCGGAACTCGAACTGCGCGGCCGCCCCGAGCACGCCGGTCAGCATGGTCAGCATTGCGACCCAGAGCAGGATCTCGTGGGTATGGCCGACCTCCTGGTTGAAGATCAGCGTGAAAACCCGGAACAGCGCGTACACGCCCACCTTCGTCAGAAGACCCGCGAAAAGTGCCGACACGGCAACCTTCGGCGTGTGATACGAGGCCGGCAGCCAGAAGAAGAACGGGAAGGCGGCGGCCTTGATACCGAAGGCGACCATGAACAGCATCGCAATCACGGTGACCATCCCTGGGTCCTCGACTTGGCCGAGTTTCACCGCGAGATCGGCCATGTTCAGCGTTCCGGTCAGACCGTACAACAGGCCGATCGCGGTGAGGAACAGCGCCGAAGACAGCAGGTTCAGGGTCACGTACTTGATCGCACCCTCCATCTGCGCGCGCTCTCCACCGAGAATCAGGAGCGCGAAGGAGGCGACCAGCATTACTTCGAACCACACGTAGAGGTTGAAGATGTCACCGGTCAGGAAGGCGCCATTGACGCCGGCCAGCAGCAGATGAAAAAGCGGGTAGTAGCCGAAGCGCTCGTGCCGTACTCCGATGCCCGAGAGCGAATAAATTGCGGTCGCGAGACCGATGATCCCGGTGAGTACGACCATGATCGCGGCGAGCATGTCGGAGACCAGAACGATCCCGAACGGCGCGGGCCAGGCGCCCATCTCCATCACCACGTGGCCCTGCTCCCAGGTATCGAGCAGCAGTTGTACCGAGAGCAACAGCAGCAGCGCCGAGCCGGCCACACCAAGGAAACGCTGCGTCGCGTGCGACTGCCAGAACGCAAGCGACAGCGCCCCCACCAGCAGCGGCAGGACGACCGGCAGCGCGACGATCAAGTTCGGCGCGAACGTCATGTGTCGGTGTCCTTCATCTTGTCCATGTCGTCCGCACCCACCACCTCGTAGGCCCGGTGGATCAGTACCACCGCAAACGCCAGCACACCAAAGCCAATCACGATCGCGGTGAGGATCAGCGCCTGGGCCAGCGGATCGGCACTGGGCCCAGGTGGCAACACGTCACCGAGGTTGATCAGCGGAGGCGCGCCGCGGGTCAGGCCAGCCGCGGTGAAGATCAGCAGGTTCGCCGCATTGGAGAGCAGCACCAGCCCGATCACGAGTTTCACGATCGAGCGGCGCAGCATCATGTAGATCGCGGCCGTGTACAGCCCGCCGATGACGAAGGCCATCACGATCTCCATCGTCAGTCCTCCGCCTCAGCCAGGGTCAGCATGATGGTCAGCACCGCGCCGATCACCACCAGGTAGACCCCGATGTCGAACAGCAACACCGTGCTGAGCTTCATCTTGCCGACGCCGGGCACGGCCAACTCCCACCACTGGGCGGTAAAGAAGGCCTGCCCACCGAAGATTCCCGGCACACCGCTGAGCACGGCAAGCGACATTCCGCCGCCCAGCAGGCTGCGCGGATCGATCCGCAGCACGCGGCGCGCTGAGGCGATGTCCATCGAGAAGAGGTACAGCACGATCGCCGCCGCCGCGACCAGCCCAGCGATGAATCCACCACCCGGCTCGTTGTGGCCCCGGAACAGCAGGAACAGCGAAAAGAGCAGCAGGAGCGGCAAAAGGAAATGACCGGCGGTACGCAGGATCAGGGAGTGCATGTTCATTTGCGGTCCTCCGCGCGGAACCGGATCATCGCGTAGACACCCACCGCCGCGAGCGCCAGCACGAAGATCTCACCCAGAGTATCCAGCGCCCGGAAGTCGACCAGGATGACGTTGACGACGTTGCGACCGTGGCCGGACGGGACGGCCTCTTCGAGGAAATACTGCGCGATCGAG
>Ga0209498_1002097_pt1 | contig 12151 bp, 7 predicted proteins | sample WalLakDeSediment_FD_184131 | JGI IMG/M metagenome (GOLD analysis project Ga0209498, IMG submission 184131) | Lake sediment microbial communities from Walker lake, Nevada to study Microbial Dark Matter (Phase II) - Walker Lake 11/02/13 Deep... | ecosystem: Environmental > Aquatic > Freshwater >...
TTTGCAACCGCAGGCAGTGATCTGGCTTATGGAGGATATTTTCAAAGTTCCAGCAGCAGTGGTGTTGGTGTATCCGGAATTTCTGAAGCAACGGGTGTCAGGGGCATTTCACTGGCCATCTCAGGAGATGCCTATGGAGGACAATTCTCAACCTCAAGTACCGAAGGAAGAGGCGTATATGGCATATCTTTAGGCAACAGCGGAAATACCTTTGGAGGCTATTTTGCCAGCAACAGTTCCGAAGGCAGGGGTGTTTATGGCACTGCACCTTTTACAGGGGTTCAGGGCGCTGCAACGGCCACCAGCGGCAATAATTCTGGCGGGCATTTTACAACATACAGCACCGGCGGAACAGCTATGTTTGCCAATGCATACGCAACCAGTGGCACCACCTATGGAATAAGAGCAAATGTAGCTTCCGGTGCAGGTTATTCCGGATACTTCACCGGTGGGCAGTTTTTTATTTCCGGAAATACCGGCATAGGAACATTCAGCCCCGAAGCAGGCCTGCACTTAAAGGGCACAGGGTTTCCCAACAGCTTTATGTACCTTCAATCAAACCTGGGACAGGATGCCGGGTTTAGGTTTTACGAAGGAACCAATGTAAAATGGTCCATATTCAACCATTCCTCTGCCGGCGGTTTAAACATTTATAATACTGGTGGAAACACGGCCATTTTTGCCAAACATTCAAATGCCTTTGTTGGCATAGGAAACACCAACCCCGCGCAAGCGCTTGATGTGAATGGCAACGCCCGCTTCAGGGCCATTGGATCAGGAGCCTATGCCGGGGTGGTAAACCGAATGGCGGATGGCACGCTTACCACCGCCACTTCCGATATACGAATGAAAGAAAATGTACAAACCCTGCAGGGCGGACTTGACAAAATCCTTCAGTTACGCGGGGTGTCCTTTACCTGGATCAATCATCCGGAGTATGGCCAGCGCATTGGTTTCATAGCCCAGGAGATGGAAGAGATCCTGCCAGAGTTGGTTTTCACCAACGAAGTGGATGGCTACAAAGGCATCAACTATGCCGAGGTCACCGCAGTGCTCACCGAAGCCATTAAGGAGCAACAAGCAGAAATTGACCGCCTGCAACAAGAAAACCTGAATCTGAACGCCCGCCTGGAAAGGCTGGAAAAAACCCTGGAAAAATTGATCATTGATGATTGATGATTGGCGAATTAAAAACCTCCCCCCCAACCCCCTCCAAAGCCTGCCTGCCGGCAGGCAGGGGGGAGTCAGAAAACCGAACTTTAAACTTTAAACTCCGAACTCCAAACTTTAACCTTATGAAACCCTTAATCACCCAAACCACCAAAGCCATTTTCCTGCTGTTTTTTCTGGCAGCGGTATGGCAAGTTCAGGCCCAGGTGCCCGAAAAGTTCAATTATCAGCTGGCCGTGCGCGATGCCCAGGGCAACGTCTATGCCAGCCAACAGCTCAGCTTCCGCGTAAGCATACTGCAGGGAAGCACCGTGCTATACCAGGAAACGCATGGCACCCAAAGCAACGCCTATGGCCTGGTGAACCTGATGATCGGCGACGGGACCCCCACCCAGGGCAGCATGGCGGCCATCGACTGGGGCGGCGCGGCCAAAAGCCTGAAGGTGGAGTTTGATCCAACAGGAGGCAGCAGCTATGCCGAACTGGCCACCACCCCGCTGCTGAGCGTTCCTTACGCATTGTATGCAAAACAAGCCGGAGACGGAGGATCAGGACTGACCATTGGCGGGGCAAACACCAACGTGCAGTTCAACAATAACGGTATGTTGGATGGAAGCCCGAATTTCATTTTTATCCCCGCTACAAACAGGGTTGGAATTGGAACATCCAACCCCCTGGCAACTTTGCATGTCCAAAGTGGCCAAACAGGAGTTTTTGGCTGGGCAACCAATGAAAGCGGAAATACTGTTGGTGGCAGATTCCAAAGTTCCAGTTCAAGCGGAACAGGCGTTTATGGTATTTCAGACTATAAGGGAGTTGTAGGTATGGCCGAAGCCACAAGCGGCTCAGCAGTAGGGGGAGATTTTCAATCTGCAAGTGCGGATGGAAAAGGAGTTGTTGGCCTTGCAATCGCCACTACCGGATCTACTTATGGAGGATTTTTCAATAGCAATAGTCCGGATGGCAGGGGCGTTTTTGGCAGTGCGCCCTTTATTGCAATTCAGGGTAATGCCTCAGGAACCAGTGGTGCTACCTATGGCGGGCATTTCACAAGCAGCAGCACTGGTGGAACCGGAGTTTACACCGATGCATCAGCCAGTAGCGGAACCAACTACGGGATAAGAGCTTATACCTCTTCTGCGCAGGGCTTCTCCGGGTATTTTTCCGGAGGAAAGTTTTATATTTCTGGAAGAACCGGTATTGGAACAAATAGTCCAGCAGCTGGTTTGCACGTTAAGGGAACAGGTTTTCCCGACAGTTTTATCTATATTCAATCAAACCTTACCAATGATGCCGGCATACGCATTTATCAAGGCGACCTGGCTCAATGGCATATTTTTAACAACTTCTCTGCTGGAGGATTGCAAATATATAATTCAGAATTCACTACAGCCATTTTCGCTAAACAAACCAATTCCTATGTCGGCATCAGAAATACTGATCCGACGCAAGCGCTTGATGTGAATGGCAATGCCCGCATCAGGGCCATTGGCTCGGGGGTCTATGCCGGGGTGGTAAACCGAATGGCGGATGGCACGCTTACCACCTCCACTTCCGATATCCGCTTGAAAGAAAATGTACAAACGCTGCAGGGCGGACTTGACAAAATCCTTCAGTTGCGCGGGGTGTCCTTTACCTGGATCAATCATCCGGAGTATGGCCAGCGTATTGGTTTCATAGCCCAGGAGATGGAAGAAATACTGCCCGAACTGGTTTTCACCAACGAGGTAGATGGCTACAAAGGCATCAACTATGCCGAGGTCACCGCAGTGCTCACCGAAGCCATTAAGGAGCTTAAAGCCGAAGTGGACCGACTGCAGGACGAGAACGACCGCCTTAAAGTTAATGAAGCGCAGACGAACGCCCGCCTCGAAAGGCTGGAAAAAACCCTGGAAAATCTAAGCGAGAAATGAGAAAATGTGATAATGTGATAATGTGGTAATGTGATGATTACAGGGATTTGGGCGGATCACACGGATGAAGGCATGGAGCATGGAGCATGGAGCGTGGAGCACCTGAAACCCGACCTGGAACTCGACCTGAGACCCCAAACCCCGAACTCCAAACCCCAAACCCCAAACCTTGAACCTTAAACCTTGAACTCCAAACTCCGAACTCCAAACTTTAACCTTATGAAACCCTTACTCACCCAAACGATCAAAGCCATTTTCCTGCTGCTTTTTCTGGCAGTGGTATGGCAAGTTCAGGCCGACGTGCCCGAAAAATTTAATTATCAACTAGCTGTGCGCGATGCCCAAGGCAATGTGTATGCCAGTCAGCAGGTCAGCTTCCGCGTAAGCATTATGCAGGGAGCCGCGGTGATTTACCAGGAAACCCACACTACCCAAACCAATGCCTATGGCCTGGTTAATTTAATGATAGGCGATGGCACTTCCACCCAGGGCAGCATGGGGGCTATTGACTGGGGCGGCCAGGCCAAAAGCCTGAAAGTGGAATTTGACCCCATCGGGGGCAGTAGCTATGCCGACCTGTCCACTACGCCCCTGCTCAGCGTGCCCTATGCCTTGTATGCCAAACACAGTGAAGAACCTGGACCAGCCGGACCCGAGGGTCCCATGGGTCCGCAAGGGCCACAGGGTGAAACGGGAGCTACCGGATTACAGGGCCCTCAGGGACAAACCGGACCAATGGGGCCACAGGGGCCCGAAGGACCTGTGGGGCCCATGCCTCCCGTTGGCGGGGCCGACACCCAGGTGCAGTTCAACAACACCGGGGTATTTGGCGGAAGCGATAATTTCGTGTTCAATCCTTCCACCAACCGCGTGGGTATTGGCACCAGTGCCCCGCTGGCCCTTTTACACACCAACGGAACCGGACTGGGACAAGGCAACATAATTTTTGTGGGAGAAAGAAAGACCGTTCCCGGGAGTCTGCCGGTTTCCGGCCCAGGTACCCGAATGATGTGGTACCCCGACAAGGGGGCATTCAGGGCCGGACATATAGAAGGTCAGCAATGGGACACAGACTCCATTGGATTTTACTCTGTTGCTGCAGGGTATTCAACTGCTGCCCCTGGCGCAGGATCTTTTTCCATGGGCTTAAACGCAAGGGCTCTGGGTGTCGCTTCCGTGGCTTTGGGGTTGGGAACAATCGCTTCAAGTGCCATAAGTACAGCCATTGGAAGGTATAATGTCGGAGGCGGAAATATCGATACCTGGATCGGAACCGACCCGGTATTTGAAATAGGAATTGGAACCTCGGCAACTGACAGGAGAAATGCCATTACCATTCTAAAAAACGGAAACACCGGCATCGGGACTTTACCAAATGCCAATGCATTGCTGCATACCAATGGCACAGGTACAGGAGAAGGCAATGTGCTGTTTGAAGGTACATTTAAATCAACCAGTCCGGGTAATCCCCCAGCTACTGGATCGGGAACGCGCATGATGTGGTACCCCGACAAGGCCGCCTTCAGAGCTGGACGTGCAGGAAGTAATCAGTGGGATTCGGAAAATATCGGTAATTATTCGGTTGCAATGGGTATTAATACAACAGCTTCGGGATATTCGTCCACCGCAATGGGTTTAGCGACAAAAGCTTCAGGAGAAAATTCCACCGCTATGGGTTCTGGTACAACCGCTATAGGACTTTCCTCAACCGCAATGGGTTTTCAAACAGAAGCTTCGGGATATAATTCCACTGCTTTGGGTTATTATACAAAAGCCTCGAGCAGGCACAGCATGAGTATTGGCCGTTATAATTTAGGTGGTGGAGATGGTAGTGTATGGGTTCCAACTGATCCGCTTTTTGAAATAGGGAACGGAATTTCAGTATCTTCAAAAAGCAATGCTTTTACCGTTTTGAAAAATGGCTACACAGGAATATCAACCTACCCTCCCCGCCAGCAACTTAGTGTGGGCGATTACCTGGACCTTTATTCAGGTTATATAAATTCACCCACACGTCCATCCATCCGTTCATCCCCAGGCAACAACCTAATCATCAATGCCTATGATACTGGTATTCTCTATTTTAACTTCGATGGGGGTACTGGTGAAACCCGGTTTTATGCCGGGGCAGGAGGTGCCGAATTGCTTCGCATCAATCCCGACGGAAGGGTGGGTATCGGCACCGGAGCCCCCACCCAAAAACTCCACGTGGTGGGCGATGCATACAAAACTTTAGGCGGCACTGCCTGGGCCATTTCTTCCGACCTGAAACTAAAAACCTTGCTTGGAGAATACGAAAAGGGATTGGATGAAATTGCTGCTTTACAAGCCGTTCGGTTCCGGTATCTTGAAAACAACCCCAGGGAGTTATCCTCGGATATCGAACAGGTTGGTTTTGTGGCCCAGGAGGTAATGAAAATTTTTCCCGAAGCCGTATCCGAAGCCGAGGACGGTTATCTCGATTTTAACATCCATTCCATTAATGTGGCAATGGTAAATGCCATTAAGGAACTGAAGGCCGAAAACGACCGCCTGCAACAGGAAAATCATGATATGAACGCCCGCCTCGAAAGACTGGAAAAAAACCTGGAAAAATTGATCATTGATGATTGATGATTGGCGAATTAAAAACCTCCCCCCAACCCCCTCCAAAGGGGGAGTTAGACCCCAAGCCTTGAACATTGAATCTTGAACATTGAACATTGAACCTTAAACCTTAAACTCCAAACTCCGAACCCCGAACCCCAAACTTAACCCTTATGAAAAACCTAATCATTTCCCTTTTTTGCTGCTTTCTGGCGCTGCCCCTTTGGGCGCAATACCAGGAACGCGCGCTGGTGTCGACCGCTGGCTGGCAAGGACAGGCAGCAGGCTATTTTGTAGAATTCAGCCTGGGCGAACTGGCCATTGGTACCTTTAGTGCAGGCGGCTACACCGCCCTGGTGGGCTTCCACCAGCCGCCCATTGACCCTTCCACGGCAATCCCACTGCTGAATGACCGTATTTTCGTAAACGTGTACCCCAACCCTACACGGTCATTTGTTTACGTACAGCTTTTTGAAAATGGCAAAGACCAGATCAGGCAACTGAGCCTGATCGATATGCGGGGCATTACCGTGATGCACTTCAACGGTCAGGAGCTGACCAGCAACCCTTTTCACATCTCCATGCGCGATTTTCACCCGGGCATATATTTTATGCGGGTGGTATTTACCGACGGCACCTGGCAGGTAATAAAAGTAAGTTTTGTTAAATAACCCACCAAAAAACCATAATATGAAAGCTTTATTGACGAAAGCTATATTCTTAATGGCAGCGCTGGCAATGGTATTTCAATCCCAGGCCCAGGTACCCGAAAAGTTCAATTACCAAATGGCAGTGCGCGATGCTGATGGCAATTTGTATGCCAGCCAGCAAGTCAATTTCCGCGTAAGCATTATGCAGGGAAGCACCGTGCTATACCAGGAAACGCATGGCACCCAAACCAACGCCTATGGCCTGGTCAATTTAATGATCGGCAACGGTACCCCCACCCAGGGCAGCATGGCTGCCATCGACTGGGGCGGCGCGGCCAAAAGCCTGAAGGTGGAGTTTGATCCTGCTGGAGGCAGCAGCTATGCCGAGCTGGCCACCACACCCCTGCTGAGTGTACCTTTTGCCCTCTATGCCAAAAACAGCGAAGAACCCGGGCCAGCAGGACCAGAAGGCCCCATGGGACCGCAAGGGCCGCAGGGCGACCCAGGTCCTGCAGGTGCGCAAGGAGATGCAGGCCCCGAAGGGCCAGCGGGGCCACAAGGCCCGGCCGACGGCCCTGCCGGTGGCGACCTTACCGGAAACTATCCCAATCCGAATATTGCCAACAATGCCGTTACTTCTGAAAAAATAGCCGATGGAACGATAGTTGCTGCAGATTTGGCCAGTAACGCCGTCACTACCGCAAAAATTGCCAACAACGCCGTTACCATTGCAAAACTCCCTGCCGGCGCAACTGCTACCACTTACCTTAAGGGCGATGGAACCTGGGCTATACCTGTCAGTGGAGGAGGGTCCAACTGGACAGTAAGCGAAAATAATATCTCAAATAGTAATACCGGCAATGTGGGTATAGGCACATCAGAGCCAACGGCATTATTACATACCCATGGAACCGGAGAGGGAGAAGGCAATGTATTGTTTACTGGTTCACGTAAGCATTCAGGTTGGGGCGATCCGCCTGTCAGCGGCCCCGGCACCCGGATGATGTGGTATCCTGACAAAGCGGCTTTTCGTGTTGGGCATGTTTATAATAATAATTGGGACAGAGACAGTATCGGCAGCTTTTCAGTGGGAATGGGCAGTGGTTCAAAAGCCTGGGGTTCTGTTTCCACTGCCTTAGGACTTGAAACAAGTGCCGCAAATTATTCCACAGCAATGGGATGGGCCACAAAAGCATTAGGAAATTCTTCCACAGCCATGGGGAGGGAATCAATTGCTTCGGGCGACAATTCTACAGCAATGGGATGGAATACAACTGCCTCCGGAGGTCTATCCACTGCAATGGGCTACCAAACCATCGCTTCAGGAAAATTTTCTACCGCTTTAGGCTTGGGTACAATTGCCCCTTCAGGTTATGAAACCGTTATAGGCAGGTGGAATGAGGAATACACACCCCAGAGTGCAGAAGGATGGCACGATAGCGATCGCCTTTTTGTTATTGGTCGCGGTTCTTCCAGTAGTGACCGGGCCAACGCAGTAACTGTATTGAAAAATGGCAATGTGGGTATAGGCACCGATAGCCCCAGCGCCGGATTGCACCTCAAAGGAGATTGGTTCCCCAACAGCTTTATGTTCCTGGAGTCTGGTATCGGCCATGATGCCGGGTTTCGTTTCTATGAAGGGACTGATGCGAAGTGGCACATTTTCAATCAGGCAGGTGCCGGAGGGCTTGCCATTCTCAACTCTGCCTTCCATCCTGCGCTTTTTGTAAAACAATCTGATGGCAATGTGGGTATAGGCACAACTACACCTTCAGCACTGCTTCACACCAGCGGCACAGGCACAGGCGAAGGCAATGTGCTGTTTGCCGGTGTGTATAAGACTTCCAACCACGGCGACCCACCTGCTTCTGGGGCAGGTACCCGCATGATGTGGTATCCAGATAAGGCTGCATTTAGGGTTGGCCATGTATCAGGCACACACTGGGACAAAGACAGTATTGGAATTTATTCCGTGGCAATGGGTCTTAGCACCAAAGCGAAGGGACTTAGGTCCACGGCAATGGGAAGCGCCACTAATGCTTCGGGAGATTATTCCACGGCAATGGGAAGCACTACTACCGCTTCGGGATCTAGTTCCACGGCAATGGGATTTTGGACAACCGCTTCGGGAGCTCATTCCACGGCAATGGGAAACTATACTACCGCTTCGGGAGAGTATTCCACGGCAATGGGACGCAGGTCAAATGCAGTGGGAGATTATTCCTTCGCCATTAACCTCAATTCCAGCTTCGGGCCTTATGTGGGTGCATCTACCTTCCGCATATCTGGCGCGTCATCCATAGGCGGCAACCTGGCCTGGACCAACCATAGCGACAGCAGGCTTAAAAAAGATATACTATACCTGCAAACTGAAAACAACCTCGAAAAAATAATGAAACTCAATGCCGTGCGCTACCGCTGGAAAGAATATAACGACCTGCTAAACCTTGGCTTTATTGCCCAGGAAGTGGAAAGCATAGTGCCCGAGGCCGTGCGCTACGATGAGGTAAATGATATCTACTCAATGGAATACACCGCCATAATCCCCTTGCTGGTGGAAGCCATGAAGGAGCAGCAGGAGGTGATTGAAAAGCAGCAGAAAACCATCGACGAACTGCTCAAAAGAATTCAGGCCCTGGAAGCTGATCAATAAAGTTCCCTTTAAAAAATGCAATTCAATAACACGGACTTCCAAAGCCCGGCATCTCACCCCTGCCGGGCTTTTTGTTTTTTCGTATTTTTGCCGGATTCTGAAAATCTTTAAACCGGCATTATGCTTTTAAGAAATATCCTTTTTGCAGCCATTACATTATTCAGCCTCCACGCAACAGGCAACGACAGCTGGCTTACCTGGTTTGAAGCCCATGGCCGCAACTCCACGCCCCGCTATGCGGAAACCGTTGAATTCAGCAAAAAGCTGGCAGAGGCATCGCCCATGCTGCATTATACCACCTTTGGGCAGAGCCACCAACTGCGCGAGCTGCCGCTGCTGATCCTCGACCGCCAAGGGCGCTTCACCCCCGAGCAGGTGCAGGCCAGCGGAAACATTGTTTTGCTGGTGCAGGCCGCCATTCACCCCGGCGAGCCCGATGGCAAGGATGCCGGCCTAATGCTGCTGCGCGACATGGTGATTCATGGCAAACACCTTGAACTGCTCGAAAACATCACCCTGCTGTTTATCCCCATTTTCAATGTAGATGGGCACGAGCGCTTTGGCCCCTATAACCGCATTAACCAAAACGGCCCCGAAGAAATGGGCTGGCGCACCAACGCCCGCAACCTGAACCTGAACCGCGACTTCCTGAAGGCCGATGCCCTTGAAATGCAGCATTTTCTCAGGCTTTGGAACGACTGGCAGCCCGACTTCTACATCGACACCCATTCCACCAACGGGGGCGACTACCAGTACCCCATGACCTATATCATCGAGGTTTTCGGCAATATGGAGAAAGGTCTTACCGACTGGTGTGCGCAGGATTTCTTGCCCGAATGGGAAAAACTGATGGAAAAGAGCCATTATCCTGCCTTCCCTTATGTGACTTACCGCAACTGGCACGATCCGCGCAGCGGGCTGGTGTCGCGCACCTCGCCCCCTGCCCTCTCCAACGGCTTTGCAGCCCAGCGCAACCGACCAGGGCTGCTGCTCGAAACACATATGCTCAAGCCCTACCCTGTACGTGTGGAAGCCACCTATTATAGCATTTTGCATACCATGCAGCTGCTGCATGGCAACCACCAAAGGTTTAAAACCCTGGTCAAGGCCGCCGATGCGTTTACCGCTTCCGCGGAATTCAGGGCGCAGCCGTTTCACCTCGACTTCCGCACCGCAAGCGACAGCGTAATGATCGACTTCAAAGGCGTGGAATACCAGAAAATTGTCAGCGACCTGAGCGGCGGACAGTGGTTCATATACGAAAGCGACAAGCCCACAACCTTTCAAATCCCTTATTTTTACAATCAAGAACCCACTGTCAGCGTCATGCTGCCCGAGGCTTACATCATTCCCGTTCAGTGGTTCGATGTCATTGTAAGGCTCCGGATGCACGGGCTTGAAATGACATTCCTTACGGAAGAAAAAGAAATGGAGGTAGAATCCTACCGTTTCCGGGATGTGAACCTTGCCGGTTCGGTAAACGAAGGCCGGCAAATGGCACGCTTCACCGCTGTCCCGGTTACCGAAACGCGCCGCTTCCCAGCCGGCTCGGTAATCATTCCGATGAACCAGCCCGCCGCCCGTCTGATTGCCCACGCCCTCGAACCTGATGCGCCCTCTTCTTTCGCGGCATGGGGGTTTTTCAATGCCATCTTTCAGCGCACCGAATACTTCGAAAGCTACGCCATGGAAGCCATCGCAAGGCAAATGCTGCAATACGACCCTGACCTGCAGAAACGCTTCGAAGAAAAAAAAGCCACTGACCCGGCCTTTGCATCAAACCCGAGGGAGATCCTGAACTGGTTTTACGAGCAGACGCCTTATTACGACCAGGAACACAATGTGTATCCGGTGGGGAGAATAATGAAAAATGAAGAATGAAAAATATCGGGTGTCAGAAGTTCAACTATTTAACTAATCAACTATTCAACTTTTATTACCTGGGTCCTTACAGTAAACCACTTTGTCATCTCCCGTATCATAGAAATCTTTGAAGCGGGCTACCTCTGAATAATTTGCCGAAAGATAAAAATGCCGCGTTGGATCGTATTTGGGTAAGGAAGAAGTTTCAATGTAGATTTTCCGTCCATTGAGTTTTTCGACGGCGGTTTCGGTTTGCTTTAGCAAAAGGTGCCCGATCCCGTGCCTGCGCTGGTTTTGATGCACGGCAATCCAGTAAAGGTCGAAGCTGCCTATGGTGCAGGGAACTGGCCCGAAGCATGCAAAACCCACCGTCTCGCCCTGCATTTCGGCAAACAGGAAAAAATAGCCGCTTTCGTCGCCTTTGGCAAGGGCCTCCCCCACCAGTTCCACGGCCACATCTATCTCATCCTCCCGGAAAAACCCAGATGAGTCTGCGATGGCACGAACGGTCTCCAGATCGTTTTCAACAACCTTTCGCCGAATTTTTAACTCGGGCTTTTTAGGAATCATACTGCTTACTTTTTACTTTCTATCCCGATTCGTCCCGAAGGGTCGGAACTCTCGGGACTTCGGCTTCGCCTCAGCTTTCTACTGCTTCTAAAATTCGCTCCACCACTTCCTTTTGCGATAGCCCGGCTCGTGTGGCTGCTGCAACAAAGCCTGAATCAGCCGAAATACAAGGATTGGCGTTGATTTCAAGTACAAAAATATTCCCGTTTTCATCAACACGGAAATCAACCCGGGCATAGCCACTGAGGCCAAAAACCGCCCAGCATTGATAGCAAATCTGCTTGAGTTCTTCCAACAAGCCCTGATCTTCTTCAGTGAAGTCGAAACTGCGATTGGTATTTGCATATTCGAAAGACTCCTCAGCCCACTTTGCCTTATAGCCAACTATACGCGGTTTTCCTTCGGGATATGTAAAGCGTATTTCGGCCGGCGGCAATACTTCAGGGCTGTTCTTCCCTCCTATTATCGACAGGTTAAACTCCCTGCCGTGGATATAGCGCTCGGCAAAAAAATGATCCGGGTTCTTTTCCTTCTCAAAGCGTTTCAGGAGTTCATCCCTGTTTTCAAAAAGAAGCTTTTCATTTTCATCCAGGCCAAATGAGGCATGCTCCCATACCGATTTAACGATCCATTTTCCAGAGATTTTTTCAGAAGTTTTTTTCAGGGAATCGTAAGTCAGGAATTCGGCTGTAGGGATACCGGCTTCTTTCATCAGTCTCTTGGCCAGGATCTTGTCAGAAGTTGCA
>Ga0209498_1002099_pt1 | contig 12149 bp, 11 predicted proteins | sample WalLakDeSediment_FD_184131 | JGI IMG/M metagenome (GOLD analysis project Ga0209498, IMG submission 184131) | Lake sediment microbial communities from Walker lake, Nevada to study Microbial Dark Matter (Phase II) - Walker Lake 11/02/13 Deep... | ecosystem: Environmental > Aquatic > Freshwater >...
CGCTGCGCACCGGCGACGAGGTGCGCGCTCGTCTTGGCGACGACGAGGCCGCCATGGTCGTGCCGGAGCTGATGGGGGTGATCGACGTGCTCGAGAACCGGGTCGTCGGCCGCACGCTGCCCTCGGCGCCCGTCGAGGTCCAGGCATACAGCGGCGTCACGCGCCAGGGCGCCACCGCCGCGACGGTCGCGGACGGCAGCGGCCGCTTCGCCTACCGCTTCGGGGAGGAGTTCCAGCTCACCTACTCGTCGGACGCTCTTCTCGACGTGCTGGTGGATGGGCGCCACCACGTCTGGTCGAGGACGCTGGGGCCCTCGATCGCCCTGGACCTGGACCACGCGACCGTGATCGGGGGCGTCGAGCCCGGGCTGGCCGTGACCGTCTCGCTCGAGACGCCGTCGGGCGTCCGCGCGCACGGCGACGCCGTCACCGACGTCGAGGGGCGGTACAGCGTCGAGCTACGGGACCCGGCGGGCGCGCTCGCGTTGCCGAGTCCGGGGGACCGCCTCGTCGTGTCCGCGCCCGGCGCGGTCTCCGCGAGGGAGACGTCGTTCACCGTGCCGGAGCTGACGCTCGAGCCGGACGTCGTGCGTGACCTCGTGCGCGGTCGTGCCGCGCCGGGCGGCTATCTCGGCATCAACGCCATCGACCAGTTCCCGTGGCCTGCGCTCGACGAGAAGCACCAGGGCGCCGCCGAGCCCGCCGTGCGGGCTGATGGCACGTTCGAGGCCAGGTTCGGCCAGGGCGTCGATCTGCGGCCGGGCTGGGGCTTCTTCGCACAGTACCGGGTCCCGAGCGGTCACCTGGCCAGACGCGTCCGGTACGCGCCCCTGGTGAACGTGCAGTACGGGGGCGCCCACGTCTGCGGCTACGGCGCGCCGGGAGACGCGGTGCACCTGGAGGCCGCGCGCGGCGGCGCGATCGTCGGGCGCGCGGACGGCGTGGTGACTGAGGGCAGCACGTACGACCTGGTGCTGCGCGACGAGCTCGGGCGGCCGGTGGCCACGGGCGGTGGGACGACGGTGCGGGCGCAGCTCGGCACCCAGGCGCTCGAAGTGGCGCTGCCGCCACTGGCGTTGGACCTCGAGTGGCACGACCCATGGCTCGACGTGTCGGGGTCCGGCCCCGCCTTCATGCCCTGGTCGGGCCTATACCCGCAGACCGACTGCCTCTCCTACCCGTTGCGGTCGGGGTCATACTCGCCGGGTCAGGTGGGCAGGTCGGGCGTGGCCGACGCGGCGGGGAGGTTCACGGCCCGCGCGTTCTCGGCCCCGCCCCCGGGTGAGGCGATGTCGTTGGCGTTTCGCACGTCGGACGGGCACCGCACCTACCGGCCGATCGCGAGGCTGAAGGCCCGCGTCTTCGTCGACACCGACCGGATCGGCGGAAGCGCGACGCCGTTCGACCAGATCGAGGTCGCCCTACGGGATGCCGCGGGTGCGGAGCTGGCCCGGCAGCAGGTCGTCGCTGACGAGGAGGGCCGTTTCGATGCACGGATGCTCGGCGACACCGGACGTCCGCTGCGGATCCTCGCCGGCCAGACGGTCGCGGCCGCCGCGGGCGGTGACAAGGCAGTGGTGGCGGTGGAAGGGCTGTCGTTCGACTTCGCCGCCTCCGACCGCCTGATCGGCATCGCGCCGCCGGGTCGGGACGTGCTCGTCAATCTCGTCTTGCTCGATGGACGGGCGCTCACGGCGGTGACGCGCCGTGCGGACGCGCAAGGGCGCTTCGAGATCACGCCGGAGGACCTCGGGGCACGTTCGACGTGGCGGCTGGCGGACGTGGCGCGCATCGAGATCGTGCTGCCGACGCCGGGCGGGCACGAGATCGTGGCGGAGGGCGGTGTGGCGGCGGAGCGCGGGAGCACGGCGTTCCTGCCGCTTGTCGTGCGCGGGTCTTGAGCGTGCCGCGCCCCGGTGGACTCGGCAGCGCTGGAACAGCGAGGCACGTCGCACTCGCCGCGTCGGGCATAGCCGCGCTGCTGACCCTGGCGCTGGCGGCCGCCGCGGTTCCGGCTCTCGGGGGGGCCGCCGTGCGTGGCCTCGCGGGACGCCGAGCTGCCGGCGGAGTCCGGCGCGGCCCAGTCCGCGGCGACCGAGTCGATCGTCGTGGTCTCCGACGACAGGTGCACGGGGGCCGCGGGATGCGATGCCGTGTCGGTCTTCGGACTGCCCAGTCTGGACCTGGTGTTCCGCGGCCCGCACCTGTACTGCTCACCCGGCCGGCTCGCTGCCGACCGCGCCCTATCGGTGGTCGTGGCCCAGCCGTCCAACGGCAACAGCAGCAAGCTTCTGGTCACGCGCCGCGCGGGACCGCTGGCCCAGGACTGGGCCGCGGAGCTGGTGGCGGCGCCCTCGGGGCTGCTGGTCCTCGGCGGCGTGGCGCTCAAACCTGACGGCGCGGACCTGCTGGTTGCGGTATCGGTCAGCGCACGTCCACCTCAGCAGGTCTCGTTCTGGCCGCCGTACGCCGTGTACAAGTACCGCATGGCCGAGATTGCCGGCGCGCAGCTCGGACCAGACCGCGGCCGCTTGTCGACGGACTCCGGCATGCCGTTCGAGATCCTCGTGGCCGCGGATGGCTCGCTAGCGCACATCCTCACCAACACGGGCGAGCTGCGGACCGTTGCAGTGGACACGATGGCCGAGGTCGCCGCCCCAGTGGCTTTCGGGCGGCTGCCGCGCATGCTGAACCGGCTCGGCAGCCTCCACGCGTCGCTGTCAGCGGACGAGCGCGTGGTGGCGACTAACCTGCCTGAAGGCGGTCGAGTGGCGTTCGTGGACGTGGTGGCGCGCACGTCGTGGACCGCCGCGCTGCCGCCGGGTCCACCGTCGGACGGGGTCGGCGGAGTGGCGTTCAACTGAGCTGCCGTCAACCACGGGTTGCTGGCGTTGCATCGGGTGACCCATGTGGAGGTGTATCAGGTGGACAGCGTTCGTGCCGTGACCAGGACCGGCTCCATCCAGATCTTGCCACCGGTGTGGTCCGACGTCACGCTTCACGCTACGCTGGACTGGAGCACCGACGGTCGGCACATCGTGGCAGCCACGGACTCACAGACGGGCTTTGTGGTCCTGGACGTCGCCGAAGGCGGGACCATTCTGACCGAGCGCGGCGTCCTGAGCCCCTGCAGTGCCGGGCTTCCGGGCATACGGCAGGCTCCGAGCGACATTCTGACGGGCAATGGCTACATCGTGCCCCCGCCGACGGCCTCCGCCGGCCCGACGGCGACTTCCACGGCCCGGTTGCCGACGACGACCGACACCGCGACGGTGACCGCCACCGCGTCAGCTACGCCGACGGATACCCAACTCGCCACGTCCACGCCGACGCCCCGTCCCAGCACCACGCCCTCACCTCTTTTCGCGACGTCACCAACGTGGACATCGACCCGTACCCCGACCCCGACGCCGGCGCCCCAGCCCCTGTACCTGCCGATCACCTTGCGCGAGCGCTGCCCCGCCGCAAAGCAGCACGTGGACGTGGCGCTGGTCATCGACGCCTCGACCAGCATGCGGGACGAGCGCACGGCCGCAGGGCGCACGCGGCTGGAGGCGGCGCTGGAGGCCGCGCGGACGTTCGCGGCGGGTCTCGCCTTGCCGGCCGACCAGGCGGCAGTGCTGGGCTTCAATAGCACCGCCTGGGTCGAAACGGGCCTGACCGGCCGTCGGGCCGATGTCAATTCGGCACTGAGGCGGCTTCCCTCCCACGTGCGGCAACAGACGCGCCTCGACCTGGGCGTCGAGGGGGCGCACATGGAGCTGACCGGACCATGGCGTCTTCGGATGAACCGACCGGTGATGATCGTGCTCACCGACGGCCTGGCCAACCCCGAGCCGGCGGCCACGGCGGTGCGTCGGGCGGCAGAGGCGAAGGCGGACGGGATCACGATCTTCATGATCGGTCTCGGGACCCAGGGCCAGCTGGACGTCAGCGAGCTGCGCGAGATGGCCAGTGAGCCAGGCTACTTCAACCGTGCGCCGGACGCCGAGGACCTCGCGGCGATCTACCGGGCGATCGCGGTAGAGCTGCCGTGCCCGGGGGTGCGCATGTGGGGGCGCCGTTAGCGGTCGGAGTGGCCGGGGTGCTTAGTCTCGAACGGGAGAGAATGCGCCACCTACGTCGCACTTCGGCCTCTACGACATGCCGGCGCGCTGAGAGCTCGAGGGCGGTCGTCGCTAGGGGCAACGGCAGCAGTCCCGGCAGCTATCGCGCCGGTCTGAGCCCCGCGACCACGGAACGTGCCCATCCCAGAATGGCCGTCTGACGGGCTTGACGAGGGGTGCCAGGGATGCGCGAAACGCCTCACCGCCGACTTAAACTCCGCTAGGGTGATCCCCTGTCTGGGTTCGAATCCCAGCCGCCCCACCTTGAGTTCACGGGCTTCCCGCTGATTCGTCCGAAGGGGTGCCCTCAGCGCGTGCCCTCAACTTGCCCTCATTCGGCTGGAACGCCCGGTCGATCGCGCCCATGTCCCGGTCCAGGGATGCTGGCAGCGTGTACGCGTAGCCCTCGGTGACGAGGATGTTGGTGTGCCCCATGAGGTCGCGCAGGCGTTCGAGGGGCACTCCTTCGTCCTGCAGGGGCGCCGCGAAGATGCGGCGCAGCGCGTGCCAACGGATCGTCTTGAGCCCCGACCGACTCATCTGGGCCTGGAAACCTTCGTGACCTGCTCGCCGGTGCGGATGCCACCAGTCCGATTCGGGAAGACCAGACGGAGGTCACGCCACCGCTCGCCCGCGAGAAGCCAATCCTGCTCCTCTTGCTGGCGTCGCAGCTGCAGGGCGGCGATCGCCAACTCCGGCAGCCGCAACAACCGCTGCGACCGGGAGGACTTCGGACGCGCCAAGACACGCTTCCGGTTCTGCACGTCCACCGCGTGGCGGATCGTGACCGTGCGGCTCGCTAGGTCGATGTCGCCCCACCTGAGCGCCAGAAGCTCGCCCTGACGGACCCCCGTCGCCAGCGAGAACATGACGAGCGGCTGCAGCCGATGTCCCTCGAAAGCGCCCACGATGGTCCGCGCCTGGTCGGGAGTGACTACCTCGCGTGTAAACGCGGGACGGTCGCTCTTGGGCACCTTCGCCAGAGACGCGACGTTGCGCGGGAGGCCCAGATCCCGCATCGCCTGGTTCAGCGCGACGGAGAGCGTCGCCCGGACGCGAGTGGCGGTTGAGTCGGACAACCCATCGGCCAGCATCTGCGCCATCAGGCGCTCGACGTGTGCGGGTCCGAGGCGACCGAGCTTCACGCGTCCGAATGCCGGGATGATATGTCGACGACAGTGGGACTCGTAGCTCTTGAGTGTACGTGCGCGCAGCGAGGGCCGTACGTGATCCAGCCAAGACCCCCAAGGGCGAGGTTGCGCAAACGGGGTACGACCCCAAGAATGTGGGCAATTATGTGCTAGTCGACCACGAACTCGGTTTCACTACCCTCTATGGTCATCTGGACGCGGTCAAGACGAGCTACGGCAAGTCGGTCGAGGCAGGAGATGACGTAGGTACGTGTGGTAGCACCGGTAACTCAACGGGGCCACACCTGCATTCCGGCATCAAGAAGGGAGAATTCTATCTCGATCCCCTCGGTTGGGACGCAGACCCCGAGCTCGATCCGTGGAGCAAGTTCGACGGGGCACCGAGGAGCCGATACTTCCTGGTGGAAGGTGGCAAGGCGACACCGCCGCCTCCCGACACACCGACCCCGCAACGGCCTCGGCCGCTGGCACACCTGGAGGTGTTGGCGGATTACCAGTCGGTTCCGGGGTTGGTCCGGGAGGTTGGTATCCTGATGGGCATTCCGGCCAATCCGGCCACCCATTCCGAAGAATGCGGCCACCCGGCGGAGCGTAGCGACGCTGGGTCACGCCGGCGCCTCGGGGGTGGCCGGATTAGCCGGAATGCCCACCGAGCCCGATCGTCGCTGAGATGCGCCAGATCGCCGAGATGTGGCGAGCGCGCAACCACACACCACGCGACAGGAGACGACGATGCCACGCACCAAGCATGCGAAGGTCGAACCGAAGAAACCCACGCCCGAAGGAGAAGCGCAGTTCGAGGTGGCAGGTCGGGAGTGGGAGGTCAACAACTGCGCGGCTCGCATCAACAAGCGCCTGGACGACGCCGAGTACCGCCTGCGCCGAACGCTCGAAGAGATCGCCCGGATCCGCGAGAGCGACTGGCGCACGCTGGAGCAGAAGGCCGAAGCGGTCGCGCACGAGCTCGCCTGGCTGATGCCGAACATGGGCTTGGAGCACTTGATCGGCGAGTCGCTCGACATGGCCAAGGCGCGACAGCGACTGGAGGCGGCCGAGGCGAAGATGGCCACTCTGGTGCCCGAGACGACGTCCGAGGCCACCGCAGAGACGGTGGTCGAGGAGGCTTGAGGTGAAGACCGAGCCGATGACGCTGGCCGACCTGATCCAGATCTGCCGGGCCTGGACGCACCTGGGATGGGCTGTCGAGAGCCAACTTGAGGCGGTGCTCGACGAGGAGCCGCTCGAGAAGCAGAACCCAGCCGCGATGGAGATCGTCCTGCACCACTTCCTGAGGGTGGTGATCGAGCAGACGAGCGAGTCCGACCGAGTCCACGAAGAGGCCTACGACCTGGCCGCCCACATCGAGCAGTACCTGGACGAGGCGGGAACGAGGCGGTGAGCGAAGCCGCCGACTGATTCGGACCACCCTACGGGGGCAAGCCACAGGGCATCACGGTGCTCTGTGGCTCGGTCCGGTAGGACGGAACAGCCGATGATCGCGGAATGACCCGATGACAAATGGCACAACGATGCAAGGCGAAGTCGAAGCGGACGGGCGAGCAGTGCGGGGCATGGGCGGTGCCGGGGCGCGAGGTCTGCCACTGGCACGGCGGGCGATCGCCACGTGGGCTTGCCCATCCATCCACCAAGACGGGGCGCTTCTCCAAGGACCTGCCGACGCGGATGCTCGCCAGCTACCAGGCGGCGTTGGCGGATCCCGAGATGCTGGCTCTCCACGAGGAGCTTGCCGTCGTCACCGCGCGCGAGGCCGACCTGATCGCGCGCGTGGACACGGGCGAGGCGGGGGCCGTGTGGCAGGGCATGCGCAAGGCGCTCGCCGACTTCAGGACCGCCCAGCGACGGGAGGATGGAGCAGGCGCGGCGTCAGCGCTGCGCGAGATGGAGCGGCTGGTGGACGTGGGTGCGGCCGACTACAGAGCGTGGGCGGAGCTTCTCACGACGATCGAGGCGCGACGGCGCCTGGTCGACACCGAACGGCGCCGGTTGGAGGCGGCGCAGCAGATGATCACGACGGAGCGGGCGATGCTGCTCGTGGCGGCGCTGGTGGATGCGGTGAGGAGGCACGTCGACGACCGAGCCGTGCTGGACGCGATCGGGCGAGAGGTCGAGCAGCTGCTAGCAGTGGACGCCAGCGGCAACACGCAACGGTGAAGGAGCCTGGTGCCCGGTGAGCATGCAGTCAGATGTGAGTTACCAACCTGGCACCGCTGTCGGCGGTGGTGCGGACGGCTGCGTTACTCGTATGGTCCGCAGGATCGCCCGGAACGTGTCGAGCGGGAGGCGTTCGGGGTCTCCCGGAATCGCGATGAAGCCGGGGAAGACGTCGCCGACCAGGTTCGCGAGGGCAGCGGGGTGTTCGGGCCACGGCTCGTTGTCGTCCCATCCCATTGGTGGGGGCAGCCTGAACAGCACGATCGGGCGCCCCTCCGCCTCCAGGATCTCCAGCACCTCGATATCGATGCCTTCAGCGCTGCTAGGCATCATCCACTTGAGCTTGCCGCCTGCGTCCTGTGCGAAGCCGAGGGTGTCGGATTCGAGAAGACCGCGTTCGTCGCTGAAGTCGGCGCTCCGACCGTGGAAGGACAGCGCGTCGAAGCGCGAGAACCTGAGATCCCACGCAAAGCCGGCGACCCTCCCTTGGGAGAAGTCGACCATCACGTCTCCGAGTTCGGCTGGGCAGGCAAATGACAGACCAAGCACAGGGCTCGAGAACGTGACCATGTTCGTCGCGGTGACCGGCACAAGAATGCCGACCGCGCCGGCGGTCGCGCGCCTGTCCTGCTCAACCGAGGCGGAGGTCGCGTTGAGCGCCTCCTGGGTCAAGCGCGGCGGCGGGTACGCCGTCGCGATCGCTGATCCTTGTGATGTCTCGGAAGGAGGGGCCGTGGGCGCCACCGCTGACGGTGTATCTGGCGATCCGGGCGCACACGCTCCGGCAAGGCCAATCAGCAATAGTGACAGCGCGAGACTGCGTGCGCCTTGCTCGCCCATTCTCGGTCTCCCCTTCCCGCCTGCCCGTTCTGCTTCGCCAACGGAAGAATGGTCGCGGCAGCCTGGTGTGTCCAGCGCGCTTCCACTGCCGGCACGGAGGCTGGCGGCACTGCAATGACAACTGATCTGCTGGATCAGATGGTGCGCGCTCTTGCCAGCGGTCTCGCGAGCACTGGCGCCGTGCCGAGCGACGACGAGTGCCTGTACGCCTGGGTCTCCGACCACCTCGGCGTACGCATCCCGCGACGCCCCTGCTGCCCCGAGCACCGCGCGCCGTTCGAGGCCTTCGCCGACGCGTACTTCGCCCGCGCCCCGATCGCTGCTTGGGTGGCCTCGCGCGGCTTCGGCGGCAAGAGCCTGCTGCTCGCGACGCTCGCGCTCACCGAGGCGACTACGCTCGGCGCAGAGGTCCGCGTCCTCGGCGGCAGCGCCGACCAGAGCGAGAACGTCGTGCGCTACACCGACGGGATGGTGGACCTGCCGACGTTCCCGGCCGGCCTCCTCGCAGGCCACGACGCGCTCGGCACCGGCCGCCACCGCTCCGGACTCACCAAGACCCGCGTGCGCCTGGCCAACGGTGGAACGATGCTCGCCGTAGCGGCAAGCACCCGCGCCGTCCGCGGCCCACACCCGTCGCGCCTGCGCATCGACGAAGCGGACGAGCTCTCGCTGGTGATCTTCGACGCCGCGCTCGGGCAGACGATGGCGAAGGGCGGCGTGCCCGCCCAAACGGTGATCTCGAGCACCCACCACTATCCCGACGGCACAATGACCGAGGTGCTGCGCCGGGCGTCCGAGCGCGGTTGGCCCGTGTACCAGTGGTGCTACCGCTGCACGATGCGCACGCCCGAGAACCCGACCGGCTGGCTCGATCCGAATGAGGTGGACCGCAAGCGCCTGGAGGTGCCGGCGTCCATGTGGGCCGCCGAATGCGACCTGCAGGAGCCGACGCCGGAATCGCGCGCCTTCATGCCCGACGCGGTGGACGCGATGTTCCGGGCCGACATCGGCGTGTTCCGCGGCGCGCCTGGCGAGTACATCGAGATCGAGGAGCCGGTCGAGGGCGCGCGCTATTCCACCGGCGCCGACTGGGCAAAGGAGCAGGACTGGACCGTGATCGTCACGATCCGTACGGACATGGTGCCCGCCGGCGTGGTCGCCTACGAGCGGATCGCCCGACTGCCCTGGCCAACGATGGTCGAGCGCTTCGACCGACGCGTGGAGCGCTACGGCGGGATGGCGTTCTTCGACGCGACCGGCATCGGCAACGTGGTCGCCGACCTGCTCACCGTCAGCGCCATGGGCAAGGTGCTCGTCGGGCGCGACTGGCAGGGCGACATGACCCGCTACATCTCGGCGGTCGAGTCCGGCCGCGTCATCGCACCGCGGATCGAGCACATGCACGGCGAGCACCGCTTCGCCACCGTCGAGGACGTGTTCGGCAGCGGGCACCTGCCCGACTCCGTGTGCGCCACGGCGCTGGCCTGGATCGGCGCCATCTCAAGAGTGGGGGTGACCTGGCTATGAACCGCATTCGATGGGGCTTCGCTCGTCTCCTGGTGAAGGCCACCGGCCTGTCGTTCGTGCCGCAGTGGGTGCGCACGGCGTGGAGCGACATCTCCTTCCGCGTCCTCGTCGGCGAGGGCTACAAGACCAACGCCGCCGTGTGGGCCTGCGTGCGCGTGTGGGCGCGCGGATTCGCCGAGCCCGAGCTGCACGTCTGGGCCGAAGGCGCGAGCGAGGATAGGAACTTCTATCCGTCGCCCGTCAGCATACAACCAGCCGAGCCCTGTGTCAACCGTAGGGGCGCGCCCCGATGGCCTCCTCCAGCCCGCCACCTCACCCCGTCCAGGCAGCGCTGTCGCCCTTCGTGGCCTCGACACCCCTCGTAGCATGCGCGTTGGGCGCAGCCGTCGCGCGGACCACGCAGCCGCGATCGCCGCCGGTGCCTCGATCGCCGCCGGTGCCGCGATCGCCGCCGGTGTTTCGCCCGCCGCTCGCTCCGCCGGCCCGACGGGCCTTGCGTGGTGACCTTACGGCGCCTCGTCCGTCGCCCCAGGACCGGGCGGCCCTGTGGACCACGGTCCGGCACGCCCATCCCGGCCCTTGTTGCGCAGGTGCCGCAGGATCTTATCGATGACCGCGGGCTCGTGGATCAGCGCGATCACGCGCATCTTGCCGCCACAGCGCGGGCACTCCAGTGGGTCCACCTCGTACACGAGCCGGATGAGCTCGGCCCAGCGCCGCCGTGCGTCGGCCCGTGAGAAGCGCTGTGGTTCGACCATGGTGACGCCACCCTCCGGCGGCTCCGTGCCGCTAGCCGGCACGCCGCGGTGGCTCGGGGCGGACGTCGCCTCACCCGCCTTTCGTCGCGCTCCCCGCGCGCGGTTGGCATAGTAGCCGTAGTAGCGCTGCATCACCTGACCCTTGTCCGGGATGTGTGCCACCAGCCGGGCGATGAACTCCAGCGCGTCGAACGTGTGCCGCCCGGCGGTCGGGCCGTCGGCCTTGTCCGACGTGTAGGTCACCGTCCCGCTCTCGCGTTCGTACTCCAGCCGCTCCAGCGACACCGGGCACCTGGCGCAGTACCGCAGGCACGGGCGGAACGGCGTACAAGTGCCGCAGTCCTTGGAACACCCCCAGGTTGCTCGTTTCCGGAACGGGGACCATGACACCAACACCTGAGTCCAACGGAGCCCTCGTCGGGTACGCCCGCGTCTCGTCCAAGGCGCGGAACCTCGACCTGCAGCGCGCCGCCTTTGCGTCGGCGGGCTGCCCCGCGCGCCGGTTGGACGGGAGTCGGTCCACGCGCGCAGACGCCGGCTGCCCTGGCGACCGACCGCAGGCACGGAAAGTGGCCCGCAGTGGCCCGAGACGCCCGCAGGCGCGCCCTCCGGCACTCGGCGAGGTGGAAGCTGGGCTTGTGTCCCGTCCCGGAAGCCTCGTAACGCAGGCCACCGCGGGCCGGGACACGTTGGGGTCTGGGGAGGGCACCTCTCCGGGCGGTCGAGGTGAAGCCTGCCGCTGGCAGGCGCCAGAGAGGAGGGCCCCTCTGGAAGCGTCGTGTCCCATTTCCGTTCTCCATGATGTTGTGGGACACGACACCGGGTCGCTCCGCGCCCGCCACCGATCCGGCCGCCTACGATCCGTTCGCTCGCTGCTACGCCCGCTGGTGGGGCCCGGAGTTTGCCGAACGCTTCCTGCCGGTGCTGGAGCGCGTGCTCCTGCGGGATCTGCCGGCCGGCGCGCGCGTGCTGGACCTGTGCTGCGGGACCGGCGACCTGGCGGCGCTGCTCACGCAGCGCGGGTTCTCTGTGAGCGGTGTGGACGGGTCGGACCGGATGCTTGCCTACGCCCGCCGCCGCGCCCCCGGCGCGTCCTTCCTGGCCGCCGACGCGCGCGCCTTCACCCTGCCGCGCGCTCAGGACGCGGCCTTCTGCGCCTTCGACAGCCTCAACCACGTGCTGGACGGCCGTGACCTGGCGCTGGTGTTCCGGTGCGTGCACGCGGCCCTGACCCCGGGCGGGCTGTTTGCCTTCGACCTCAACACCGACGCCTCCTACCGCAAGCAGTGGCACGACACGTTCGGCCACGCCGCCGACGACCTGGCGTGCGTGGTGGCGCTGGACTACGATCCGCGCCGCCGCCTGGGCACGTTCCGGGCAGCGGTGTTCGAGTTGGAGCCGGACGGAACGTGGCGGCGGCAGGACGTGCGCCTGGTGCAGCGCGCCCACGCGCCCGAGGCCGTGGCGGGCGCCCTGCGCGCCGCCGGGTTCGTGACCGTTGCCCGTTACGACGCGCGCCGTGACCTGGGCCTGACGGGCAGCGTGGGCCGCGTGGTGTACGTGGCCCGCAGATCCGCCGTCGCACCCACCGTGGC
>Ga0209498_1002100_pt1 | contig 12148 bp, 7 predicted proteins | sample WalLakDeSediment_FD_184131 | JGI IMG/M metagenome (GOLD analysis project Ga0209498, IMG submission 184131) | Lake sediment microbial communities from Walker lake, Nevada to study Microbial Dark Matter (Phase II) - Walker Lake 11/02/13 Deep... | ecosystem: Environmental > Aquatic > Freshwater >...
GGCTATGATGACGACCAATTTTACTCATACTGACATGGAACTGATGCGCCTGCGACTTAAATTGTCGCCAGGACAGCGACTACAGGCCATGTTAGACGCCCGCGAGTTGGCGGTGGGCATGATGCGCGGCCGGCTGCGCAGCCGTTATCCCGATTTGAGCGACCGAGAGATTAACTTGAAGCTCCTTGAGGAAATAGAACGTGCCCAGCAAATCCGATTCCCCGCTCACCTTTTTTCTTGACATTTTGCTCAAGCTGAAGGCCCTGGATATTCCCTACGTGATCATTGGCGGTTTTGCAGCCACAATCCAGACAAATTGAGATAAGGGCTACGGATGACCGCGGCTGGTTGCAGATCGGGCGTTGCGGCGGAGAGAGTGAATGGGCGGTTTACCTAGAGCGGTCATCACCTCTTCAATATCAAAAATGCCGTAGGCGTCTGCGGCAAAAACAATAACAGGCGCTGAGCCAACTTCTTGGTTTAGTTCTCGACGAAGACGACGAATACCTCGGCTTGTTAGCTGACGTCCTTGAGTGGTTTTGGCGATTTCAGCCACATTTGCGGCAATGAGTGTGAATGTAACCCTAGCCAAAACGCAGACAAATTGAGATAAGCGTTATGTGAAGGGTTAAGCGGTAAAATTGCACATTGAAGCATAGTGAGGCGGACCCAACACCCACTTTATGTTTACTATACTAGTGATTTTGCGTTTAACAGGCAAGCGAAAAGTAAGATTTTGAGCCATTTTACCGCTGGGCAACTTGTCATAATCCTTATCTCGATTTGTCTGGATCATAGATGATACACTGTCTGCTATGTCTGATAACGTCATAACCAACCTGGAACAGGTAACAACGGAATGGCTCACGGCCGTTCTCACCCAAAACGGCGCATTAACGCAAGGAAGGGTCACGACCGTAACCGTAGACCCCGGGCGCGGCAACTGGTCGGAAAGCGGCTCATTGCAACTGGCCTACTCACCAGACGCGCAGGGAGAACGGCCGTCCCGCCTCTTTCTTAAAATGGTCAACACCGACCTGGGCGACGGCGAGTATTTTGGGCCGTTGGAAGTGGAATACTACACTATGAATGGAGCAGTTTCGCTTATTTTGCAAATTGATTTATGTCAAATAATTGTCAAAAGCCCAATCAAAAGAGAGACTATCGAATAATGATTATCGTAAGAAATTGTGGAGCGCAGACTTGGCAGGTTTTGCTAACCTGCCAAGTTTTTGTGCGTTGTTCATGTATAATAGGCTTAAGCGCAGAATTACCTGGTGGTCAGCAATGTAACATACCCACCTACGCCCCTTTGGCCAACAGACCTGACCCTATTGCCAGATGAAGAGATGCCACGGCAGTAGACAAAACGATACACAGGTTCACATCTTTCACCTGGAGGAGGAATATGACCAGCGAGAAGGACCCCAACGCAGAGCCACAAACCATCGTCCTCACAGAAGAGTCATCATTAGCGCCGCTCGAAAACAGCGCCGGAATAGAGCCGGAATCGAGCGACCCCGTTGTGGGCGCTTTTCCCATCGTCGGCATTGGCGCGTCGGCTGGCGGCCTGGCGGCGCTTGAACAGTTTTTTGCGGCCATACCGTCCGACGTTGAGCCCGGCATAGCCTTTGTCCTGGTGCAGCATTTGTCGCCCGACCACAAGAGCCTGCTGGCGGAATTGGTGCGACGCTGCACCCGGATGCAAGTTGACGAAGTAGAAGATGGCATGACGGTGCAGCCCAACTGCGTCTACATTATCCCGCCGAATCATGACATGGCCTTTTTGCAAGGCAAGCTGCATCTGTTGGAGATGGGCGAAAGGCATGGGTTACGCCTGCCGATTGATTTCTTTTTTCGTTCTCTGGCTCAGGACTTGCGCGAGCGGGCCATCTGCATTGTGCTGTCTGGAACCGGCAGCGACGGTACGCTGGGCGTGCGGGCCATCAAGGAGGCTGGCGGCATGGCAATGGCCCAAACGCCCGACTCAACAGAGTTTGACGGGATGCCGCGCAGCGCCATTGCCACCGGGTTGGTGGATTATGTACTGCTCCCGGCGGAGATGCCGGCCCAGCTCATCGCCTACGCCGCTCATGCCTACGGTCAGAAGCCGCGCCCAACGCTACCGCCGCAACCCAAAGAAGACAGGTTGAACAAGATATTCATCCTGCTGCGCGCCGAGACCGGCCACGACTTTTCGCAGTACAAACAAAACACAATTACCCGCCGCATCGAGCGGCGCATGGCCGTGCAGCAAATCGAGCATGTTGATGAATACATCCGTTATTTGCAACAAAATGGAACCGAAGTAGGGGCGCTCTTCCACGATTTGCTCATTGGCGTCACCCAGTTCTTCCGTGATCCGGAAGCGTTCGCCGCCCTGAAAACGCAAGCCATCCCTAAACTCCTGGCCGCCAAGTCCAGCGGCGACCTGGTGCGGGTCTGGGTTCCCGGCTGCTCTACCGGCGAGGAAGCCTATTCCATTGCTATCTTGATTCGGGAGCAAATGGAAGCGTTGAAGCAGCATTTTAGGGTGCAGATTTTTGCCACCGACATTGACAGCCGGGCCATTACCACGGCCCGCGCCGGGGTTTACCCGGCCAGCATTGCCGCCGACGTCTCCCCGGAGCGGCTGGAGCGCTTTTTCGTCCATGATGCAGCGAAGAGCGTTTACCAGGTTCAAAAAGATGTGCGCGACATGCTCATTTTCTCGGAACATGATCTGATTCAGGCCCCGCCCTTTTCCCGGCTGGACCTGATTAGCTGCCGCAATCTGCTGATTTATATGAGCGGGGCTTTGCAGAAGAAGCTGATGCCTCTGTTTCACTATGCCTTAAGCTCTGGCGGCCTGCTCTTTTTGGGCAGTTCGGAGAGCGTGGGCGAGTTTACCCAACTGTTTAGCCCGCTGGATCGTAAATGGAAGGTGTACCTGCGCGAGGAAGATCCATCTGGCGCGGGCTATCCGGATTTAGGCCAGATCATCCCGGCGGCAACGATGGTCCGTACCAGGTCACGGCCGTCAACAACCGCCGCCAATGAGACGAAACCACCGCTGCGCCAGCTAACCGAACAAACGCTGCTTGAGGAGTACACTCCGGCGGCGGTTCTGGTTAATGCGGAGGGCGGCATCTGCTACATTCACGGCCGTACCGGGCGCTATTTGGAACCGGTGTCTGGTGAAGTGGGCGTCAACAACAACATGTTGGCCATGGCCCGCGAGGGGCTGCGACGGCCGTTAACCTCCGCCTTGCATCAAGCGGCGGCCAATCAGACCCCGGTGTCCCGTCTTGGCCTGCGAGTGAAAACAAACGGCGGTTTTACGACCATTGATCTGACGCTGCGGCCAACAGCCGTTGCCGGCGGCAGCGAACCAAAGCTATATCTGGTCATTCTGAAAGAGGCGGCGGAACAGGGCCAGGAAACGGCCGTCGCCCCCAACCCCGACAAAACTCGCCTCGACAGCGACAGCGACAGCCGCATTGCCGCCCTGGAGCAAGAACTACAGGCGAAAGAGGAATATCTGCAAACGGCCGTTGAAGAAATGGAAACGGCCAACGAAGAGCTAAAATCTATCAACGAGGAGCTGCAATCGGTCAACGAAGAACTCCAGTCTACCAACGAGGAACTGGAGACCTCCAAAGAAGAGCTGCAATCGGTCAACGAAGAACTTTCCACCGTCAACGCCGAACTGCAACAGCGAGTGAACGAACTATCGCGGGCCAACAACGACATGAACAACCTGCTCGCCGGGACCGGCGTAGCCACTATTTTTGTGGATCATCAACTGCGGATCCAACGCTTCACCCCGACCGCGACGCAAATCATCCACCTCATCCCCACCGATATCGGCCGGCCGGTAGGCCACATCACCGCCAATCTGGCGGGCTATGACCGTCTGGTCGCCGACGTACAGGCTGTGTTAGACAACCTCGTACCTAAAGAGCTCGAAGTGCAAACCCCGACGGGCGACTGGTATATGCTGGGCATTCTCCCCTATCGCACCCTGGAAAATGTGATCGAGGGGGCCGTGATAACTTTTGTAGACATTACCCGCATCAAAAAGGCGGAGGCGCTGCAACGACTGGCGGTAGTGGTGCGCGACGCCCACGACGCCATCACCTTGCAAGATTTGCAGGGCAACGTTTTGGCCTGGAACCCGGCCGCCGAGCGGTTATACGGTTGGCGGGAAACGGAGGCGTTGGCCCTGAACAACCGTGACCGGATCCCCCTAGAGCTGCACGCGCAAGAGATCGAGGCGATCCGGCAGTTGAGCCAGGCGGCCGTTCTGGAGCCATATCCCACTCGCCGGTTGAATAAAGAGGGTGGGATCGTGGACATTCGTTTAACGGCCACGGCGCTGATTGACGAAGTTGGCGAGGTCTACGCCATTGCCACCACCGAGCGGCAAATAGGCCAGACCTCTGAAGAGGAAGATCGAGTGGAGAGAAAGCGATGAACGAAACAGAGATGAACTCTGCCGAGGTTGTGCGCCAGCGCGCCGAAGAAATTGTCGCTCAGATGCCAGAAGATCTGGCTGATCTTTCGCCGGAAGCGGGGCGACGGCTGCTCCATGAGCTGCGCGTACACCAGATAGAGCTGGAGATGCAGAATGAGGAGCTGCGCCGGACGCAGGTGGAATTGGAAGCGGCGCGGGCGCGCTATTTTGACCTGTATGATCTGGCCCCGGTCGGTTATGTCACCCTCAGCGAGCAGGGAATGATTCTGGAAGCGAACCTGACGCTGGTTGATCTGGTGGGGGTAAAGCGAAAGCAGGTCGTGCAACGGCCGTTAACTCGCTTCATCTTTCCCCCAGACCAGGACATCTTCTACCACCACCACCGCCAGCTTTTTGCCACCGGCGCGCCCCAAATTTGCGAACTGCGCTTGTTACGCGCCACCGGCGACTCCTTTTGGGCGCAGTTGGAATCGGCGATCACGCCGCAAAATGATGGAAGCGCACCAACCTGCCGCATCATCATCAGCGATATTGGCACGCGCAAGCAAGCGGCGCTGACGCTGGTAGAAAGCCACCACCGCCTGGAAGAAGCCATTGACGAGTTGCGTGAGGCGCAGTCACAGCTTGTGCAGCAAGAGCGGCTGGCGGCCGTTGGGCAACTGGCGGCCGGTATCGCCCACGATTTCAACAATATCCTGGCGGTCATCACCCTCTATATTGATTTGAGCCTCAACGCGCCCGATCTCCCTCCCCAGCATCGCAAACGCCTGGGGATCATTGGCACCGAGGCCAGGCGCGCCGCCGACCTGGTGCAGCAAATCCTCGATTTTGGCGGGCGGGCCGTGCTGCAAAGCTATTCGTTTGACCTGGCTACCCTTCTCCAAGTACAGGTTGAATTGTGGCGGCGTACCGTACCGGAGTCGATCCAGATTCATTTTGCCGCTGAGACGGCCGATTGCTTGGTCAAGGCTGACCCAACGCGCCTCCAGCAGCTATTCACCAATCTGATTCTCAATGCCCGCGACGCCATGCCCGATGGCGGCGATCTGCGTCTGAAGGTGGAGCAACTTCATTTGGGTTACCGCGACACAGCGCCGCTGCCCGGCATGGCCGCCGGGGATTGGGCGCGGATAACCATTAGCGACAATGGCGCCGGCATTTCGGCCACGACGCTGCCGCACATCTTCGAGCCGTTTTTTACCACCAAAGGGACAGACCAGGGCAGCGGGCTGGGGCTGGCCCAGGTGTATGGCATTGTCACCCAGCACAATGGGTATATTGACGTGCAGAGCGCAGAGGGCCGGGGGACAACCTTTACCATTTATTTGCCGGCGCTGGTCACCACGCCGCTGGTAGAAACGGCCGTGTCCCAACCGACCGCGCCGCAGGGGCAAGGCGAGACCATCCTGGTCGTAGAGGACAACGAAGCCTTCCGCCAGGCATTGGCCATCACCCTGGTTGAGTTGAACTATCAGGTAGTGACCGCCGCAGACGGCCGTGAGGCGTTAGCCATTCTGGAACAAGATGGCGGGGGCGAGACGCCAGGGCCAGCCATCGCCCTGGTCTTGAGCGATCTGGTCATGCCAAACATGGGTGGGAAGGCGTTGTTGCAGACGGTGCGTCAACGCGGCCTGACCACGCCATTTCTGATCCTGAGCGGTCATCCCATGGAAGCGGAACGGCGACAATCGCTGCAAACCCTGGGCTACGCCGGGTGGCTGCTCAAACCAGTTGGGACGGAAGAACTGGCGGCGGCCGTGGCGCGGGCCTTGTAAAAAAGCCTGGCTTTTCACCAATCTTTTCACTAATGGGCTTTATGACAGCTCTTGTAAAACATCTGTCATATCTGTGTGGTGAAGGGAATTTGGCGGCTAGATAATTCGCTTCAATCGAGGATTTTGGCGATGGCTTTCACGATGGCGATTTAGCCTGCATTTCCTTGTCCTATTCCAAATTCCAAAGGGGGGTGAGCGCTTAAGGGAATTCGAAGCAGTATGGCCAAAAACAGAGAGAAAGAAGAGCAAGCCAGGGGGTTGGTAAAGCAAACGGCCATCAATCACACCCAACAAACGAAGCAAAATGAGACCCTAAAGCCCTGAAAACAAAACCGGAAGCATCAAACAAGCTAAATCAAAGAAAAATCGCGCGCCACTTGAACGCTAACGGGAAAAGACGGGGTTGACCAGGCCGCGCCGGCAGGGGGAATCAAGCCGCACCGTGTGCGACCGAAACAGGGTATGCAGTTCAACTAATGAGAACGATTAAGGCGGCATCTGCACCAGATTGGCCTCCCGAATCAATCGGCCCAGAGTGGTGAGATTGACCCAGACATCGGCCAACATAATCGTGGCGCGGCCGCGGGGTTGCCCGTAAACAGACAAGCGTTTCAGGCCCCACTTTTCCAAAATGGCATTACGCCCCTCAGAAGCGTTGCGCGGGCGATGATACAGTTCCTTCCAGAGCATGCTACCAACGCGCACATCCCGTACCAGACGAATAGAGCCATCGGCAAAACGCTGGCCAACATTGATGAGGAGACCCCGCTGGCTGTCGGCAGATAAATGGGGACAAGCAAGAGGAGGCTGCGGCACAGCCTCCAGGTCAATAACAGGCGTGGCTGCCTGAGTGCAAATACGATTGCAGAAATATTTGCGCCGCTGCCGGGCAGGGTCATAGCCATTAGAAACCAGGCGATAGCCAAAGGGGCAAAGGGGGCAGCCTTTGTCGTCATACCCTCGCTCAACCCAGTTGAGCGGTTCTTTGTCCGTCTCATGAGCGCGTAAGTCAATGACACGTCGGGCGTGCAGGTCATGATAAACAATGCTCAGAATCGAGTCCACGCCAAAAGCGGCGTCGCCGGAAACAACGTCTACCTGTAAGGAAGGGTACAAATCGGACAACTGCTTGTAATAGGCGGCCACAGGGGGCGGTTCCGGGGCATTGGCGGGCTGGAAATCGTCAGCCAGGACAATGCTGAAACGGCGTTGAGGGTCAACCAACAACAGGGGGAGAGAGCGATAGCCGTAGACGGCGCGACCGCGACCCTTTTTCTGTTTGTTAGGGTCGGTTGGTTTGTTGGGGCTGGTATTAGGCTGGTTGCCTCCCGAATAGACGACAAAACGGGCTTCAGCATCGCGGGGGGTAGCGAAACGACAAGCGGAAGCGCAAGCGAGTGTATCACAATCACAGCCTTGTTTCCCTTTGTCTTGAGCGGGACAGGCACGCGGTTCGTCAGTTGTCGTTGGCTCATAACAGCCCGCTTTGACATGAGCACAACGCAAGCGGGCGGCGGCGTGATGAAGCATCCCGTCAGGGCAGATTTGAGCTTCTTGCCATGCCTGTGCCGAGAGAAGGCCAGCGTCCAGTATCAGCTGCACCGATTGGGCGATGAGTTTGTTGAGCTGTTGACGAGCCATCATCTGGCCTGTTTCTTCATCCACAACAACCGCGTTGTCATTGTCAGGCGAGTTCTGCCCCAGCGTCGTCAGGAAATAACGCAGCCCGCCTTCGCTGGGGTAGAGGCCATTCTCAAAACCAAAGAGAGCAACCAGGTCAGCGTAACGCGGGTCACGCAAGTTCTTGAGCGTTTCAGACCGATTCCATTTGTTGGTTACCTGCCAACCATGCAGCAGGAACATAGAGATGGGGTCGAAAGGAATCTGACCGCGTGCTGTCTGCCAGCCTAGCTGTTGGGCCAGGCCGGGACGCAAGCCGCTGAAATCTATTAGATGGAGCGCTATTTCAAACGGGGTCAGGTACTCCCATACCGCCGGCTCGGTCAGTTTTTCATCACCCCGATAACGGTAGCGAGAGCGATATTGCTTTTTGGGCGAGGGCGGCGTTTCAGGCGGCGTCGGCCAGAGGAGCGGCCGCCGAGTTGGCAGAGCCTCTCCTGAACTTGCCGCAGGCTTGGCTAGACGGCATTGGTTGACCAGGTAAGCATCTTGCGCTCGCGTTTGTACAGAGGTGAGCCTGGTCATCGTCGCCCTCCTCGCCTTTGCCGCCAAAGCGCCATCGCTGTGGCTGTGGCCTCATACTCGGCGGCGGTATGTTTCTCTAACCAGGCGCGTAGTTGATAACTGAACGCTGGCTGCCGCAGACGCAGCAGCGCTTCTTGATGCAGTTGCTGCGCTCTTTGTCGGCTGACCCCTAACCGCTCTCCGATTTGGCGGAAGGTAGCTGGGGATTCTCCCGCCCTGCCGTAGCGGGCCTTCAGGACAAGCTGTAATCGCGTCGGCAATTGAGCTGTTGCCTGGCGCGTCAATGCGGCCAGCGCTTGTCGTTCCCACCGTGGCGCCGGTTCTTGCTTCTTATCGGGTAAGGCGATTGGCAGAGGTAGGGTTGTCTCCCCCGCCTCTTTCCCCGCTTTCTTGACGGCCGCCCAGATCGAGCGCATTATGGCTGTCCAGGCGTAAGTGGAAAAGGCTGTTCCCCGTTCGGGGTCGTACTTTAAGATGGCACGCCACAAACCGGTGCGCCCGGCTTGCAGCGCTTCGTCATAGGGTAACTCCCCCAGCGCTTGCTGCCTCACGACGGCATGGACAAGCCCCTTATGTTGGGACATCAGCAAGTTCACGCTTTGGCGGCAACCTGCTTGCGCTTGTGACCACAGGGCAGTCTCAGAGTCCCTGCTGGGACTGCCTGTTTCTAATGAAATTTGTTGCATAAGGCACCTCCATTGTGCGGGTTTGCCTTATGCTACCGTCAGATATGGGGGTCTGGGCAAGGGGATTGTCTAATTGGGGTTGATTTCCTCTTTTTCTTTTGCTTCGAATTCCCCCCAGGAGGAATGGTTTACAAAGAAACGGCCGTTTCGCTACAATCCAGTCCAAAAGCGGCGTCAGCACAGCCATCATTTTTGACCTGTTGTTGGGTTGTGGTTGCATTCTGTTCTCTGAAAAAGCTGTGAGGCATTTACACGCTATCCGTGAAGGTGTATAATCAAGTAGTATGATTGTCTCTTTTGCTGACAAGGCCACAGCCGTCTGTATCATGGACGCCGCACCAGTCGCCTTCGCCGGTTTCCTCATGATATTCTGCATCGTGCATTGGTTAGATTGGATGTCCTCAATACTGCACAGAGTTTGATGGACTTGAGTTCACCACCCGGCAATCGCCTCGAAGCTCTTGGTGGGGAATGGGCAGGCTTTCACAGCATTCGTATAAACAGGCAATGGCGGATCGTTTTTCGTTGGGAAGATGGAAACGCTTATGATGTTCAAGTGACAGATTACCATTAAGGGTGAAACTAAAATGATTCCAGAAAATCGTATTCCTACCCATCCAGGGGTTGTATTAGAAGAAGAATTCTTGATTCCTTTGGGTCTTACGCAGGTTGCTTTGGCTAAACATTTGGGCGTTCCCACGCAGAGAATCAATGAGTTGATTCGTGGCAAACGGGGTGTGACGCCTGAAACTGCCTGGTTGCTGGCTGGCGCGTTTAAGACCACGCCGCAATTTTGGCTTAATTTGCAGGCAAATTATGATTTGGCTATGAATCGACCCAAACAAGAAATTCAGCCGTTAGCAGTGGCGGCCTGAGGTGGCGTTGGGCAACGGCCGTTCCCTCCCCACCACCACGCCCCGGAGGAATAGTTTACAAAGAAACGGCCGTTCACCTACAATCCAGTCCAGAATCGGCGTCGGCATGATATCGACAACAGTTAGCAATTGGGCCACCTGCTATCGCAAAGCACGATATAATGTGGCAAAGCAGTTGTAGATCGTACAGATATAGGAGCTTCTGGACAGGTTAGAAATCAAGCGGAGATGCGCACAATGCAAGTATACGCATACGAACTCACAATTGGAAAGAAGGGAACGCTCACGCTAAAAACTTACCTTTTAATGTTGGCGAGAAAATAGAGGTTATCATCATTCCCCGTTCAAGTCGTCAGCTTGATGAAGAACAGTACCCTTTTTGGGGGAAGCCCATTACTTACCTGAACCCGACCGATCCAGTAGCTGAAGAGGATTGGGAGGCATTGCAGTGATCGCCGTTGAATCTACACGACTCCCAGGTGAGTTTCACCGTGATCCGGCTGATCAAATTATTGTAGCTACGGCTCGCATCCATGATTGCCCGCTATTGACAGTGGACGATAAAATTCTCAAATACACCCATGTGAAGCTGTTAACGTGATGCAAAAGAATCTGTAACAGCCTGACAATCCCCACCAACAAATACAACCTAAACTCCTCCTCGCTAGCCGGTTCCGCGACCGCAACACCCACCACCACCCCCCCGCGTTTCCGTGACCATCACCGGGCCAATATCAGCGACCAATCCGTCCGGTAGATCGGCCGTTAAGCTGTAGCTGCCCGGTTCAACGGCGTAGAAGGCGAAACGGCCGTTTTCATCCGTCACCGCCAACTGCTCGCTCAGTTATCGGCCAATCGCACTCACTCATGTGTGATGAGGGGTAGATAGGCCGTGGGGAGCGTGTACCCCACGCGGGCGCCCCGCAGCAAATGGGCTGAAGAGCCTACACCCGGCTGAACACGCAGCCGGTAAGCCGTTGTGGTATGGTCCACCTGCACCGGAGGATCAATGGGGATAACAATCGTCTGGAGCGAAGGGCTGGCGCCGCTGCTGGAATCGGTGGCCAGAAAGCCGGTCTGACCCGTCGCCGGGTTGTACGAGCGCAAACCCAGGCTCATATCGGCGGCGTGATTGTCCACGACAAAAAAGACCACCTCGGTAATTTCTGCGCCGCGCGGCAGGGCCAAATCCAGGGTGAAGGAAAATGCCCCAGATGGTATGTTTGTGGCGTAGATTGCGCCGCCAATAGCGGAATAAGTCAGCGCAGAGCTTATTGACTGAAAGTGTGAACCGGCGAACGTGCGGTAATAGGTTCCGGGCGTTGTGGGCACGGTGAGAATTTCCATCTCAGGCAGCGGGGCGTCGGTTGTTACCAATATACCATCTTCCCACACCAGGTCCGGTTCAGCCTGAACCACAGACCGCGTGAACATCTGGCCGGCCAGGAGCAGCGCCACCAAACCAAACAGAGCCAGGAAAAAGCCAGTGTAACGACGAAGTAAGTGAAACATGTTATCCTCCAGATAGATAAGGTAGTGGGACCAAAACCTCCGAGGTCTCCGAGACCTCGGAGGTTTGCCCGGTTACGGTTATGGTCTCATTATAGCAGGTAAATACAACCTGAACCCATCCTCGCCAGGTGAGTCGGACTCGGCCGCAACACCCACCACTGACCCCCGCGTTTCCGTGACTACCACCGGACCAATATCAGCTACCAATCCGTCAGGCAGATCGGCCGTTAAGCTGTAGCTGCCCGGTTCAATAGCGTAGAAAGCAAAACGGCCGTTTTCATCCGTCATCACACTTTGCCCATTCAAGGTTACTTCAATGCCCGCCAAAGGCAGTTCCCACGGCTGGCGCAGGCCGTCGCCGTTGGCGTCGTGCCAGATGGTGCCGCGCACCGTGCCGATGTCCACGGCAGCCAGGGCCAGCCCGTTGCCGCTTTCCGGCCCAACGGTTATCGTTTGCGGGGCAATGCCCGTCCAGATGGCGTCCACTTCGTAGCTGCCGGGGGGCGGCTGCCAGAAGAGGAACTGTCCGGCGGTCAGAACAGCCTCCGCCGCGCTGCCCAGGGTGACGCTGATGGCGCTTTGCAGCAGCGGTTCGTCGGCTCCGCGACGGCCGTCGCTATCCCAATCCTCATAAATAAC
>Ga0209498_1002102_pt1 | contig 12146 bp, 9 predicted proteins | sample WalLakDeSediment_FD_184131 | JGI IMG/M metagenome (GOLD analysis project Ga0209498, IMG submission 184131) | Lake sediment microbial communities from Walker lake, Nevada to study Microbial Dark Matter (Phase II) - Walker Lake 11/02/13 Deep... | ecosystem: Environmental > Aquatic > Freshwater >...
TCTTTCCCAGTTCGGAGAGGACCGTGGAAATCTCGTATTTCGGGTCATAGGGTTCCTGCAGGGAGATCAACTCTCCCTCAGCTCTCAGCACCTCGATGAAATCCCTGAGCGTCCGATGAGCTTTCACCATCTCCCCCCCATCCTTATTGGAACTTGTTCACCTCTTTGACGATCTTGACGGACCAGGGCATTTCCTGGAGCTGTCCCCTGCCGAGCCGGACCCAGAGCTTGTCCGGGTATTTGGACTCATCCCTGGAGACCATGGCGGAAGCAAAGAAGCTGCGATATTTGTAGCGCCGGTCGGAGGGTGTGAGGTCGCGAAGGATCATTTCCATTTCCTTGTCTTCAGGGACAACGGACAGGTCGGTCAGGACGTAGGTGTCATATTCTTTTCGAGCCATTGATTCACTCCTCAATCCTTGACGGCTTCGCAGGAAGTCCATCTGCTGCGTTGCGCTTCATCTTTCGTCACTGCAGCGTACCTCAATGTACGCCTCATTCCTCAAGATTCGCGCGCCTTGCATCTGGAGCTTCTTGCTGTGCCGTCTATCATTGCGGCTTAAAAAGCCATCAATCCTTGAAACCATAGTTCTTCCAGTTGCCGAGAACCTTCTCCTGGATGTGTTTGGGATAAACCGTGTTGAAGGCCACCTTGATGGGCAGGTCCGACTTGGGCCAGCTCAGAGGAAATGTGCAATCAAAAAGCACCTTCGCCCCCCGGCTCCATCTCCGGTCCTCGGGACTTGCATAAGGATTCAGAGGGGTGCCCGGAGCGTTGTCATACTTGTGAATCCCTGTGATCGGGTGGCACTTGGTCGACAAGGCGTGGATCACCTCGTCCTTGTCGTAAATGTCCGTATCCTGGTCGACCACGATGACCATGTGAAACCAGGGGCTTAGTTTGCTCCCATAGATCAGGTTGGCGATTTGGGTGGCGATGCCGGTGTAGGCAGGCTTAACCCCAACCACGACGAGGTGGTGCGTCGATTCGGGAAGCATATAGACCCCGGTGATTGGGATTCCCTGGCTTTCCAGAAGCTTTCGCATCTCCAGACCCAGAGAAAAGGATCGAAGAAGCTGGCCTTCATCGGTGGGAATGCCCATGTTGGAAACTGCGATGATCGGGTTGTTTCGATAGGTGATCGCCTTGACCCGGTAGACGGTTCGCGGCTCTCTCGGGGAGGTCCGGTACCCGGTGTACTCCCCAAATGGGGCTTCTTCGATCATGAGATTCGGGATCACCTCTCCTTCGATAATGATCTCCGCATGGGCCGGGACCTCGAGATCGCATGTTTCGCACTTCACCACCTCAACGGGTTTTCCCATCAGCATCCCTGTGAACTGATCCTCGGGGATGGGGGAGGGGGCGCAGGCGGCCACCCCCGACAGGGGATCGCAACTGATCACCGTGGCAAAAGGCATGGGTTGGTTCCGAGGGACATACTTCCCGTGGAACATTTTGCCCATGTCCGAAAAGGGGAGGACCGGGCCGACCATGGTCTTTTCGTCGAAGACCATTTGGCGGTACATGCCCCAGTTGATCGTGCCGTTGTCCGGGTCCTTGGCCACCACGAAGTGCCAGGTGCAGAGGTATCTCCCGCCGTCTCCGTCGTGCACCATGGGACCGGGAAGCTTGAAGAGGTCGGCCTCATCACCCAGCAGGATGTTCTCCTTGCAGGGCGCAGCCTTCTTGTCCACGACGACAGGGTCGATGGGCGCGCTCGAGGTCCTCTTGATGTACTCGTCGGCGATCTGGGGGACCGTGGATGCCGGATCCATGCCCAAGGCAATCGCCAAGCGCTTGTAGGTGGCGAGGGGCGCCCCCAGGGCCTCGAAGCCGGGATAGTCCTGGATCTTTTTGAAATAGGGGGAGGGGAGCTTTTTCTCACAAACCCTTCTCACAATGGCGCCCATCTCCAGATCCCAGTCCACTTCCTGGTGGACGGTGACCAGTTCACCGAATTTCTCGAGTCCTTTGATAAATTCTCTGTTGTCTTTGTAAATCGGGTATCCTGCCAAAGTCTTTTCCTCCTTATAAGTTTCTAGGGATCTTTCTCTCCCCCCTGTGATCACTGCGAATAGCGAATTCCTTCCTGCAAACTCTATGTCGACTCTGCGATCCAGGCTCGCGTTCTATAGGAGAGTATGGGGCTGAACCGGCGTGTCATTCCCGCGAAAGCGGGAATCCATGGTTTCTGAGCTTTGCTGGACTCCCGCCTTCGCGGGAGTGACGGCGCTTTGATTCCTCCCAAGCTTTTAATGGCGCCAAACTTCGTGGTTGTCTGGCAGCCTCCTTTGCAGAAGCGGAGTGAAACTCGCCTCAGCCTTCCTTGCCGAGCTTCTCCACCACCCCCTGCCACTTGCCCTGGGCCTGGAGAATGAACTGGGCCAGCTCTCGGACCACGCCTTTACCGCCGCCGGCTCTGGTGATGTAGTCGGCATCCTCTTTGGCCAGGGTCGAAGCATCTTCAGGGGCAACGGAAAACCCGGCTCGTTTCATTACACCGAGATCGATCATCTCATCGCCCACGTAGCAGATGTCCTCATCCTTGAGGCCGGATTCTTTTTCGAATTCGTCGAGCTTGCCGATTTTGGCCGACGTGCCCCAGAGCTTATCCGGCGGGACCCCGTAAATGCCGCCCACCTGCTCATCCGTTCTCGTGATTTTGCTGGTGAGGAAGGCAACCCCGATGCCACCTTCCCTGAGCGCTTTGCACCCCAGGCGATCGTGGAGAGAGAACATCTCGGATTTCTTCCCGTCGTCGGCGTAGTAAAGCACACAGTCCGTCAGCACGCCGTGGATATCGAGGATCACAAACTTGACCTTTTTCGCCTTTTCAATGGCTTCCTGTTCACTCTTCATTTTCCGTCCTCCTGCATGGCTCTCCAAGATAAGATAGTTAAGCTACTTGTATCCCATCCTGGTCACCTTCTCCACCCACTCATCCCACTTGCCCATGGAGCGCAGGATGAACTCGCAGACCTCCCGGATGGGCCCTCTGCCGCCTGGGGCTGCGGTGACGTAATCGGAAACGGCTTTCACCTCATCGACGGCATCCGCAGTGGCCACGGAAAACCCCGCCTTTTTCATGGCTTCGAGGTCCGTGATCTCGGCTCCGATAAACCCGACGTTTTCGTCTCCGATGCCCATTTCCTTCTTGAGTTCCTCGATTTTGGCCCACTTGTTGGTGACCTTGAAGTAGTTCTTGTCGAGCTTCAGTTCCCTGGCCCGATAAAGCCCCTCGTCATCGATGGAGGAGGTATCCAGAAACACGGGCCTGACGCCGTTCATGTTGAGCGAAAGGTCGCCGAACCCGTCCATGTGCCAGAAGGTGTATCGTCGTTTCCCTTCGATATCCACCATGAACGTGTTGGGTGTCAGCACCCCGTGGATGTCATGGGCGAAAAGCTTGACGCTCTTTGCCTTGTCCTTTGCTTTTTCGAGGTCCTTTTCACCGGCCATAGTTTCCTCCTTGCCTTTATATCTCACACCCGCTTCGCTAGAGCTCACAGAGGCCTCAGAGAACGTATGAAGTCGGGGATGTGATTTCTGCGCTCTTTTGTGTGAGCGATCTTTCTTCTTTTTACTGTCATGATCTCCCTAGTCATCAATGCCGTATTCTTTCCACCGGGCCTTCACTTTGGCCATAACGCTCTCCGTGAGCTTGATCTCCGTGGGTTTGACCTTCCAGTCGAAGGGGATCGTTGCATCCATGATGATCCTCGAGGTGATGAACTTGTTTTCGTCCGGCCCGAGCGCCGGATCAAGGGGGGTGGATCTGCCCCGGTTGATAATCTGCGTGCCCCGACCCGGATTGTAGCGGGTGCCGAGGGCCCACCACACCCTCGGAAGGTCGTCCGCATCGATATCGTCGTCCACGATGATGATGCCTTTGATCCCATAGGTGCCTGTGTTGCTTGCTATGATCGCCGCGGCCACCTGATCCGCGTGACCCGGATACATCTGTTGCACGGAGACGACGACCCAGAAGCGCCCCGAGGCTTCCGGCATGGTGTACACCGTCTTGATGCCGGGAATCTTCATGTTGGTCAGTTCCGTCCACAGGCTGGCATTGCGCACAAACGCATAGAGCATGTGCTGGTCCCCCACCGGCCTGCCCACACTGGTTTCCCAGAGGATCGGGTTGTTTCTGTAGTAGACGCGCTTGACATCGAGTGCAGGTTTGGGGATGGGCTTGATGAGTTCCTCGGTGTAATAGCCCGTGTACTCGCCGAAGGGCCCTTCCTCTCTGAGTTTCTCGGCATCGATCTCGCCTTCGAGCACGATCTCTGCGGCGGCCGGAATAGGCAGGCCGCTCAGTTGGCCTTTCACCACTTCAACGGGCGATCCGCGCAAGGTCCCGACCACGTCGTAGCCGCTTTTTGCGCCTGGCACGGTTGCGGCGCCGGCAAAGATGTGCAGGGGATCTCCTCCGATGATGGCGCATGCGGGCATCTTCTTGCCCTTTTTCCCGTATTTCTTGAGGATCCTGTCCCCTTTCTTCCCTTTGAGGAGTTGCACGCCGACGGTCTTGCTGTCCAGGACGCCCATCCGGTAAGTGCCGAGATTGATGTCGCCTGTGTCGGGGTCTTGAATCGTCATAAAGACGGCGGTCCCGAAGTAACGGCCGCCGTCCAGTTCGTAAAACTTGGGTGACGGGAAGGCAAAGGTGTCGATCTTGTCGCCTTCAACAATGTTTTCAAAAATAGGGCCGTCTTTTACTTCCTTTGCCTGGACGGCATTCTTTGTCGCGACGGCCACCCATTCTTTGGTGAGCTCAACCATTGAAAGGTCCGTGCTTTTCCCCAGGATGACGGCCAGCCTCTTGGTGGTGGCAAAGGCGCCGGTCAAGACCGGGCTCTTGTAGCCCTTCACGTTCTCGAAGAGCAGCGCAGGCCCTGCTTTCTCCTCAACGACTTTGCAAATATGGGAAAGCTCAAGATCCCAGTCGACCTCCGCCTTGACCCTGCGCAGTTCCCCCTCTTTCTCACACGCCGCAATGAAGTCTCTCAGGTCTTTCATGGCTTCCGTGACCTCCTCTCTCTGTGGGTCTTTCCCCGCGAAAAAAATTCGCAGGGTTCAATGGGATTGTTGGGTCTTCCTCACCTTCGAAAACACGAAAAAAAACATAAGGAAACACTTCGTGGATAAGGGGATAAAGCCCTTGTTTTCACCGGCCCCTCAAAGGCTGAAAGGTAAATGATGAATAGCGTCTCAGATCTGCACGAAGATGAACGTTGGGGTTACCATCGGCTATGAGCCCATGCATGTCAAATCGTATTTTTTTATGATATTCATAACACAGGCTTATGGTTTGATCTACCTATGAGAAAAAGTTAGGGATTTGGAGAAATCACGATCCTTGCTGATCTCGTAAAAAGTCCGCGCAGTTGTCACTCCCGCGGAGGCGGGAGTCTAGAAGTGCTTGAAAAGACTGGATTCCCGTTTTCACGGGAATGACAGAAAAGGGCTGTTTCGGACTTTTTACGAGTTCATTATCCTTGATTCATGAAAAAAGCCCTAGCTGGTTTTGAGTTTTATGGGAGTGGTGGCCTTTTCGAACAGAAGCTCCCAGCCTGTCTTCTTGCCGAGCACCGCTTCTTTCTTTTTCTTGCCCCACACGGACTCAGGACGGGCTTGGACAAGAAAAATGCTTTCAGGAAAAGCCATGCTCCGGGAGATGGAATACTCGATGTCTTGGGGACAACCGAAGTGGGCTTCCACTTTCTTGGCGATTTTCGTGAGCTCAAGGATCTCACGGTCCTCAAGGCAGGGAATCTTTCTCATGTCCACAGGCAGTTCTTTGTACTCCATTTCCTTTGTCTCGGAATTGTAGGCAAACTCCGCGCCTTTGTCGGATACGACTCTCTCGTCGATTTCAAAAGTGATCTTATCGACGAGATAGCGATCCGGCGTCACGTTTCCCGATACGACGGCCTCGCCAAAACCGAAGCTCGCCTCGATGGCGACCTTGGATTCATCGCCGTTCAGCGGGTTAATGGTAAACATCACGCCCGCGGCCCTGGCATCCACCATGGTGAGCACTGCGACCCCGATGGCATCATAATGCAAGGGGAGTCCGAGCCTTGCCCGCGCAATGACCGAGCGGGTGTTGAAGGTGCTTGACCAAACGCGAACCACATTTTTCACCACATCATCGGGGCCGCTGACATTGAGATAGGTTTCATATTGACCGGGATGACTGACAGGACCCGCCGATCTCGTGGCCACGAAGAGATCCTTCATGCCGGTCACGTGGCAAAGTTCCGCATAGTATTTTTTTACGGTTTCTTCCATGTCGGCCGGCATTTTGATGGACTCCGCGATCCTTCTCATTTCTCTGGAGGCGGCCTCGAATTTCGGCATATCTGCCACGTTGTCGGCATCGGCTTTGAGCGTTTTGAGAAAATCCAGGAGACGGCCGGTGACCTCCGTCTCCTTCATGAATCGATCATAGGCGCCCACACTTAAAGCGAAACCCGGCGGAACATGAAATCCGGCTTTGGTCAATTCCCCGAGATTGGCACACTTTTTCCCAACGAGGTTGTTGTGTTCTGTCCCCAGTTCTTTCAGCCAGTAAATCCATTGATCCGCCATTGCAGTATCCTCCGTATTTGCACCATGCCGGAGGTACGGCAAGCCGTACCCCCGGCCGATTCCGTGTGCGGTCTACGCTCTTTTCACAATGGTCACGATTCCCGTGCCGCCGTCTATCTTGATCACATCTCCTGTTTTGATCACCGAGGTGGCCAAACCCGTGCCGGTCACAGCGGGCAGCCCATACTCCCTTGAAACGATAGCCGCGTGGGAGGTCAGGCCTCCGATGTCGGTGACCGCGCCCTTGATCTTGGTGAAAACAGGCGACCATGAAGGGTTGGTGCACTTGGCGACCATGATCTCGCCGGGCTGCAAGTCCACGACGTCTTCCAGGAGCTTGAGCACTCTGGCCGGCCCTTCTGCAACCCCGGCGGATGAGGCAAAACCCTTCAGCTCGTTGAGGTCTTTTGCTTCAACATCCGATCCTTTGAGCCACTCCGCCACCGTGTCGGTCGTGATGCCCCACAGCATGACGGTGAAAGGCTCGGAAATCTCGGTGGGCGGAACCCCAAGGGCCGGAATGGGATTCCAGTTTCTCGCGGCCTCGAGGATCTTCTCCCGCTTTGCGGCCATTCCCTGCCAGTGCTTGCCCCTTGTGGGGGCCCCAATCCCCAGCGCCCACGAAGTGGCCAGGTCTTCCAGCAGCATGGGGACCTCGAAGCGGTTGAAGAGGTAAATGTCGTCTGCCTCTTTCAGCACATCATACTTTGCGAGGAGGTTGCCGAACTCCCTTATTTTCCGGAACCATATGGTGTGAAGCCAGTGCTCGACCCAGAACAGGTGATCCTCTGCATACCGGTAAATGGCCCTGACCACGTTGTAGGCATCGTCAAAGGATTTCCGGTCGTCCTCGGACTTGATAAGCGCCCTGTACTCAGCGACGATCCGATCTCGTTCTTCTGAAATCGCAGTGAGAGACCTTTCGATCTTTTCGCCTTTCTCAAGCCTTTCCACATAGCTCTTCATGTAGCTGAAGGGCACATCCATCTTGTTGATCCAGCTTCCCTCGTAATGATACCATCCGCTGCCGCAGGATACGTAAAACCAGGGGTTCTTGATCCTTTCCATCTCCTCGAGCCACATCCGGCCGGCGTCGGTGGACTGGAGCTCCTTGATTTTTTCTGCAGCAGAGGTGTCTTTCTTGAGGATATTGCTCACCGGCGACTGGCTCACGGCCAGGCGGCTCAACCGGCAGAGTTCCTCCTCCGGCCGGAACATGGAGACGTCGGCGCCGGCGACCATTTTGCCGATGGTGCTCTCCTTGATGCCCGGGAAAAGTTTTTTCGCCGTGTCCACAAACATGAGATAAGCCAGGTAGGCCAGGTTCAGATACTCGAAATGGAACTGCCAGGCTTTGAAAATCAGGCTGATGATGGTGTTGAAAGACTCCATGACCTCGTGCGCTTCCGTAAAACCCTTGGGCTTGGGGAAGACCTCATCATCGGGCACGAAATCCGGGAATTCCGCAGGTATCTTGATCGCCTCCATCTCCTTGCCCAGTTCCTGGAACTTGTCGTACCAGTGGTCCCAAAGCCGGTTGTAATTCTGGAAGACGTAAGGGACCCTTTTGCCGAAGAGTTCCGCCTTTTTTCCGATCACTTCAGGCGGAGGGGGCTCCACGGCCGTGATGTACATGTAGCAGCCGATCATCCTCTGGGCGATTCCCTGGGCCGGGGGAATGCAGAAGACCCGCGTGGTGTACTGGGAAAGAGCGATCTGCCATGCCTCCTGGAAGATATCATCAAGGGGGTACATGGGTTCCGGTGCATGGATTTTGTCCTGGTACCAGAAATGCCTCTTTTCCCATTCCGCTCTGTCCTGGCTGAACAACCGCTGGGGTGGATACATCTCCTCCCACCCTTCAAGCTCCTTGGGGACTTCAAAGTCATGGGGATCAGGAAACCGTCCTACGCTTGTGTTGGCCATTTTCACCCTCCTCTTAAAAGTTTACGTGATTGAAACGCCGATACGGAGTCTCCGAATACCTCCAGGCCGCCGGTATTCAGAGGTTGAAAACGCCTTCGCCTTCTCCCTTAAAAGAACAAGGGCCTTTGAAAGAGAAACAGGGTTCATCGGAACAGACCAGGAACACGTCATTTCAGAACCGTCAGCGAGAATAGGGTTTTGTGAAAAGGTTGGAAAACATGAATGAAAGGAAAATTCAAATCTATCATATTGATGAATTGAGAAATGATGTCAATTAGTTTTTTCTTATGACACATATAAGTTTGCTTTATGGGTTGGAATTGTCTATTAGAAAGCGTGAAGGGTTGTGTGTTTTAATTTTCAAAAAAGACGCCAACTTGGGGGTCGATTATGATCAACCTGAATCAACTTCGGGTGTTTCACGAAGCCGCACGATCCGGGAGCTTCACCGGTGCTGCAAAAAAGCTTTTCATCACCCAGCCTGCCGTGACCGCCCAAATGAAGGCGTTCGAAGAGCAATGCGGTCTCAAGCTTTTCAAGAAGAAAGGGCGCAAGTTGTACCTGACCGATGAAGGAACCGCCCTTTATGAGTATGTCCGAAGGATTTTCGAATATGAAAAAGAAGTGGAAGATGTGATCGAGGAGTTGCAGGAGTTGAAGCGGGGCATTCTTCGTTTGGGCACGAGCAAGGCCTATGCCCGGTATTTCATGCCTTTTCTGATCTCGGCTTTTCGGGAAACCTACCCTCACATCAAGGTGTACCTTGACGAGGGAAGCTCTCTTGACATCATGCACAGCCTCTTGAACTTGAAGAACGAGGTGGCTGTGATCGCCAAGGTTGAGGAGGATCCGGCCGTCACCTTTTTGCCGTTCAAACAGAATCGCCTGCTGCTCATTGTGGCCCCGGATCACCGATTGGCCGGGAATAAGAGCGTTTCTCTGGAGGACCTGAAGGATGATCCGATGATCATGAAAGAGGCCGGTTCAGGGACCCGGAAACAGGTCAACAATCTGTTCAGTGAAAAAGGAATGATTCCCAATGTCCTCATGGAGACGAGTAACACGGAATTCATCAAACAACTGGTCCAGCGGGGCGAGGGCATATCCTTTCTGGTGGAGGAGGCGGTGGCCGCCGAAATCCGGGATAAGCGGCTGGCGAGCGCGCCGTTGGCCGGGCAAAGCCCTTTTCTGGATGTGAGCATCGCCTATCTCAAGGATCAGCACCTTTCACGGCCCGCGAGGGCCTTTGTGGAGATGCTCAAAAAAATGGCGTCCCAGGGACCCCAAAGGGCAAGGAATAAGAAAAGTCGCGGCTGACGGCTTCGCCGCCGGCACGAAGTGATACTTTAGCTCTTGGATTCCTTGACCATTCCTTCAAGGGCTTCCGCGAGGGCTTCGGCGAACTCAGGAGCGTTGAGCGCCATCGGAAGTTCGCTCACCTCGATGCCGGATCGGAGGCGCTCTCGAAGGGCGGGAGCAAAGGCGGCGTCGGCTTCCGGATCGTAGAGGTCGGCCCCTTCGGTGCTGAGGCTCGACCAGCCTTTGGTGGGAATGAAAAACTTCACCGGGCCTTTGGCCTGGTTGAGCTTTTCCGCCACAAGGGCTGCGACCGTTTGCAACTCTTCCGGCGTCGTTCTGGCCTGGACACGGAATTCGTCGGGAATGAAGATCTTTCGTTTTGCCAGTTCCAAGTTCTTCCAGAGGGCATCCCCTTTTTCCCTGCGGCTCAAAGGCCCGCAACTGAGCATGTCGAAACCGCAGGGTGCGATCACCTGGGGGATTCCGACCCGGCCGGCCGCCTCAAGCCGATGAGGGCCTGCGGCGCGGTTTCCCCCAAGCATTTCTTCAATCACGCCTGCGGGAACCAGGTCGATGACTCCCTTGAACAATCCCTGGTCGATCAACTCCTCCATGGCCTTGTCGCCGATGCCCTGGGCGTGAAAGGGGATCACCGTGTATCCTTTTTTCTCGAGAAGGGCCATGACGTTCTGTCCGCACTCCTCTGCAAATTTGAAGGTGGTCAGCGCGATGAGCGGGGAGGTGCTCTTCGGTTTGACGGCGCCGTCGCTTGCAGCCGTCATACCGCAGATGCCTCCGGCGGCCCTCTCCAGAACGGCCTTTGTCAGAGCATTCATTCCGGAGATGTCCACCACGGAATGCATCATGGTGATGTCCTTGGTGCCGATATATATGGCGGCGTAAGCGGGCATGGAAGCCGTGCTGGAAACCATGAGCTTGGGGATACCGAAGGGAAGGGCCTTCATGACGGTGGTGGCCGACGTGGTGTTCGACGCTCCGCCGAAGGAGATGATCCCGTCCAGCTTACCCTCGGCCAGCAAATCCTTGACCTTGACACTGGCTCCCCTGATCATGATCGGGGTTACTTCTCCTGTGTTTCTTGAGGCCCGGATGTTGCGAATGTTTCCTCCTCCGGCTGTGGCCACTTCTTCCGACGAAATGTCGGGGGGAATGGCCGGTTCACCCCCGATGGAAGTGTCCATCAGAATGGTTTTAAAGCCCTGGGCCTCGATAAGGGTCTTGAGGTATCCGGCTTCTTCCCCCTTGGTATCCAGTGTGCTGAGGATGACGATGCGCTTGGGCATAGGGCGTGATCTCCTTTTCATCATTATTCGTCTCTGCCACCGAACGAAAACGCTGAGGCTGCTATGTGTGCCGAGGCAAAGGATATTCGCTTATAACAGAATAAGTTGAGCGGTCATGTCAAGACTATATTCTAAGGGGCCTGAAGGGACTGTAGAGCGTTGACCTGTTCGAGAAAAGCCCTGGAAGGGGGTGAAAGGATTGCGCCGTCAGGAACCACGATGACTGTTTGAACAAAGATGGGCCCCTCCACAAGTTCCACCGGCTTTAGGAGGCCCATTTTCGTTTCGAGCTCAACTTCGGGTTTGTAGAGGAAGGATATTCCCCGTCCCTGGATGACATACTCCTTAATAAACTCCACACTGCCTGCTTCGACAAGGACCGAGGGCTGCACACCGTGAGTCGACAGAAAAGAGAGGATGAAGTGCCTCGAACCGGATCCGGGCTCCCGTATGATGATGGGCTGGTTTAGAAGTTCCCGGCACGAGACCACCTCTCGCTTGGCAAAGCGGTGATCCGGTGAGACCACCAGGCAGAACTCCTCGGGGGTGTATGGAACAGCCTTTACCCTGTGTGGAAGGGGGAGCTTGCCGATGATGCCCAGATCGTACTTGAAAAGGGCCACGCCCTCGGCTATTTCGCTGGAGCTCCCCACTTCTAAAGAAATCTTGATGCCTGGAAATGTCTCCTGGTAGCGGGAGAGAAGCGCGGGCATGAGGTGCCTTGCAAAGCTGCGTGTGGTGCCGATAATCAGGGATCCTTGGGTGAGGGTTGCAAAACCCTTGAGCACGTGCTGCATCTCCTCCACAATCCCGAATATCTTCTCCGCATACTTAAACAGAACGGCGCCTTCTTCGGTCAGTTCTAGAAACTTCCCCCGCTTCCTGAAAAGAGGCACTTCGAGATACTGCTCCAGTGCCTTGATCTGCATCGTCACCGCAGGCTGGGTGACAAAAAGGGCATCTGCGGCCTTGGTGAGATTTCTTTCCCTGGCTGCATAAAAAAAAATGCGAAGGTGATT
>Ga0209498_1002103_pt1 | contig 12142 bp, 13 predicted proteins | sample WalLakDeSediment_FD_184131 | JGI IMG/M metagenome (GOLD analysis project Ga0209498, IMG submission 184131) | Lake sediment microbial communities from Walker lake, Nevada to study Microbial Dark Matter (Phase II) - Walker Lake 11/02/13 Deep... | ecosystem: Environmental > Aquatic > Freshwater >...
CACGTTATCCCTTGTCATGATTCTGAAACCTTTCCAAACGGAATGCCAAAACCGCTTGAAAGTCATGCAAACTGGAACAGCACATTTCAGGCAATTGAAAAGCTGGCGCACTATGAAAGAATTTCTTGACGCTTCAGCTTGCAATGACTAAAAAGTGAAAAGCTGAAATTCATTGCATTGAACTGGCTGTTTTGTTATAGATAGGCAAAAAAATAAAGGCTTAAAATGAAAACAATTCAAATTCAGTTCAACCGTGATTTTTTGGAATTCAAGAAAGGTCAGAAAACTTGCCTTGTTTGCGATTCTGAAGGAACACCAGTTGAACAACGATTCAGAAACCTTTTGAAAGATTCACAAATTGACAAAACGGTTTCTGTTGTTGAACCTGAAAAAGAAGTCAAACCAAAATCAGCGAGAAAATAAAAATGTCACAAATAAATCAGCCAAATGTTTCAGTTGCCATTTTGCCAGCAAATGTTGCCGTTCCAAACGCCAGCCAGCAAGTTCTTTTCATAGGTCAAAAAAATGGCGGTTCAGCAATTGCTGGCGCGCTGATTCAGAACATTCTGAATGATCATGCTGAAGAATCGTTGTTCGGTGCAAACTCACAACTGGCGGCCATGATCAGAGATGCAAGAAAGGTCAATCAAGTCACGCAATTTGACGCAATTGGCATTGATGACAACGGTTCTGGCGTTGATGCAACTGGAAACGTGACAGTGACGGGAACGGCTACTGAAAACGGTGAATTGCTTGTCACCATTGGTTCTGAAGCAAATCACACTTATTCAATTGCTGTTCTTGACACCCAAACAGCAACAGCCATTGGCGCGGCCATAGCAGCGGCAATAAACGCTGACACCAAAGCACCAGTCACCGCTGTCAATACGGCTGGTGATGTTGAATTGACAGCTGTCAACGCTGGAACGCTTGGCAACGGTATCACCTTGAAGATTGCTGGCACTGTTGCTGGTGTTTCTGTTGCGCTTGTTGCCATGTCAGGCGGCTTGACTGATCCAGTTCTGACTTCAGTTTTTGACGCTATCGGTTCAAAAAGATACCAGACAATTGTTTGGCCTTATGCAAACACCGCTGTTGTCAGAACTTTGCTTGATGCGCGGTTCAACGTGAACAACAAGCTTCAAGATGGCGTTGCCGTGACAGCGCAAACTGACACGCTTGGAAACCTTTTATCAACTCTGAACGCACTGAACAGTCAATCAATTGTTTATTTGTGTGACAAGACAACCAGCACTGACACGCAAAAAGGCGCGGCACAAGTTGAACTTCCTTATTCCAAAGCGGCACAGTTTGCCGCTGTTCGTTCCTTGCGCCTGACTGATGGCGCTGACATTTCAGACATTGTTATTTCAGCAAATGGTTCACTTGATGCTTTTGGCGGTTCAGCACTGGCTTCAAAGCCATATTTCAATTCAAACATGGCATTTTTGCCTTTGTTTGATGTTGGTTTTGGTTTCAATGAACTTGAAGCTGAACAGCTTTTGACAGCTGGCGGTTCAGTAATTGGCAACAACAGCGCGAACAATGGTGTTGTTTTGGGTGAAATTGTAACAACTTACAAAACAGACACCGCTGGAAATCCTGACATTTCTTTCAAGTTCCTGAACTACGTTGACACCGCAAGCCAAGCGCGTGAATACTTTTTCAACAATCTGAAAAAGCGTTTTGCGCAAAGCCGATTGACTGAAGGTGACGTTCAAAGAGGCCGTGACATGGCCAATGACGTTGTCATTTCTGGCTTTTTGAATGGATTGTATTCAACCCTTTCTGGCGCTGACTTTGTTCTGACACAAGCTGGCGAAAATGCGCTTCAGTTCTTCAAGGCAAACAAAACTGTGACGCTTGACATGGCAACTGGAACAGCAACCGTTTCAATGAAAACACCAATTGTGACGCAATTAAGAAACATTTTTGCAACAATGCAACTGGCCTTCACTGTTGGCGGCTAAAATTTAAAGCAAACAAAAAAAAGAGGAATTTTATAATGTCGATCGTCATATCTTCACCAGCGGTGATTGTAAACAATGAACCAGTTGCGATTGTTCCAAATTCTTTTGAATTTGATGAAGGCAAGGGCGAACAAAATATGCGCGCAGCCTCAACTGGTGGCGGTGCAGTTGAACAGGTTTATTCTGAAAACGTTGAAACCAACTTTTCTGAATTCAAGTTTGAAATCTACCCTGACGCAAGAAGCATTGAACTTGCACGAAAATGGAAATCAAACAGAAATCAAAACGTTGTTCAGATCGCTGGCAAAGCGCCTGACGGCACAAGCATTGAAAGAACTTTTCAAAATGCGGCCATTCTTGCAAATTACAAAATCCCGCTTGGATCAGAAACAACCATTGAACTTGGCTTCAAATCTGATGCGGCTGTTTAATAATTAAAAAAACTTAAAGGTGACATAATGAAAACAGAAATTGAATACATTCTTACAACTGGAATTGAATTTCACAAAGGCGGTGAACTGGCAGTTTCAAAAAATGTTCTTTTGCTTGCGCCTTCATCAAAGCAGTTGAAGCACACTGTCGCAATGAAGCAAGCATTTTTTCAGGCCATTTCATCATTTGAATCTGAAAAAAAGAAAGAAAGCACAAAAACTGATGAATTTGAAATGTCTGGTTCTGACGTGCTTTCAATGCTTTATATGTCAACCGTTGACATGGAAAAGTTCTTCAATTCAGCGCGCGAACTTTTCAAATCTGGCGCGGCCTTGCTTGACGGCAAGCAACAGTTCAATGATCTGATGATTGACAAAGTTTCAGTTGAAGATTTTGAAGGCATGGTCGGAGAGTATTTAATAAATTTTATAATTGCTTCAGCTTTGAAGAAGATGACATCTTCAAGCTAATTGCCGCAACAGTTGAAGCATTTCAAGGCGGTGTTGATTATTTCAAACTGAAAGAAGCACCAGTTTCAGAAGTTGTGAATCTTTATAAAGAAGCACAAAGGCTGGCAACAGAAAGAAAGAAGGCACAAGAACGTCATGGCAAATTTTAATGTTTCTTATTTTGTAAAAATTCGCAATGACTTCAGCCAGCCAGCGCGCCAGATTGCACAATCTTCAGACTTAATCAAGTCAAAAATAAGCGCTTTAAAAAACTCACTTCCAAGCACGCAAGCAGAATTCAAAAAGCTTGGCGAAACAATGAATTCAGCTGGCGACAAAATGACCAAGCTTGGCAAAAGCATGGGCATGAAAGTCACCGCGCCACTGGTTTTGTTTGGCGGTGTTGCGCTGAAGCAAGCGGCAAACATGGAAACGCTGGCCGTTGGTTTTGAATCAATGCTTGGCAGCGCTGAAAAATCAAAACAAATGATGACTGATCTTTCAAAGTTTGCGGCAACAACGCCTTTCCAGCTGGAAGGGATTGCAAATTCAGCCAAACAACTTCTTTCTTTTGGCGTTTCACAAAAAGAAATGATACCAACATTGAAAACGCTTGGTGACATTTCAGCTGGCGCAAACGTACCTTTGGAAGATATGGCTGGCATCTTTGGCAAGACAAAGGCAAAAGGCAAGCTGATGACTGAACAAATGATGCAAATGGCTGAACGCGGCATCCCTATCATTGACACGCTGGCGCAAGGTTTTGGCGCAACAAAAGATCAAGTTTTTGAAATGGCTTCAAAAGGCCAGATTTCATTTGAAGTCATGGAACAAGCGCTTCAATCAATGACAAAAGAAGGCGGCATTTTCTTCAATCAAACACAAAAACAAAGCCAAACGCTTGCTGGCCGCTTTTCAACCTTGAAAGATAACATTGCGCTGACAGCTGGTTCAATTGGTGACGTTCTTGCGGAATCAACAGGACTGAATTCAATTCTTGAACAAATGTCACTGATGCTTGATCCGCTTGCAAAAAAAATCAAAGCGTTTGCTGAAGAAAATCCAAGAATTACAAAAATGATTGTTTCATTTGCAATTTTTGCGGCCGTTATTTCGCCAGTCATTTTGTTTGTTGGTCAGCTTGCGTTTGCTATGTCGTCAATCATAGCGATTGCGCCAGCTATCCTTGCGGCCTTTTCAATCATTTCTGGCGGTGTTGTTTTCTTGACAACATCTTTTGCAAGCATGGCAATTGCTGTTCTTGCCGCAACTTGGCCTTTCATTGCTATTGCGGCCGCTGTTTATGCTGTTTATAAAGCAACAGGCTTTCTTGGTGAAATGTTTTCAAGCCAATTTCCTGAAGCGGCCGCTGCCATGACAAACGCCATTCAGGAAACATTTGGCGGTTTGTTTGGGTTCATTGACAATGCAATTCAAAAATTTGACGCATTCATTGAAAAGATTAAAACTTCAGGCGTTGCAAAAATTGGCGCTTTCTTTGGTATTGGTGGCGAAACGCCAGCGGGTGAAGGTATGCCAGCGCCAATGCCAGTTGAAGGCCAAAGAAGTCAAACTGATGTCAATGTGAACTTGCGCGCACCGCAAAACACTATTGAAAAAATAAAAACAAAAACAACTGGTTCTGGTGCAAATGTTGGAACAAATATGGTGAACGCGTGAACCTTTCAGAAACTTTCAAAGCAAGCTTTAAAGGCGCACCCTTTTTGGTTTCAAAAGGTTCAACGGCTGGCGGTAGAAAAGATGTCTTGCATCAATATCCAAATTCAAACAGGCAAAACGTTGAAGATTTGGGATTGCGGCCAAGAACCTTGACTGTTGAAGGCATAATCAATTCGCCAAACTACGTCAGGAAACGCGATCAGCTTCTTGAAGCGCTTGAATCTGGCGGTGTTGGTTTGCTGGTTCACCCTTTTTTTGGCAATCTTGAAAACATGGTTTGCCGTTCATTCAGCCTTTCTGAAGATTTCACTGAACTTGGTGAAGGAAAGATCAGCATGAACTTCACCGTTTCTGACGGTGTTGCAATTCCAGTTGGAACAAAAAACAACGCCAGTTATTTGAACGGCCTGAACAATTCAGTTCAGGATTCAATGAATAAAGATATTTCCAAAGGCTTTAAAACATCAGCTTCAGCAAGTATTTTTGAAAGCGCGCGCGCAACCATGAAACGCATGTTTGACAAGATTGACAGCGCAACAAAAATTGTTTCACAAGCAACAGATCAGGCAAACGCTTTCAGCGCGCTTGTGAATGACTTGACAACAAGCATCAATGATCTTGCAAGAAAGCCGCAAGCTTTCGCGGATTCAATCACAAACGTATTTGCCAATATAAATGGGCTTTATGCGGTGGCAAGTTCTGTTTCATTGACTGGAAACCAGTCAGTCACCAGCGCGCGTGACGCAAGTTTTCAGGCAACAAAAACGCTGGCTGTTTATTCAGCGCTGTTTGATTTTGATGACAACGTTCCAGAACTGGAAAACAGAACACAAGAAACAATAAGGCGCAATCTTAATGACTGCTTGCTGAAGCAACAAATGCAACTTTCAGCGCTTGGCTTTGCTTATTTGAACAGTTCGCAAATAATTTATTCAAATGTGAATGAAATTGATGAAGTTGCCAGAAATCTTGAAATTCAATTTCAGAAAATAGTCAAAAACAATGATTGCATTGCCGCAAATGCTGACATGCTTGCTGAAAATGTTGACATTGACCAAACATCACTTTTGGCAATTCAAGATTTGCGTGACGCAACGCAAACGCTTTTTGATGAAATCAAATTGACAACAAGCAGAATAATTGAAATAAAAACTGAAGAAATGCCAGCGCCAGTGCTTGCCTTTCAGTATTATGGAAGTCTTGATCTTCAACAAGAAATCATTGAACTGAACCCTGAACAAAATGTTTCCTTTTTTGCTGGAAACGTCAGCATTCTTTCACCATGACCATTTCAATTTCAGTCAATGGCCTTGCGTTTGAAAACTTCACTTCAGCAACGGTGAAAATTGCACTTGATGAAATTTCAGGTTCTTTTCTTTTCACCGCTGTTTCAACTGAAGGCCAGCGCTTGCCTTTTGAAAACGGTGACGCTTGCAAAATACTTGTGAACGGTCAGGCGGTCATTGACGGGTTTATTGAAAAACTGGATTATTCTTATTCAGATCAGGCGCATTCAATAAATGTTTCAGGGCGTGACAAAACAGCTGATTTAATTGATTCAACGATCAACGGAATAAAGCTTTCACCGCCAATTTCACTGAAACAGGCAATCAAAAAAGTTCTTTCAGATATTGGCGCAACTGCCATTGATGTCATTGACAGCGTTGGCGTTCAAAATTTTAGCAAGGCTGAAGAAAAGCTTTCTGGTTCAGTTGGCCAGAATGCCTTTGAATTTTGTGAACAGCTTGCCAGAAAACGTCAGGTTCTTTTGACGCGTTCCGCTGGAAACATTGAAATCACAAATGGTTCAGGTATTGATTCAGGCGCTTCAGTTCAGAACCTTATTGATTCAGACACAAACAACATTCTTTCAGCTTCAGTCAGCTATGATCTGACGCAAAGATTTGGCAAATACATTGTCAAAAGCCAGTTGAATCCAGTTGCCTTGAACTATGCTGGCGAAACGCCAGCGCAAGAAGTCACGCAACAGTCAGGCCAGACAGTTGACAAGAACGTGAGGCAAAGCCGCCAGCTTGTGATCAAGGCAGAAAATTCCAGTTCCAGCGAACAGGCAAGAAAGCGCGCAATTTGGTCAGCCAACATCAGAAAAGCGCGCGGCAGAATTTATTCTTGCACTGTTGAAGGCTTTGAAAATAGCGTTGGCAATCTTTATTCACCAAACCAGTTGATTCAGGTGGCTGATGAATTTGCAGAAATTTCAGCAAAGATGCTGTTGAATTCTGTTGAATTCACCTTTGATGTTGAAGGCGGTTCAAATTCAAACCTTTCATTTGTTGATTCAAATGCCTACACTTTGGAGCTTTCAGAACCGCAAGTTGAAAAAGTTGGCGCGGCAAGCATTCCCGTTTTTGATGCTTCAAGAATAAAAAGGCCGACATGATAAAAGAATTGATTAAATTTATAACGGTGACGCTTGCTGGAAGTGATTCAGATCAGTTTCCAGTTCAGCAAGTTTCATTCATGGAAAACACCGCTGACGCGTTTATTATTTTCCCTTATGGCATGAGCGCAAACGCTGCCAAAGATGCGCTTGGCGTTTGTTTTTCAGTGAACGGTGACGATCAGAACCTTGCCGCGCTGGTCACTTCAGCAAAGGAAAGAATCAAAAACCTTGAAGAAGGTGAAGTTATTTTCTTTCACCCAAAAACCAAAAGTTTCACCTATTACAAAAACAATGGCGACATTGACATTGAAACAAAAAGCAAAGTCAATGTTGTTGCGGTTCAGACAAATCTTGGCGCTGGTGGCCAGCCAATTGCAAGGCTTGGCGATTCAGTACAGGTCACTATTCCAGCCAATACCTTTGGAACGCACGCGCCAGTCATTGTTTCTGGCACAATCATCAGCGCTGGAACAAACACCAGCATATAAGGTAAAATTTCAACATGAGCAGAAAAGAAACCCAAGATGTTGCATTGCTGGAAACTGACGGCATTTTTGACATTCAAATTGACAGTGAAGGCGACATTTTAACCAAAGACTTTTTTGACACTTCTTTGCTGATGTCGGTATTTTGCGAAAGGCGCGCACTGGCTTCAGAAATGCCAGCTTCACATTTGAGGCGCGGCTGGATCGGTAACACTGTCACTGAAGGCTTTGAAATAGGTTCAAAGCTTTGGCTATGGTATCAAGCAAGACTGAACAGCGACACCCTGAACGGGATCACAACAGCGATCAGGAACGCTTTGGCTTGGCTTGTTGAAGGTGAATTTGTTGTCAGCTATGATGTCGAAACCATATTCAACAACAATGGCGCATTTGTTCAGATCACAATTGTCAGGTCAAATTCAAAAGTTGAAAAGCGGCTTTTTGAATTATGGCAAAAAACAGGGCGTTTATAATGGCTTTAAACATTCCAGACAATGCAAACCAAATTGTTCAGCGTTCAAAAACAGCTGTTCAAAGGGCGTTGCCAACTTCAAACCCGTTCTTGCCAAATTCTTGGCTTTCAGCCTTGATCACCGCCTTTTCTTTCAGGGTTTATGATTTTTATTTGCAATTGCGTGAAGCGGTCAAGCAAACCTTCTGGAACACTTCAACAGGTCAAAGCCTTGAAGAACAGGCCAGCTGGTTCAAAATAGTCAGGCTGGCCGCAACAAGGTCAACTGGTCACATTGTTGTCACGGGAACGGCTGGCGCGTCAGTTCCAGCCAATACGCTTTTGAACACTTCTGACGGCCTTGAATTCAAGGTCACGGCAACGGCATCAATTTCAGCGAAATCAGTTTCAGTGACCAGTATCACGCGCGCTGGCGCTGTTGCAACGGCCGTTCTGCCAAGTGAACACAACCTTGCTGGAAATGTGCCAGTCACCTTGTCAGGCGCAAATGAAGCGCAATTCAATGGAACGTTTGCAATTCAGGTCACTGATTCAAATAAGTTCACTTTTCCTGTTCCTGATTCTGGCGCAATGGCGGCAACGGGGACGCTTCTTGCAAGCTTCACCAGCGGCCTTGTTGCTGTTCAGTCAGTTGATTTTGGCCAACAGGTCAATTTGCCGCTTGATGCCGTTTTGACGCTTCAGTCACCTTTGGCGGGTGTCAATGATGATGCCCACGTCAATTTTGAAGAACTGGCTGGCGGCACTGATCAGGAAACTGATGATCAATTGCGCACACGCTTTTTGGAAAGGGTTCAAAATCCTGTTGCGCATTTCAATGTTGCTGAAATTACTACAAAAGCAAAAGAAATAAACGGTGTTACAAGGGTTTTTGTTCAGGAAATCACGCCTGAAGTTGGCCAAGTCACCATTTATTTCACGCGTGACAATGATGAAAATATAATTCCAACAGCGCCAGAAATAGCCGCTGTAAAAAATCAGATTTTGACCATAAAGCCAGCAAACACCGCTGATGCTGATGTCATTGTTCTTGCGCCTGATCCAGTTCCAGTCAACTTTGTTTTTGGTTCAATTTCACCAAATACAGCGGCAATGAAAGATTCTGTTCAGGCAAGCTTGCTTCAGTTCTTTCTTGAAAAAACTTCAGTTGGTGAAGACGTTCTTTCAGTTGCCTATAATTCAGCGATCTTTCAAACCGTTGACAGTTCAGGCCAGCGCATTGAATCATTTACCTTGTCAGCGCCAGTTGGAAACATTGCCGTTGTTTCTGGTGAAATTGCAACGCTTGGAACGGTGACAATTCCATGATTGTCAGCCATAGCATAAAGCAACACGCAAGCAGCTTGGCCGCCTTTATGCCGTCAGGCCGCCTTTTTCAAGCAGCAAGAACTTCAACAACAAATTTCAGAAAGTTTCTGGAAGGCTTGGCTGAAGAACTCCAAAATTCAGAAGGCTTGCTGAAATCGTATCAAGATGAATACAGCGTCAGAACAACAACGCTTTTGATTGAAGAATGGGAAAAGGCGCTTGGAATCCCTGATCAGTGCTTTTCAGGAACAGGAACAATTGAAGAAAGAAGGCGTGACGCGCTGGCAAAGCTGGCTTCACTTGGAGTTCAAACCGCTGAAGATTTTCAAGCTGTTGCGGCCATTTTTGGCGTTTCAGTCAATGTTTTTTCTGGCACAGCTGTTGGCGGCTTTCCTGTCACTTTTCCCTTCCCGTTGCTAGGTGATCCGCTTTCACGATTTACCATTTTCATAGAATACACTATAGTTAGCGGGGATGTTTTTCCTATGATTTTCCCTTTTGTTTTGGGTGATGAAGGCGCTCAAATTATGGAATGCCTTTTTCAACGATTAAAACCAGCAAACGTGCTGATCATTTTTGAGGAAATTTAAACATGCAAGATTTGAACGACAAAAACACAGGCAATTCACTTTCAGCGAATGAATGGAATCAACAGCCAACGGAATTGCAAAACATCATTGAACAGCGTGGCATAACTCTTTCAGGGCTTGATTTGAATCAAGTTGGGAAGGCGATTGCTGGCTATGCTGCAAACGGTTCTTTCTTCACGGATTCAGGCGCGGCAAATAACTATGTTTTAACGCCAATTTCTTTAATTCAAGCACCGCCTAATTACCGTGACGGTGATGAAATAGTTTTTCTACCAGCAAACAATTCAACTGGTTTGCCTTGTACGGTGAACCGCGCTGGCGCTGGTGTGAAAAGCTTAAAAGATCAAACTGGCGGCTTGATTGCACAAGATGCAATTGCAGTTGGTTCTTTAGTCACGGCAAGATTCAATTTGGCGGCTGATGAATTCAGGATTTTGCCAAGTTTGTCGCAATCAATTATTTCAACCTTGCTGGCTGGAAGGAAAAATCACGTTATCAATGGCGACTTCCTAATAAATCAACGCGGCACAGCTTTCGTCAATCCGCAATATGGCGTTGACCAATGGCAACATGCCGTCGATCTAGGTGGCGGTTCTTTAGTTTCCTTCACGCATGGTTCATTACCTTTTGCGCTTGGTCAAACCGAAGTGCCAAACAATCCAGAGCGGCACGCCTATTTTTCGGGATACATTACTGGCGGTGGCGTACTCAGGCACGTTGTTTTCAGGCAGAGGATTGAGAGCGTAATCCCTCTTGCTGGTAAAGAAGTAACATTAAGTTTTTGGGCAAAAGGCACAATTGCTGGAATTATCACGCTTGGTGTTCGACAGTTTTTTGGAACTGGTGGCTCACCGTCAGCCGTTGTGAATACAGCGCTTTCACAAAACATCAGTCTGACAACTGACTGGCAAAAATTCACTTTCACTGGTGTGATGCCGTCAATTTCTGGAAAAACACTAGGCACAAATTTCAATGATTTCAGATTGCTTGAATTTAGCACCGAAACTGGTGCAGCAATCGCGGCTGAGTATGGAACAGCACCCGTTTCATATCAAGGCACTGTTCAATTGTCGGACGTTCAATTTGAAGCTGGAAATAATGCAACAGCTTTTGAAAGGTTACTATTTGGTGCACAAATGAGCCTTTGCAGACGCTACTTTCAAAACAATTTTATTGCTGGCGTGACAGCTACGGTCGGGCGTGCCCTTGATGGAACAACTTTGGTTCATACTCATATTCCATTTTCTATAATGCGAACAGCACCATCAGCAACGATGACAACCCCTTCCAATTTTGGTGGCGTTTTAAGGATTGATAGTAATGGTTCAATTCCTGATGGACCAATCACTGTTGTTCCAGTTTCAAACAGTGGACTGCGCTTTTTTTCAAGCCATACTGGCGCGGCTGGTGGAAGACTTTATGGCGGGGAAATACAATCAAATTTTGCGATATTTTTGTCAGCGGAGTTGAATTAAATGAAAACATATAATCAAAGCGTTCACGGATTTTTCACTATTGGCGCAAAAGTTATCCCTAACGATAGCAGAAACTCTGATTTCATAAAAATGAACCAAGAAGTTGCTGACGGTGAAGCGGAAATTATTCTTGGAACAATTAGTTTGGAACAAGTAAAGGCCGAAAAGAAAGCACAAATTGACAGGCGCACTGATGAAATGATCCTTGCTGGTATAAATCACAACAGCGTTGATTTCAAAATCACAATTGAAAAAGAAATCAGCGCCATTGCTTTGAATTCAGTCAGAATGGCTGGCGCTGATATGGCTGGAAAAAAATTCAGATCAGCGGACGGAACTTATACATTTACAAGCACGGCTGATTTTGATGCTTGGTTTGCAACAGCCTTTGGTCGCGTTGAAGCTGTCATCATTGCTGGTTCTGAAATGAAAGACTTGGTTGACGCTGCAAGCAATCAAGCTGAAGTTGAAGAAATTGTTGATGATCGCGTTTGATGTCTGGTTTCACTGGAAAGCTGAAATATACAAGAATTGAAAACGGTTTTTTTGAAATAAGTCAGGAAATCCGATTTTATATTGATGACAGCTGTTCTGGTGAATATGTTGAATTGTTTGCTGGTGCGGTCACAAACTTTGCAAGCGTTCCAAAAGTGTTTTGGTTCATTTGTCAGCCTGATGCTGATGACATCAAAATGCCTTCAGCGTTTCATGATTTAATGGTTTGTGAATTTGGTCAGCAAGTTTTCATAAAAGAAGAACTGAAGGTTTTAAGAATACCAAGCTGGAATGAATCAGCTTTCTGGTTCAGAAAAATGATAAAAGTCAGGCAAGAACAAACAAGGAAAAAATTCAATCCATTGAAAAAGCTTGTTTTCAT
>Ga0209498_1002104_pt1 | contig 12140 bp, 12 predicted proteins | sample WalLakDeSediment_FD_184131 | JGI IMG/M metagenome (GOLD analysis project Ga0209498, IMG submission 184131) | Lake sediment microbial communities from Walker lake, Nevada to study Microbial Dark Matter (Phase II) - Walker Lake 11/02/13 Deep... | ecosystem: Environmental > Aquatic > Freshwater >...
AAAGTATTAAATAACTGATGTTACGCAAACACGCTTTGAATGCAGACGTGCGACGCACTTCCCCGTGTTAGATGTTGAAAGTATTTAAAAAATCGCATAATCGCATTAAGGGAAAGTGCGTCGCACGTTTAAAATTTATCATCCTGCGTAACATCACTAAATAAATCTAAATTCAGAGAGGAAGCACATGAAATATGCAATGTCGTTTTTGATGGTTGTTCTAATCATAGTGCCGGTCCTAACGGCTGACAATGAGAATGAACCGGATCTCATAGCACTCCGAATATACGCGGAATGGTGTGGTAAGTGTAAAGCGCTCGACCCGAAGGTCGACGAGGTAAAGAAAGAATTCAAAGGGAAGCGTGTCCTTTTTGCCGTATTCGATCAAACCAATGAGTTTGCCCAGGAGCAATCGGTGCTCCATGCAAGGTTGCTCGGACTCGATCACGTACAAAAGGAGTATGGGGGTAAGACCGGTTTGCTTCTTCTGATCGATCCCGTAAGCGGAGATATCAAAGAGCAAATCACACACCAAATTACCGTCGACGAGTTACGTACTAAATTAACGGCATATTTGAATTAACGATCCAAGTTTAAAACAATACCTCGATAAGGGCTACCATGTCGTAACGTTTTAACCTGTCTAATACTGCACGATATAAGAAGATGCAGATGCGTCCTCCGGAGCACATCTGCATTACTTTTTTGACTTTGTAAAATATTTTCCCCATTTTGGTTAATCTGCAATCCACGGCCAATATCAGTTCGTGAACCATATAAAGGTACCAGACCATGAAACGGACCAGTCCTAAATATTTCATTGTGGGTGTGCTGGTGGCATCAGTTGCTTTTGTGGGGTATTACATTTTTTCTGTGGAAAATAATGAAATCACCGTTACCGATATTTCTTATGCGGAACGCTTGCTTGGTTTAGAATTTTCGGATGCGAAACGTGATTCGATGATTGACGGGCTTACACAGTATCGTGAAAGCTATCAGGCAATCCGTGATTATAACCTGGACAACAGCGTTCCTCCATCGCTATTATTTAACCCGATACCGGCAGATTTTTCTTTTGAATCTGAACAGACAGGGATTCAGCTTCAAACTCTGCCCGAAGTCCGGTTACCCGATGACCCGGACGATCTTGCATTCTATTCAATCCGCGAACTTGCCGAACTGATCAGAACACAACAAATAACCTCGGTACAATTAACGGAATTTTATCTGGAAAGATTGAAAACATACGGACCGGTACTGGAATGTGTCGTTACCTTAACCGAAGCGCGTGCAATGAGGAAAGCAAGGGAAGCCGATGCGGAAATTGCGGCCGGTGACTATCGTGGATTGCTTCATGGAATCCCGTATGGGATCAAGGATTTATTTTCCACCAGTGACTATAAAACAACCTGGGGCGCCGTTCCTTTCCGGGATCAGATGATCGATTATGATGCAACCGTCGTGCAGAAACTCGAAGATGCGGGCGCCGTGCTCGTAGCAAAACTCACTCTGGGTGCCCTTGCGTGGGGCGACGTATGGTTCGGCGGCAAGACGCGCAATCCGTGGGATATTACACAGGGTTCAAGCGGTTCATCCGCCGGCTCTGCCGCAGCGGTTTCAGCGGGTCTCGTTCCCTTTGCAATCGGTACCGAAACCTGGGGGTCAATCGTATCCCCCGCCACGGTAAACGGCGTTACCGGTTTGCGCCCAACGTATGGAAGAGTCAGCAGGCACGGTGCGATGGCGTTAAGCTGGTCGATGGACAAAGTAGGACCCTTAACGAGGAACGCCGAGGATGCCGCTATTGTTTTCGATGCAATACTCGGTCCCGACGGAAAAGATCAAACGTTGTATGATCTTCCTTTTAATTATGCAACAGAGGTTGACTTCTCTGAATTACGGGTAGGGTATGTGCAAAAGGATTTCGAAGCGGATTATCCGTTCAAAACACAGGATTCGCTTGCTCTCGTGACGCTGCGTGAGCTCGGTGCCGAGCTTATACCCATTGAACTTCCCGACCTGCCCGTATCTTCGCTCAGTTTTATTCTTGGCGCCGAGGCAGCGGCTGCGTTCGATGAGTTGACCCGTAGCGGCAAAGACGATCTCATGGTGCGGCAGGTCAAAAATGCCTGGCCGAATGTGTTCAGACAGGCGAGATTTATACCTGCCGTTGAATATATAAATGCTAACCGGATCAGATATGAATTAATTCAGCATATGCATGCTTTAATGCAGTCGGTGGATCTGTATGTTGCTCCGTCATGGCAGGGACCAAATTTATTGCTGACAAATCTAACCGGGCATCCGTGTGTCGTTGTGCCGAATGGATTCACCGAACAGGGTACCCCGACAAGCATCAGTTTTACCGGACAACTATTCAATGAAGGGAAAGTACTTGCAGCAGCATACGCTTATCAAAACGCGACAGGTTATCATCAAAAACACCCGGAATTGTCGCGGTAAAAAATCGCGGGAATTATTTCTCTTTAACTCAGTGTTACAATACTACACGTATCTGTCTATACAGGCCCTCACGAAAAGTTAAAGCATGGCTGAAAAAACCAAGTTCTGGTATCTGAAGCATTTCAACATACTCGAAAGCGTCGACAAACCGACGATGATGAAGCTGAACGATTTGACTACCATGTCAAATGTCAAAGCAAACCAGCCGATATATTTTCCCGATGAGCAATCGTCCTCTGTTTTTTTTCTCAAAGAAGGAAGAGTGAAAATATCCCGTATCTCACCAGACGGTCAGGAGATAATCCTCGACATTATCGGGCCCGGTGAATTATTCGGCGAGCTCGGGCTAATCGATCCTCAGAGTGACCGTGATGAAATCGCCCTTGCCATGGATGACGTGCTTATCTGTACAATGCGGGTGGGAGATCTCGAATCGATGATGAGAAAAAATTCCGATCTGAATCTGAAGATCACAAAATGGATGGGCTTACGGTTACGGAAGCTGGAACAGAGAATACCTGATCTTATGTTCAGAGATGTCAATCAAAGAATTATCGGATTCCTTATGAGATATGCCGAAGAATTTGGCAAGATCAAAGACAACATCATTACCATTAAACCATCACTATCCCATCAGGAGATCGGTTATCTGACCGGTGCTGCCCGCCAGACAGTAACGACCGTTTTAAATCAACTTCGAAATGAAGATATGATCGACTTCGATCGAAAACAATTCTTTATAAAAGACTATAAGAGGTTGAAAACACTGCAAAAGTAAACGTTATGGCTGAACAATCCAAATTCTGGTATCTAAAAAACTTCAATATTTTTGAAGGACTCGATGAAGAGACCCTGCAGGCCGTTGACCGACTGGCAGCAATGTGCACCTTCGAATCAAACGATCAAATTTACTTTCCCGCTGAACCGTCGCGTTGTATTTATTTCCTGAAAAAAGGGCATGTGAAAATTTCCAGGATCTCCGAGGATGGAAAAGAAATAATACTCGACGTCATCGGACCGGGTGAAGTGTTCGGCGAGCTTTTAGAGAGTGATGACCTGGATGAACGGAATGAAATAGCTGTCGCGATGGGAGAAGTACTTATTTGTAATATGCTGCGATCCGACTTTGAAAAGATGCTGAGGAAGTATCCCGAATTAAATTTCCGTGTAATGAAAGAGGTCGGCGCCCGTTTACGTAAAGTTGAGGAGCGTGTTACCGAGCTTGTATTCAAGGATGTTAAAAAGCGCATAGCCAGCTTTCTCATTCGATATTCGGAGGAATTTGGCATAATTAAATCAGGGATTATTACGGTCACCCCACCCCTGTCTCACCAGGAATTAGGTTTCCTCACGGGAGCAGCCCGCCAGACAGTAACCACCACACTGAATGAACTGAGAGCGCAGGGGATTATCGATTTCGACCGGAAGCAGATTACTATTAACGATGTATCCCGATTGCAGAAGATCGGGAAATAACCCTTCTCTGTCATCTATCTGACATCAAAAGTCTGATTCATATTGTATATTACTCACGTTATGAAGAACATCAGACTTGAAATATTCATTGAATCAGGCTGCAAAGCTTGTGCATCGGCAATGTATTCGGTAGAGAAAGTTCAATCCGAGTTACAGATACATGTGGACGTATACCGGCGTGATACCGACAGTGAGGTGTTTCGGGAGCGGAAGGTGGTTATTACGCCGGCTATTTTTATCGAGGGTGTACTTACTTTTTACGGTGAAGTCTCAGCGGAGGATATAAAAAAGAAAATCTGTGATGTTTATTGTGAATGATCGTTTAATATGAAATATTCAGTCATAATACCCGCGATTAACGAGGAAAAAGGATTAGCCTCCTGTATCGAATCGGTACGGCGTGCAATCCCGGATGTTGAAGTAATCGTTGCCGACGGAGGGAGTACCGATGCCACCCGCTCGGAAGCATCCCGGATGGGTGCAAGAGTTGTTGTATCGACGAAAGGCCGCGGCATACAGTGCAATGCCGGCGCAAAAGCCGCGCGCGGTGGTATTCTGATTTTTTTGCACGCCGATACTGTTTTACCCGACGATGCATACTTTCAGCTCGAGCGATATTTCTTGAATCCGAAGTGCGATGCCGCACTTTTTCGGATGAAGTTCGATCACCCGAGTCGATGGTTCAGCTTGTATTCCTGGTTTACTCATTTCGATTCGGTTTTTACCAGCTTCGGCGATCAGTGTATAATCGTGCGGCGAACGTTATTCGAAGAAGCCGGCGGATTCCCCGATTGGGTTTTGTTCGAAGATCTTGAATTCCTCAGACGTGTTCGGCGTTTGAAGAAGAAGATCAGGAAGCTTCCATCGTACGTTACAACATCGGCGCGCCGGTTTGTCGAGAACGGAATCGTTCGTCAGCAATTCTATAATATATATTTCACGACGCAATTCATGTTTAATGTTCCTGTGGAAGACCTTGCAAAACAATACGATGGATTGCGGAGGAGAAGGATGAGGAATGCATTGATTATTTTCGCACGATATCCCGAACCGGGTAAAGTGAAAACACGACTGGCAGCAACGATCGGAAATGAACAGGCTACGGCTCTCTATAAAGCGTGGGCGGAAAAGATTTTTTTTGAATCAAAACAGGCAAAGAATGTATCGCACAGATATTTATTTTATGCCGACCCCGGCGACTATAAAAAAATACACGCATGGAGTAATGACGGGTTCCTGCTTCAGGCGCAAAACGGTAGCAGGCTCGGAGACCGGATAAAGGCAGCATTCCGGAAAACATTCGATGATAAAATGCACAAAGCCATTATTATCGGTACGGACGCTCCGGATCTCACGGGAGATATGATCGATAATGCTGTACGCCGGCTGGATACTCACGATATCGTTATCGGGCCGGCAGATGACGGAGGATATTACCTGCTCGGTATGAATAGCTACTACCCTGATATATTCGACGGTATCCCCTGGAGCACCGGTGAAGTGTTCCATGCAACGGTACGGAAAATAAAAAGTAACGGGCTGAGGTATTATGAATTGCCCGTTTTATCGGATATCGACACAATAGAAGATTTAAACCGCTGGAATGATAATAATCAGATACGAAAGGTTCAACAACAATGATGCGAAAAACAATTTCTGATGTGTCGATTGCAGTGTTTACGATTGTTATTCTCACTATCGGTATGCCGGCTATCTTTTCAAGTCCCCCCATCTATTATGCCGGCTCGTTTTCAACATATAAGGTAAAGGATGGGTTACCGGATCTGTGGCAAGCTTTGAGCTTTCGTGGAAAAAAAGCCACCGATTACCGCCTCTATGAGATTGACGGAAAAGTTGTCATAAAGGCGGAAAGCGACCGGTCAGCTTCCGGGTTGATACGGAGAGTCGATATAGACCCTCAGGAATATCCGATACTGCAATGGTCCTGGAGAGTTGAGAATATCCTTGAAGAGGGTGATGTGACCGAAAAATCAGGCGACGATTATCCGGCAAGGATTTACGTAACCTTCGACTACGATATAAGCAATCTCAGTTGGTGGAACCGGACCCGCCTGCGTGCTATCCGTACATTTTACGGTGATGTGCCGACGCGTGCAATCAACTATCTGTGGGAAAGTAAAGCCGATATCGAAACGATTGTCCCGAATCCATATACCGATCTGGTCATGATGATTGTTGTAGAAAGCGGGGAAGTAAATCTGGGAACCTGGGTGGATCACGAACGGAATATCTATGAAGATTATATCGAGATTTACGGTGAGGAGCCGCCCGGAATTAACAGCATTGCAGTCATGACGGATACAGACGATACCGGTGAATCGGCGATCGCATACTACGGCGACATAAAATTCATCAGAAAAGAGACACTTGCAAATGAATAATCATGCAACCATGCAACCATGCAATCGATCAATTAATCAATCATTTATTATACAGGAACACGAGCATGCACTACTACAATGAAAGAGATCTTAAACGATTCGGGGAGATCGGGAAATTCCGGCCTGAACTTGCCGACAAATTCTTTGAATATTATAACGCGGTGACGGGTGAAGACGGGGCATTAACGAAACGCGAGAAAGCATTGATTGCACTTGCAGTCGCACATGCGAAGCAGTGTCCGTATTGTATCGATGCATACACGACCGCGTGTCTTGAAAACGGTGCGAATCCGGATCAGATGACCGAGGCAATGCACGTCGCAGCAGCTATGGATGCCGGCATTACACTGGTGCATGGCGTGCAGATGCATAATGCACTCGGAAAGAACGGAATTTAACGATTCGTCCCCGTCACGTACCGGTAAGAGAAAAGTCAATGTGCTCGCTTAGCACTATATCAGTAAATAACCGTGACGGGCACGTTTTTTGTCAAATGAACTATGTAAAAGGATTGTAGAATGCGGGAATTACAGGTACTGAATAATAGAATTCAATCTGATGTTGATACTCATCATAACTTTCATCGTTATTTAGAAAAACATGATCTTCATGTAAAACCGACTTCAATTGAGACTCTGCAGGTGAACATTACAAAACTCTGTAATCAGGCGTGTCATCACTGTCACGTCGATGCATCTCCGAAACGAACGGAGGAGATGGATAAACGTACTGTCGACCGCTGTCTCGGGATACTTTCCGAAAACGATGCAATAAAGAATCTCGATATCACCGGCGGGGCGCCGGAACTGAATCCGCATTTTGATTACTTCGTCATTGAGGCGAAAAGATTAAACAAACACGTCATGGTCCGGCATAATCTGACGGTCACGTTCGACGGGCACCCGCGTACCGGTGAATCGAAGCGCTACCTCCCTGAGTTTTTTGCCGGGCATAAGCTTGAGGTGATCTCCTCGCTGCCGTATTATCAGGAATTCTTTACCGACAAGCAACGCGGAAGGGGGGTGTTCAACAAGAGCATCGAAAGTATACGGCTGCTGAATGAACAGGGATACGGCCGCGAGGGTACCGGACTCGAATTGAATCTTGTGTACAATCCGGTCGGCACATATCTTCCACCTCCGCAGGAAAATCTCGAAAAAGACTACAAAAAGGAGTTGAAAGATAAATTCGGACTTGTCTTTAATAAGTTATTCACCATTACAAATATGCCGATACACCGTTTTAAAGCGTTCCTGCTTCGATCCGGCACGTATGAGGAATATATGGAGAAGCTGATGAACGCATTCAATCCGGCTGCCGCGGAAGGGGTGATGTGCCGTTCGCTCATCAGCGTTTCTTACGACGGTCGTATATACGATTGCGATTTCAATCAGATGATCGATATGCAGATACAGAACGGGAAACCTCTTTCGGTATTCGATTTCGATTATGATAAACTGGTGAATCGCCGGATTTTATTCGATTCGCACTGCTTCGGCTGTACGGCCGGAAGCGGCAGTAGCTGCGGCGGGGCTGTGGTGTGATTGATTATTTATTATTGTTTATTACCTATTGTCTATTGAGTATTGGATTGTGGTTAATAAAGAAAAGTTAATGGTTATTTGTTATTGGTTAATAGTTCTCCGAAACCTGAGATTGTAAACACGAAACTATAAATTGTAAACTGATAAATATGGATTTTACAACAATACACGAGTGGTTTATCGGACTGGGCGGCGAGTATGGTGTGAACCCGTATATATTCGGCGGTATCTACGTCGGCGCTATTCCATTCTTTTTTGCTTCAGTCGGGTGGTTGGTGCACAACCTCAAGAAGAAGCGCTCGATTATGACTCCGGTGTTTGCTGCCTGTTGCTGTGCAATATCGGCATACGTTTATCTTATGATCGCCGGAGAAAATTTACCGCTCTGGGTATATATCTTAATAGCAGCGCTGATTCTCGCGGGGATTTATTCGACGTTGAAGAAAGTCAGATCAAAAATGAAAGAGATTGTCCATGAAACATGATTATGATATGATCGTCATTGGCGGTGGAGCGGCAGGATTGACCGCGTCCGGTATATCCGCATCGCTTGGTGCAAAAACTGCGCTGATCGAGGCAGCGAAGCTCGGAGGCGATTGTACCTGGTATGGATGCGTACCGAGCAAGGCACTCATAAAAGCAGCAAAAGTTGTACAGAATATCCGTACCGGAAGTAAGTACGGATTAAAAGATACAGTCCCGGAATTCGATTTTACCGAGGTCATAAAACGGGTACATAAAACCCGGGAGGAAATCTATGAAGAAGCCGATGCGCCGCATCATTTTGAAAAGATGGGGATAGACGTCATTCACGGTCTTGCTTCTTTTATCGATAAACATACGGTAAAACTCACCGGCGGTGATCGAAACGGTGAGACAATAAACTCACGTTATATTGTAATCGCAACGGGGAGCTCACCGGTAGTACCGCCGATAGATGGATTACAGGACGTACCGTTTTTAACCAATGAGTCGATTTTTGAAATAAAAAAATTACCGGAACACCTGATAGTTATCGGTGCGGGGCCTATCGGCATGGAGATGTCGCAATCCTTCAGGAGACTGGGGGCGAGGGTAACCGTGGTGGATTTTATGGACTCGATACTTATACGCGATAATCCCGAACTTACCGCTCTTTTGCGTGATTCACTGGCCGGAGAGGGCATTACATTCCGGTTGAATAACGGTGTCAGGATGGTAGAAAGCAAAAACGGATCTATTACGGTTACGATTGAGGAAAAGAACTCTAAAAAAATATCGACGATCGACGGTGATGCGCTATTAGTATCGGTTGGGAGAAAACCGAATCTTAACGGACTTCATCTTGAAGCAGCCGGTATCGAAACCAAACGGTCCGGCATTATCGTGAATGACAGGGGGAGGACTTCAGCAAAAAATATTTATGCCTGCGGCGATGTCACAGGCGGTTTCCAGTTTACTCACATGTCGGAACATGCCGCAAAAATCGCGGTCAGTAATGCATTATTGAAATTTCCTATGAAGATTGACACAAAACACGTCCCCTGGTGCACCTTCACGGACCCGGAACTTGCTCACGTCGGCGCCACAGAGAATGAGCTTCAACAGAGACGGGTATCATTCGAAACATACAAGTTTCCGTATTCAAAAATCGATCGCGCTCTGACCGACCGTGAAGCGACCGGTTTAATCAAAGTCTATGCGAAAAAATGGAACGGGAAAATTCTGGGTGTCGATATACTCGGTGTACATGCAGGCGACATGCTCGGTGAGTGGGTGTTGGCACTTAAGAATAAGGTGACACTCCGTCAGATGGCGGATACCATTCATCCCTACCCCACATATTCACTCGGTAACCGCCGCGCAGCGGATCAGTGGTATGTCCGGAAGCAGTCGGTCACATTCGTAAAAATACTGCAACGCATTTTCGGCTATCGAGGCCCGTTACCGGATTTGAGCGATCCGGAAAGAGTTGTGTAACAAACCTTCCCGAATTGAATATTGTCTCTCCTTTATTTATATTCCAAATCATAAAACGTTTGTTTAATTATAACCATAACTATTTTTATGCCGGATAATGTAATATTACAGGTTCGAGACCGGAGCGCGACATACTTAAGCTTTAACCGCCCTGATCGTCTAAATGCGGTTACGATAGAACTCTATCGCGAATTGAAAGAGGGGATACAATCAGCCCTCGATGACCGGGATGTCAGGGTAATCGTTCTCACCGGTGAGGGAAGGGCTTTTTGTGTGGGGGCCGATCTGAAAGATCATCATACGAAACCACGGACGGAAGAAGATAAGAGACTTTATGTACAGGCAGAGCAGGATATTTGCCGGTTGATACAGAGCGCACCGAAACCGTTTGTTGCATCGGTAAATGGCTATGCCCTGGGAGCAGGTGCGGAAATAGCATTGTCCTGTGATTTTGTCGTCATGAAAAATTCTGCCCAGATAGGATTTCCCGAGATCAGTATAGGTACCTACCTTGGCGGCGGCCTGACATATGTGCTTCCCCGGCTTATCGGATTGGCAAAAGCTCGTGAGATGATTTACCTTGGCAAATGGGTTACCGGTGTCGAAGCAAAAGAAATAGGATTGATCTATAAAAGTGTCGATGATAATGAACTGAAAGAAGAAACATCCCGGCTTTGCGAAGAATTGTCAGAGAAAGCCCCACTCCCCCTCGGGATTGCAAAAATGCATCTTCTTTCACATATCCGGCTTCCTGTCGATGATGTCATGGATGCCGAAACCCAGGCACTCTTTCGATGTATGCAGACGGAAGATTGGGCCGAAGGCGCCCGCGCATTTCATGAAAAACGCAAACCGATATTTAAAGGAAAGTAGTATGAATCACCCACTGGATCCGATCTTTAAACCGCGTTCAATCGCTGTCATCGGTGCATCACATAATCCGACAAAACGCGGTTATCAGTCGATTAAATCTTTGCTGCAGGATAAATTTGAAGGTAACATATTTCCGGTGAATCAGAAAGAAAAAGAGATACTTGGATTACCGGTCTATCCCGATGTCGGATCGATAGAAGAGGATATCGATTTAGCACTCATTGCAACACCGGCTCAATCGGTACCGGAATTGATATCACAATGCGGAAAGAAAGGTGTAAAAGGTGCAGTTGTGCTTGCCGTCGGATTCGGTGAAATGGGGGCTGAAGGGAAACGTCTGCAGGAAGAAATAGTACGGATAGGGAGGGAATCAAATGTCAGGATAGTCGGTCCGAATACCTCCGGTATGTTCAATCTCCATCACCGTTTAAATTTGACCGGTATCCGCGATATTCGAAACGGATCAATGGCCATCCTTTCGCAAAGCGGTAACATTGCGTTAAGTTTGATAACGAGAGTAAACATGAAAAGTAAAACGGGGGTCGGCGTCTATATCGGTATCGGTAACGAGGCCGATATCCGGTTCCACGAATACCTTTCTTATCTCAAAGATGATCCGAACACCAATGTCGTGGTGATATTTGTGGACGGACTTCGCGACGGACATAAATTTTTAGAATTAGCAAAAGAGACCGTTGAGCAAAAACCAATTATACTTTTACAAAGCGGTCGTTCCGAAAAAGGCCGTAAAGCTGCTCACACACATACCGGTGCTCTGGCAGGATTATCGGCGGTTGCAAAAAGTGCTTTTAAACGTGCGGGTATAATTACTATCGAGCATTCCGACGAGCTTTACCCGACGGCCGAAACGCTGGCAAATTTGAAACCACTCTCAAGATCAAATATCGCCGTTCTCTCCGACGGCGGTGGACATGCCTCTCTCGCCGCGGATGCGCTGCAGGATGTCGGTATCCGGATGCCCGATCTCTCCCATGATGTTCGAATGAAACTTCGTGCTCTGTTGCCTGCAAATGCATCGGTGGAAAATCCGATCGACGTGGCCGGGGCATCCGATTCGCATCCGGGGATTCTGGCCGATTGTGCCCGTATATTACTGGAGGATAGGGATGTCGACGGACTTATGGTGACCGGTATGTTCGGCGGATACCATATACGGTTTTCCGATTCTCTTCTCGAGGAAGAGAAAGAGACGGCACACAGGTTCGCTGAGCTCGCGGCACAATACAACAAACCGATCATTGTCCAGACTTTGTATGCGTCACACAGACCCGAGCCATTAGTGATCCTGAAAGAACATCACATCCCCGTTCACGAGTCGATCGATATATCCTCAAAATGTATGTCCGTGCTTGATGAATATGGCAGGTATCTTAATACATCCGGGGAGCGGACCGACTTTGTC
>Ga0209498_1002105_pt1 | contig 12139 bp, 9 predicted proteins | sample WalLakDeSediment_FD_184131 | JGI IMG/M metagenome (GOLD analysis project Ga0209498, IMG submission 184131) | Lake sediment microbial communities from Walker lake, Nevada to study Microbial Dark Matter (Phase II) - Walker Lake 11/02/13 Deep... | ecosystem: Environmental > Aquatic > Freshwater >...
CCCAGATGGATTTTCCACCGCCCATGACCATGTTTTCGAGGAATCCGGGAAGGTCCGAGATCCTCTCCTTGGGAAGAAAAGAAACAGCCCCAAGCTTCATCGATTTCTTAAGCGCCTCGGGAGTCAAGGCATGCGCCGTCAGCATGACAGTAGGAAATCCTCGAGAGACGGAAGTCTTGAGGAGCTTGAAGCCGTCTACCCCCATGATATCCAGGACCACAGCATCGTAGGTGTACCCCAGGAGAGACTGCAGTGCTGTCTCATAATCCTTAGCCTTGCGGATTTTGCACATATGCAGCTCTTCTTCCAAAGTTTCGAGAACGTCAGGCTCATCGTCAACCACGAGGACTATTTTTCCTTCCAAAGGGCTTTTTGAATTCAATTCACCATCCCTCCTCTTTCGTTTTGTGATTGCCTGAATCTGAAAGCGTTTTCTTAGATGCTCTATATTAAGACATGAACTCTGTGCTGTAAAGGAGCTTTCGAACGGTGAGGGCATGAAGGATGATTGAAAAAAGGATGCGGGTTGGTGACGGCTATGCAGGAAAGCGAGGAAAAAGTGGAAAAATACGATTTTCAGTGAAAATTGGGGCACCGGCAGCAGAATGGTAGCAGGATCAAAAAAAGACCTAGCCAAAATCAGCTAAGTCCTTGATTTAACTGGTGCGCCCAGGGTGATTCGAACACCCGACCTACGGATTCGTAGTCCGTCACTCTATCCAACTGAGCTATGGGCGCAATAAAAGATTCTTCTGAAATCTTTTAGCCTTTCCCCCTTCATGAGTCAATCCAAAACCTGAAATCAGGGTGAGAATCATTGCGCCGGGGTGGATGCCCTTCCACTGAGGTTGAGGTTTGAGCATGGGGCTGGGGGTATAGCTGGGAGGAGAGGGGACAAATCAACTCCGTTGGGTTCTTAAGAACACGCCTCTGGCCAAACAGCCCCTTTAGACTTGGCGCTTTGATTTCGAGGGCCCTTCCATTAACCCTGCCTTGAGTTCTCCGACGAAAGCCAGGTTCTCTTCATAGTCTGAGTTGGATCCCCCGTGAATGTCTGTCATATGCCTTCGGAGTTGCTGAACGGTTGCACCTATCATTACTCGTGTGAGGGTGTATTTGACATCGGCCGCAAAATGCCATTCCATATTTTGCCAAGTGATTTGAATAACTGTGTCCGGACCCTTAGGATCAATCTCAGGATGCGCTTCAACTCTGAATTCAGTCGTCTCTTCGAGCTTCTTTAGTGCTGTCTTTAGAATCTCGTTTTCTGGGGTTTTGTTTTTCATCTTAAGTGGTTTTGTTCATTATTTTGCAATGTTCATTTTTTATGAAACTGATCTTTTTTTGAACGAATGCCAATAACTATATAATTTAAATCGCCTTCTTGTCAGGGGCCGTCTTCAGGATGAGGGCCATTCTGTAGGGGAGATAGACGCGAAACTAGGTCCTGCGATACCCTTTCGGCGCAGGTTTTCCATCCACATAAACCTGCCTCTGTTCATCAAGGGCGAAACGGCCCCTGGCGATCATCTCCACGGTTTCGGGAAAGATGACCCAGTCTCCCTGTTCTTTGAGCCTCTGCTGGTGCTCTTCCGCCACGTGAAAAAGCTTTCCCTTGTCTCCTGTAAGCGTCTCAAGGGGCTCCGGGAGTTCAACCTTCACAGGCGCCGACACCATGAGCAGGGGACCGGTATCCATGCCTCGATCCGTCCATATGGTGGAAGATCGAAGGTGAGTCTCGCCTGCCGCAATAGCGTCCACCACGGCTCTATCCCCCACATATTTCCTCTTTCCGCCGGAGTTGAGGATCGAGAGATCGGCGGGATGCACGTTGATGCACCGATCAAGGGTAAGATAGCTCATGTAACCGCCAAGAGCAATCACATCAATGTCAAAGGCCTTGAGCATCGCTCCGGCCACCTTGTCATAATCGTGTCTTGCAGCCAGACCTTCAGGGGTGGCGACCGTTCTCTCCAGGCCTCTTAACCTGTGAAAGGTACGGATGTCATAGCTCACGTAAGGGATACCCGTATCACAGGCGATGCTCTCTCCGAAACATGAACCGTCGGACCGGTCGCTCAAAATGAAGACGATTTCGAAGGGTGAAGAGCCTGCTTTGTCTTTCAGGATCTTTTCCCTCTCAATCAGTCTTACGATGTTGGTGCCTGACCCGGAAATGAAGCCTGCGACCCTCATGGGCCTGCCTATCTTTTCAGCATCAAAAAGAGGGGTAAGTTTCATTGAGTTCCTCTGCTTCAATCATTCGATTCCAAGGAGCAGGGCTCCGGCTCCCGGCCTGCCGGATCTATGCGTTCATGAGGCGAGCCTTCAGGCTCGGTAAACCGTAAGGGGCGATCTTTGCTGTAGACTCCCTGCTTCATATCCGCTTATGATCCCAAAAATTGCCTTATACTCTACCGCGAAGCCCATGGAAAATCAAACAGGAAACTGAGAAATGGAAAGAGGAGGCTTTTCATGCTTGTGAGAAATGTCCATGACAAAGAAGTTCTGGAGACGACCTACCTGGCCCACGGGGGCGCCGTTGCCCGGATGATCCTGGACCGCAGAACGCTTCAGGAAATCGGCTTTCTTGCTATCGCAAGACTGGAATCAGGGAAAACCATTGAAGCCCATGTCGATCCCATGGAGGAGATCTACTTCGTTCTTTCAGGGGAGGGCGATATGTCCGTAGGCGCGGACACGCAACACGTCAAGCCCGGGGATGCCATATGGATTCCTGCCGGTTCCCGGCACAGCCTGACCAACACCGGTCAAAGTGATTGCCTGGTCCTGGTCGTGGCTTCCCCCAACTGGTAGTGGTTGCCTAGCTTTACGAACACAAGCAAAGGGTTCTTAAGTAAGTTTCAGTTTTGCCTATTAAGCATATTATTATTGACAAATAAGCTATTTTATATATAATTTCCAATAAATAACTTGAGGTGGCGACGAGCATGTATCTCGAGCACTGGGGGTTTAAGCTGCTCCCGTTTGAAAACGTTCCAGATCCACGTTTCTTTTATCACTCGAAATCACACGAAGAAGCATTGTCCCGCATTGTTTATGCGGCAAAGATGGGCAAAGGCGGCGCCATGTTGTCAGGAGAGGTCGGGTGCGGCAAAACCACGGTGGCCAAAGTTTGCATTCAGGAGCTTTCCGGCGACAAATTTGACATGGCGCTTGTCGTTAATCCCAGGCTGGAGCCCTTGGAGTTTCTCCAGGAAGTGCTGTATCAGTTCGGCATTGCGGATGTCCCGGATTCAAAAGTCAAGTGCTTGCGTGTTCTCTATGAGAAATTGCAGAGAAACCACAAGGAAGGCAAGCAAACCCTGCTGCTTATAGATGAGGCCCAAATGCTGCCTGATGCGGGCCTCGAGGAGATAAGGCTCCTTCTCAATGCGCAGGAACACGATCGGTTTCTCATCACCCTGCTCCTGTTCGGTCAACCGGAATTGAAGGCCAGGATTAGAAACCTGCCCCAACTGGACCAGAGAATCCCGATCAAGTTCCACCTGCCTGCTTTTGGTCGGGAAGATTCCGCAACATACATTTCTTACAGGCAAAAAAAGGCTGGGCGGGAAAAAAACGCGTTCACTGTCGAGGCGATGGAACGCATTCACGAAAACACCGGAGGGGTGGCCCGCAAGATCAACAACCTTTGCGATCTGGCCCTTTTGGTGGGGTTCAGCAAGGGTGAAACGATGATTGACGTCAATAATGTGGAGGCGATTATTCAGGATGGTGCGCTTCTCTGACATTCAAGGGATTCGGGGCAAGGAGATCGGCGGAGGAAGCTCGTCTCTTCCAAGAAGAGAGGGAGAGCGATTATGGTCGGGCGATTCAAACCGCCGGGAAGAGAAGAAACCTTTAAGCATCCTGGCTTCCGAGGGGATAGATCCTGAGGCCAAATCCAGCTACGAGAAGTTTGTCCGCACTTCCATGAATGTGAAAGAGCAGGTGACAAGGGAGCAGGACATCAGCCTCCCCCCTATTGTTGCCGATCTGGAATACCTTATAGAGCACGATCTGGTGGAGAGGCTTTACGCCTACGCCATGGGCGCGCCGGAGGAATGCGAAGAGGCGTTCGTCCACAATGTTGAGGTGACTTTTGCCAGCCTCCTGATAGGCCAGGGCATGGGGTATGATGCCAAGAGCCTTCTTGAACTCGGTCTTTCCGCCTTTCTCGAGAATGTGGGCATGTATACCCTTCCCGGAACCATCCTGCTCAAAGAGACAAAGCTTGAAGAAGCGGAAGTCGAACGGATCATGCAGCATCCTGAGATAAGCTACCGCATCCTCTCCGGACTGGGAAAGAAATACCTGTGGCTCGCGGAGACCGCGCTCCAGGTGCATGAGCGGGCTGATGGGTCAGGATATCCCAAAGGCCTCAAGGGAGGGGATATCTCGGAACAGGCTTCGATCATCGGCCTTGTCGACACCTATATCGCCATGTCGAGGAAAAGACCTTACAGGGAGAGGCTTTTAACAGAGGCGATCAAATTCCTCCTCAAAGAAGCGAAGAACCAGTTTCCTGTCAGGGTGCTCAAGGCTTTTCTGAACGGCATCTCTCTTTTTCCTTTGAACGCCTATGTGAAACTGAACAACAAGTCTATCGGCCGTGTCGTTGGAACGGAAAAGAATCAGCCCCTGCGACCGACCATTGAAGTCGTGTACGACAATCTGGGCAAAAAACCGGAAAAGAAAGAGATTATCCGGCTGTCGGACAACCCTCTTCTGTATGTGGTTGATACGCTGGATGAAAAGGAGCTGGCATGAGCCTGGATCGGACCGGAAATTCCTCCCTTGCACGCCTGCATAGACGCTTTTGGGCAAACCGGGTTTTCCGGGAGAGCAAATTGAGACTTGCCTGCATCATAGTTCTAATCCCTCTTGCGCTTTGCGCCTGCTCCCAAACCACGGCGAGACTGGGAACGCCCGTGAGTACAGTCTCTCTTCCTTTGGACCGGGTTGAACCCACAAGACTCAGGACAGCGGAGAATCTGCGCGCATTGGCCATGATGAGCGCCGTGACTGAGAACAGCGCCTTTCTTGAAACCGCCGGCATTCCTGAGTACCGCGTCGGCCCCCTGGATGTCCTGGAAATCAGTTCCCATGTGGGCGAAAAGGTCACCACGACCACGATCACCATCGATGGAAGAGGTAGAATTTCCTATTCCTTTCTGGACAACATCGAGGTGGACGGGCTGACTCCCAGCCAGATTGTTGAACTTCTGACCCGCAAGTTGGCCGGCTATGTCCGAAACCCTCGCGTCAGGGTCCTGGTGAAGGAGTTCAACAGCAAAAGCGCGACGATCGCGGGTGAGTTCTCGGTTTTGCGTTCAGCGATGTATGGGACCAAAGCCGCCAGCGGCAGAATCAACTTGAAAGGAAAAACCTCGCTCATGGATCTTGTCGCTTATGGGGGAGGGTACACCATTGACGCGGACATCAAGAACGCCAAACTCATCAGGAAAGGGACCTCTTATCTCGTCAACATTTACGATATCATCGAGCGGGGAGACGAGTCGCAAAACGTCATCATCGATGACGGAGACGTGGTGAATATCCCTGAGCTGCCCCAGTTCGGGGAAAGGGTGTATGTCATGGGCGAGGTCAACACCCAGGGCATTTACCCGCTCAAGGACGCCCAGGACCTGCTCGCGGCGATCGCCCTGGCAGGGAACACCACGCGGCTGGCCAAAGAGGAAAACACGCTGATCGTCAGGGGGTATGAACCGGGCGAGCCTCCCCTTGTCATGATGGCCAACCTGAAAAATCTCTTCCGGCAGGCGGATCTTTCCCAGAACATTCGTCTCAGGGACGGCGACCTGGTCTATGTGCCGGCCATGCAGATCAAGGACGTCAATGACTGGATCATCAACATGACGCCGGTTCTGAACGTGTTGCTGTGGCCCGGTGATTTTTCTCAAAGGTATTTGGAGGGGTACAAGATCAGCGTCGACTAGGGGAGACAAGGAAACTTGGCTCAATACGACATCAACCTGAGGGAATACTGGCGCATCCTCAAGCGAAGGCGGTTCGTCGTCATTTTTACGGCCATTGTCCTTGGCGGTCTGAGCACCGCCTTTGCCTTATTCAGGGCGCCTACCCCGATTTATTCATCCGTCTGCAGCATCAAGTTCGACAAAGAGACGACGGTGGAAGGTCTTTTTGCCAGGACCCTCACCTGGTCCGGGGGCGATGACATCGAAACCCAGATCTCGGTCATCAAGAGTTACGCCGTCTTTCAGAAAGTGGCGGAACGGCTGGGTCTTATACCGCAATCCGATGCTGCCGTCGAACATCTTTCGGGCGCCCTTGCGATCAGCGCGATTGATGATCTGCAGTCCAAGGTGGAGGTGACGAGACAGGCCCAGACCAATATCCTCAATATCAAAGTCAAAGACGAGGATCCCGCTTTTGCCCAGAAACTGGCCAGCACGATCGCCGCGACTTACAGGGAGCTTCATTCTGAAAAGCAGATGAAGCGAACCACGGACGCAATTCAGTACATTGAAGAGCAACTGGTCCAGGTCAGGCAGAAACTCAAGGAGGCGGAAGAAGAATTCAACCGGTTCACCCAGAGCAATCAACTGCTTTCCATTGATCTTCAGGGTGAAAAAGTCCTTGAGAGAACCCAGGAAATCCAGTCCGAAATCAGGCGGATCCATGAGACCAGGGGGGACCTGGAGGGCATGACCTACAGGCTGGATCAATTCATCGCAAGCCCAGCCTCATCCCAGGTGGGGTTTCACCTCGCTGCGGGAAACAGCCAGTATCAGTCCGCCAACAACGCGCTTACGGAACTGCAGCTCAAAAAAGACACCCTGCTCAAGGATTACACGCCCCTCCATCCTGAGGTGGTGGAAGCGGACCGCAAGGTTCTTGAAAACGCGAAAAAGATGCGGTTTTTCTTGTACTCCCAGATCGTGGAACTGAACAAAAAGGAGACGGATGCGAGAAGCGATCTCCAGGAGCTTGACAGGAAGAGCAGCGCGCTCATGGAAAAAAAGCTGGAATATGATCGCCTGAAGCGAAAGGTGGCGCTTCACAGCGACATGACCACGCTTCTGGAGCGCAAGAACCAGGAAGCCCAGATCCGCAAGGCGGAGAAACCCGAGGAAGTCAGCATTGTCAAGCCGGCCCTTTTCCCAACAGAGCCGATCAATCCACTGAGGGCGGCTCCGACAGGCGCCATGGGGCTCTTGATCGGATTGGTGGTGGGGATGATCGCCGCCTTTATCGTCGAGACCTTCGACACATCCCTCGGGGCCATCGAGGAGGTGGAAGAGACCCTGAAAACACCGGTATGGGGCGTGGTTCCACAGGCGGAGGAAAGGGAACTCCAGGAGGCGATCAAAAAGAACCTGCCGGAGGGGCTTTCCGAGTTCTCCTCGCCCCACCTGATTTCCCTGGTAGCCCACTTCGCGCCCAAGTCGATGATGGCGGAAAGCTTTCGCGCCCTGAGAACCAATGTCCAGGGCAAAGGGGAACAAGACGGAGTCAGAGCGATTTCCATTACCAGCGCCTCTCCTCAGGAAGGGAAAACGCTTGTATCCGTCAATCTGAGCGTCGCCATGGCCCAGACCGGTCTGAAAACCCTGCTGGTGGGGTCGGATATGAGAAAGCCTTCGGTCGGAAGGGTTTTCGGCTTGGAGCACAGCCCCGGGCTTTCCGACATCCTGCTTGGTAATTTGGGTTGGCGCCGGGCCGTGAAAACGATTTCAGATGTCCTGGTCGGCGCCATGACCCTGGAGGAAATTATCACGACACCAGGATTGGATAACCTCCACATCATCACATCCGGCGCCATCCCCCCCAACCCCGCAGAACTTATCGATTCCAAGCGCTTGAGGGATTTTGTTGAGGAGGCCAAGAGGGAATACGACTTCATCGTTTTCGACTCCCCCCCGATTTTGTCCACCGCCGATGCAGCCATCCTGGCCGCAAAAATGGATGGGGTTCTGCTCGTCTATCGCATCGGCGCTGTGTCAAGAGGGTTGCTGAAAAGATCGACCACCCAGTTGGAGCAGGTGAAGAGCCCTCTTATGGGAGTGGTCCTGAATGGGATGAAAGCGGATGTCAGCCCGGACTTTGAGGACCTCCGCTATTACAAGCATTACTCCTCCTACGGGGAGGGCGAGGAAAAGGGGCATTCGCTAAAAAGCATGCCTCTTCTGAGGAGGGCAACCACCCGCGGGAAAGGGACCTTCGGGCGGCGATTTCTAGGAACCCTGAGTGTTTTCCTCGCATTGATCCTGGGCACGGGGGGATTCCTTTGGTACCGCGGTGACATCCACCCCCCGGTCCGGGACCCTGCCAAGGAAGTTGCGAACAAAGCCCCCCTGCCGGTCACAGAGAGAATTCAACCGTTGAAACAGGCCGTGGCCGAGCCACAGGCCGGTCATCTCGTAAAAGGGCCGGATCCGGAGAAGAAGCTGCCGCCGGAAAAGGCGGTCCCCGCAAGCCCTGCTCCGGGTCTTGCCTCTATCAGCCGGGCTGCGACCGGCGCCCCCCCCGGCCAACCGGAGATAAAGCAGGCGACTGTGCCCGGCCGGAAACCGGAGCCAAGGGAGACTACGCTCAGTCAGCGGAAGGAAATGAGGCCCGGACCGGTTACCGTCCAAGCAGTCACACAGGTCGAGGCTGCGCCCTACCCCTATTCGCTTTATCTGGGTTCCCTGAAGACTCTGGAGATGGCAAAGAGAGGTGCGGCCGAGTACGAGAAAGAAGGCCTAAGCCCTTACTGGGTGAAGGTGAACCTCACAGAAAAAGGCGAGTGGTACAGAATTTTTGTGGGTCAATTCCGGGAGCGTGAGGACGCAGAAGCCTTTGCTCAGGAAAGGAGCCTCCCTCAAGGGAAAGTCTTTAAGACGGAATATGCCAATCTGATCGGGGAGTATTCCCGGGACGGTGCGGCCGAGGACACAAAAAGAAAATTGACGGACCTCGCCTGTGCTCCCTACACCATTCGGGGCGGCGATGGGAAAGTGCGGCTTTTTGTGGGCGCTTACGTGACCAGGGAGGCCGCGGAAGCGTTTCAGACGGATCTGCGATCCAGCGGTGTGGAGAGCCGGGTTGTCAAACGTTAGCCCCGTGTCTCAAAAGTTCTGCGCGCAAAATTGATGAACTCGTAAAAAGTCCCAACAGTCGTCACTCCCGCGCCCGTCCTCCGCAGTAGCTCAGCTACGGAGGGTGAACAGGCGGGAGTCCAGAAGTGCTCGAAAAGACTGGATTCCCGCCTTCGCGGGAATGACAGAAAGGGGCACTTTCTGACTTTTTACGAAGCCGTCAAAATTGTTTTGCCAAGGTTTCATCTCTTGCCTCGCCCATGGGATAATGGAATGGTGAACTCATGGATAACCTTAACAGAAACCCACTCCCACATCCTCCTGAATCCGGTATTCCATTATTCCGCTATTCCGACATTCCCATTGAGGCGAAGCCCCTGAGTTTCAAGAACTGCCGAGGGGAAACGACCCTCCAGCTTATTCTGCCCCTGATTCTCCTCCTCTCCGTGCTCGTGGCCTTTGCGGTGGTGATTCCCTCTCTGTCCCCTTTGAAGACACTTGTCCTGGCCGGTGGGTTGGTGGTTTTCGTCCTCACCTTTGTCAGCACGGAGATCGCCCTCTACATCCTCATTTTTTCCATGCTTCTCAGCCCGGAGTTCGTCGTCGGGGCTACGGAAGGGGCCTCTTTGGGCAGAGGGGTGACCTTGCGGTTGGATGATTTCCTTCTGGTCATCATCGGTTTGAGTTGGCTCGCCAGGATGGCCATCAACAAGGACCTGGGGCTTTTCCTGAGAACGCCGCTCAACAAGCCGATTGCTTTTTATCTGACCCTATGCCTCGTTTCAACCCTGCTGGGCGCCGTGTTCGAAAGAGTGCATTTGATGACGGGCTTTTTCTACGTCCTCAAATATTTTCAGTACGTCATCGTGTACTTTATGGCGGCCAACCACCTGAAGGATAAGAAGCAGGTGCAAAACTTTGTGTGGGCCATGTTGCTGACCTGCGCCGTGGTCTCGGTGATTGGCATGGTGCAGGTCCCTTCAGGGGAGAGGGTGTCCGCACCCTTTGAAGGCAGGGTGGGCGAACCCAACACGTTCGGCGGGTACCTGGTCTTCATGATTTGCATCTGCGCGGGGATCTATCTGGCTGCCGCCTCCTTTCGCCACCAGCTTGTATGCGCTTTCCTGATTCTTCTCTTTTCCGTGCCTCTGTTCTACACGCAGTCAAGGAGCTCCTACCTGGCGGCCATTCCGGCCGTGGCCAGCTTTATCTGGCTTTCGAAAAAAAGATTCTGGGTCCTGCCGTTCATTCTGCTCATCGCGTTCTCCCTGCCCTACATCGCACCCCGGCCTGCAGTGGAAAGGGTCTCCTACACTTTCACTCAAGGCAGAGGCAGGACGGATGTCGTCACCATCGCAGGGGTAAAACTCGACACCTCCACGTCAGCGCGCATACGGAGCTGGAAAGAGGCGATCAAGGATCTGCCCAACCATCCCATCCTGGGTTACGGCGTGACCGGATACAAGTTCGTGGATGCTCAGTATGTTCGGGTGGCGGCTGAGACGGGACTTCTGGGCCTCTTTTCCTTTCTTTTCCTCATGGCCGTCATTTTCCGGGAGGGCGCCCGTGTTCACAAGACAGCCATGGATCCCTTTCATAAAGGGCTGGCCACAGGGTTCCTCGCAGGCTTTATCGGTCTGCTGTTCCATTCCCTGGGCGCAAACACGTTTATTATCGTGCGGATCATGGAACCCTTCTGGTTCATCGCCGCCATGGTCATGGTCATCCCGTCCCTGGAGCGGCCCGGGATGGAGGACGGGACGCCGGCATGAATATATTCACCACGGAGGCGCATCCGCCTTCGACCCGGCTTCGGGGGGCGCCTCTGTGGTGAACCAGCCCGAGGCTGATAAACCTTGATCGCCTCATCGAAGCGGCGGTTCGGTAAGAACGACAAGGGCGTCCACCGCCACCGGCTTGCTTCCGGAAAGAATCAGGGGATTGACGTCTATTTCCTTGACGGCCTCGTGCCCCAGGCCGATCTCCCCCAGGGTGATCAGAATCCGGTAAAGCGTTTCCACGTCCGCAGGCGGCATTCCGCGAACGGCTTCAAGGATCTTGCGTCCCCTGATTTCTTGGGTCATTTGAAGGGCGTCTGTTTTTTCCAGGGGAGCGACCCGGAAGGAGACGTCCCTCAGGATCTCGGTGTAAATCCCTCCCAGGCCGAACATGACGCAAGGACCGAATTGAGGGTCCCGGGTCATGCCCACCACGAGTTCTCTCGTTCCTTTGACCATTTCCTGGACAAGAAGGGATCGGCTTTCACCCTCCATAAGGGCCAGGAGGTCCTCGAAGGCGGCCTGGGCTTCCTGCTCGTTCCGAATGTCGACCCGGACAAGGTTTCGTTCGGTTTTGTGTGTGATGCCCGCGGAACATCCCTTGATGACCAGGGGAAAGCCGATTTCCGCAACCGCTCTAAGGAATTCTCCGTGTTCGTTTGCAAGCACTTCCCGCACGACGGGGATTCCGTAATGGCGAAGAAGGTTCTTGGATTCATACTCGGAAAGGTTCGTCCGCCCTTCCTTCCTTGCGTTCTCGATGATGGCTTGCGCTTCTTTCATTTTTGCATCCTGTTTTAAGCATTCATCTGTAAGCGATAAGCGGCAAAAAGAAGAATACAGCCGCCTTCGTTGACCGCCGCCGCTGAAGCTTCCACCTTCGCTTTGGCAAGCTACGGTGGACAAGATGGCGGTCAGGAAACTTCGGCGGGCCAATGCAGACAGTAGTCAGAATACGGAATGAAAACGGATTCTGTCTCGTGTATCCTGTCTTCTTCTTTTCCCCATTATTCCATCAAATTCCACTATTGACGCCCTCGCAAAGAGTCCTATACCGTGATTGCGAGGCGCAAGGCGCCCCTCCAGAGGCGGGCAGGCGTGGCAATCTCAGAAGTCCGATAGAAGAGATTGCCACGTCGTCCCGCCCGGGGCCGGGGACTCCTCGCAATGACGGAAAAGAAGGTGTCATTGCGAGGCGCAAGGCGCCGGGGCAATCTCTCGGCTATTCAGGGGCTTATGAGCCCGCCCTGGCGCGATATCCCGGGGAGAATCAGCGTCGCTCGCAATGACAAA
>Ga0209498_1002106_pt1 | contig 12138 bp, 8 predicted proteins | sample WalLakDeSediment_FD_184131 | JGI IMG/M metagenome (GOLD analysis project Ga0209498, IMG submission 184131) | Lake sediment microbial communities from Walker lake, Nevada to study Microbial Dark Matter (Phase II) - Walker Lake 11/02/13 Deep... | ecosystem: Environmental > Aquatic > Freshwater >...
CTGCTTCATGCGCTCCATGCAGGAGGGCACCTATGACCGCATGATCGACAATGTGGTAAAATTCTATTCCGGGTACCTGCAGGTTCAGCACCACACCTACTGGGATGAAAAGACCCTGGAAAATTCCCTGAGCGAAGATCCGCGCCTGACCCAAACCATCGAAGCCATCGACGATGTTTTGCTGGTGACGCCCCGTCTTGAATCCTTTGCCCTTTCCGCCCACCAGGATAACAGCCGGCCGGTTTTTGTGATGGGGATTCTGCCCCAACGGGAAGAGCGCGTCATCCGCCTTTCCCATAAAATCACCTCCGGTCATTTACTGAGCGATGACGACCCGGACGCCATGATCTCCGAAGGATTGGCCCGTTTCTTAAAACTTAGTGTCGGGGATACCCTGGTTATGATTTCCCAGGGCTACCATGGAGTCAGCGCCGCCGGGAAATTCGCTGTTAAGGCCATATTCAGTCATCCTGCACCCGATCTGAATAACAATATGGTTTTTCTCAGCCTGCCCGCCGCCCAAAATTTTTATTCGGCCTATGACCGCTATACCAGCGAGGTTATTATGGTGCGCGATCATTACAAGGTCGAACCTGTTCGCCGAGCCATTGCCGGGCTGCTTCCTCCGGACCTGCGCGTGATGACCTGGGATGAGATGCAACCCGAACTGTTGAATATGATCGAGGCCGATCGTGCCGGCGGGATCGTGATGATGCTGATCCTCTACCTGGTCATTGGCTTCGGCATTTTTGGCACGGTGATGATGATGCTCTATGAGCGCAAACGTGAATTCGGGGTGATTAACGCCATCGGCATGCAAAAGAGTAAGATTAACCGCGTGGTTTTCACAGAAACGATCCTGCTCGGATTTTTAGGAGCCCTGATCGGTATATTCGTAACCGTACCATTTATATTTTATTTTTACCGGAATCCGATTCCCCTGACCGGGGATATGGCCGAAGCCATGCTCGAATACGGAATCGAACCGTTTATGTTTTTTTCCATACAACCCATGTTGTTTGTCAATCAGGCCCTGATTGTTTTTATTCTGTGTCTGTTTATTGCCGTTCTGATGATGATACGCATCGGCAGGATGAAAATGATCAAGGCCCTGCGCAGTTGAAAATGAAACAGATTACAGCCATAGTTTCGGGAACAACCCTATGATTTGGTCCATTGCCTGGCGCAATATCTGGCGCAATCAAACCAGGAGTATTATCCTCATCAGCGCCATAACGATTGGCTTGTTTGCCGGGGTATTTTCCACCGGTTTTTACAAGGGCATGGCCGATATGCGCATCACATCGGCCATAAAGACGGAAGTGTCGCACATCCAGATTCATGCCACGGACTATTTAAGCGAGCGCGATATTCATTATTACCTGCCGGAAACCGAAGCCCTGCTGCAGGAGCTCGCTCAACATCCCGACATCGCCGGTGTGAGCCGCCGCCTGATCAGCGATTGTTTTTTCAAGGCCGCCCATGGTACCCGCGGCGTCCGGATGATTGGTATCGAACCGGATCGGGAGCGAACCGTCACCGATATCGCCGAGCGAATGGAAGAAGGCAATTATCTGCAGGATACCGGGCTACGCGTTCCCGGCATACTGATTGGCAGAAAACTGGCCGAAAAATTAAAACTGCGCCTGAACAGCCGGATTCCGGTGGATATGGTGGATTTGGAGGGGAATTTCTCTTCGCGCCTGTACCGGGTGGCGGGCATTTTTTCAACCGCCAACACCGGTTATGATGAAGCCATGGTCTTTGTGCCCCTCGCGGATCTGCGCACCCAATTGGCCCTGCCGCAGGATGCGGCCCATCAAATCGCCATTTATCTGCATCCCGGCAAAGAGGCCCAGGAAGTCCTTCCGGCTATTCAGCAAAAATATGCACATCTTGATATCCGCTCCTGGCGCGAGCTGAATAAAGAGTTGGCCCTGATTACTGATACTATGGATTACTACATGTACATTTTTGTGCTGATCATTTTACTGGCTCTCGGGTTCAGCATCATCAATACCATGCTGATGGCCGTTCTGGAACGCACCCGCGAGCTGGGGATGCTCATGGCCGTGGGGATGTCCCGCTGGAGGGTCTTCCGGATGATCATCCTGGAATCGGTTTTGCTTTCCCTTTGCGGAGGCATTTTGGGCATACTGATCGGTTATGGTGTGGTCAGGATGTATGAAAAGAAGCCGCTGGTTATCGATTTGTTCAAAGGCTTTGAGCATTATGGTTACTCCTCGGAAGTGTATATGAATTTGCCCCTGGATATGGCGGTTGGGATTGCCCTTCTGGTGCTGTTGGTGGCCGTTCTATCGGCCATCTATCCGGCTGTTAAAGCCGTCCGACTCGATCCGGCTGAAGCCATTCGTGTTGAATAAGTTGTAAATTAAAATATTTGTTCCGAATTCACATAAAACGCCGGGAGACCGACAGGATAACAGAATCAAGGGGAGCAGGATAGTTGAGACCTGGGAAAATCTAAATTATTGAATACTGTTCAATCCTGTTATCCGGGCAAAAAAATGAAAGTTTAACAAGGAATCACCGTGATGAATATTCTGGAAACTAAGAATTTACACAAAATCTATGACGAAAACAGCGTTCCGGTACATGCCATAAACGGTATCGACCTGGTCGTTCAAAAGGGTGAATTCACCGCCATCGTCGGGCCGTCCGGTTCGGGAAAAACGACCCTGCTCAACATGATCGGCGGCCTGGACAAGCCGACCCGAGGCGAGATCAGGATCAACGGTATAACGATACATGAACTATCCTCCCGTCGCCTGACCGATTTCCGCTTGAAAAATATCGGCTTCGTCTTTCAATCCTACAATTTAATCCCGGTATTAACCGCTCAGGAGAATATTGAATTCATTATGCAATTGCAGGGCTGGCCTAAAAGCCAACGCCTGGAGCGAACCCGGACGCTTTTGCAGGAGGTGGGTCTGGCCGATCGCGGTGATGCCCGCCCGACCAAGTTATCCGGTGGCCAGCAGCAGCGTGTTGCCGTGGCCCGGGCCATTGCCTCCAAACCAAAGTTTGTACTGGCCGATGAACCCACCGCCAATCTGGATTCCAAATCAGCGGAAAATCTGCTGGAAATCATGGAACAGCTTAACCGCGAGGAAGATATCACTTTTATTTTCTCGACCCATGATCCGCGGGTGGTGGAAAAAGCACGCCGGGTTATTACCATTGTTGATGGCCAAATTGATCAGGATGAGTATCGATCGAAATGAACCCGCTAATTCGCTTTCTGGTGTTGCTGATCCTCATTTTTTATGGGCTAAGCAGTGCAGTCCGCAGCCAATCACCGTCCCTCACCCTGTCCGGTTATCTGCAGAATCTGAATACGGTGTGGATTAAAGACGTGACCTCGCAATGGTATTCCATGAGTTCCGGGGTTAATCGCCTCAACCTGAAACTCTACCTCAACAACCAGTGGACCGTTAACGTCGCTGCGCGGAATGCTTTCACCTACGGCCAGCTGATCTATCTCAATCATCCCTATTATGCCGATTTGCTGGTTCGCGATGAGGGACAGTTGAATCTGACCACGGTGATCCGGCGGGATTCTTCCTACATTTTTTACAGCCACCTGGATCGTTTGAATCTGCATTTTGTCCGCGATCGTTTCGAATTCACCCTGGGCCGCCAGCGCATCAACTGGGGGATCAACCTGGTCTGGAATCCCAATGACCTGTTCAATACCTTTAATTTTTACGATTTTGATTATGCCGAACGGCCCGGATGTGACGCCCTGCGCCTGCAATACTTCACGGGCTATGCCTCATCCTGGCAGGCGGCGGTTAAGATCAACCGTGACCACCAATTAACAGCCGCACTGCTCTATAAATTCAATTATCGGAATTACGATCTGCAATTGCTTTCCGGTGTGATGAATGAAGACGGGGTCATCGGCGCCGGCTGGTCGGGATATCTGCGCGATGCCGGTTTCAGCGGCGAGGTGTCCTATTTCAGAAATTGCGGGCACATTGCCGACAGCAGCGGGGTTATTATCCTCACCATGGCCGTCAATTATACCTTTTCGAATGCAGTTTTTGTCCATACCGCCATGTTATGTAACAGCGCAGGTACCACCGGAAAAGCAGGTTGGGGCGATTCCTTTCTCACCTTGCAGGACCTTTCTCCCAAAACCTTCACCCGGGCCCGCTATGCCCTCTTCGGACAGATGACCTACCCGCTCAGCCCGCTCATCCGGGCCGATTTATCCACGGTGTTCAATCCCACTGATCATTCCATCTTTCTGGGACCCGCACTGGATTTTTCACTCAGCGATAATATCGCTTTCCTGCTGATGGGCCAAATTTTCCGGGGCAAGGCGGGTACGGAATTTGGGGATTACGGCACATTGGTTTATACGCGTTTGAAGTGGTCGTTTTAGACCGGTACGTTTTAATCTATCCCGATGCCGCTGAATTACCATACCAGATTGACTTTAAGGTGCGACGGCCATTGTGCTGAATGGTAAATCCTCTGCAGCGCCTTTTGAAAATCCTCTTCCCGGGCGCGGTAAATATCCACGAATTTTTGCGGATTGCGATCGAACAGGGGGAACCAACTGCTCTGAATCTGCACCATGATTTTATGACCCGCTTTAAAAGTGTGCATGATGTCATTAAGAGGAAACTCCACTTGGGTCACCCGGTTGGGTATAAAAGGCTGGGGAAGTTCGTAGCTGTTACGAAACTTGCCGCGCATAATCCCGGCCCGGATCAGGCGCTGGTAACCGCCCATGCGTATGTTGCAGGGATTGGGCTGCGGATCGGGAAAGGAATCAGGATACACATCGATCAGTTTGACGATCCAGTCGGCATCAGTTCCTGAAGTGGAGACATACAGGCTGGCAATGACCGCACCGGCTATAGTCACCGGCTCGTTCAGGATGTCGGAAGTGTAGGTCAGCACATCGGGCCGGCGTGAAGCAAAGCGCTGGTCTTCAACCATGTATTCTCTGGTCCAGCGATTGGTAATTTCCGCGGTAAAGGGTACCGGATGCCTGGGATCACTGGTATATTCATCAAAAAGACCATTGCCGGTATTTACGGGGCTTTCAAAAGCCAGGCGATTACCGGGCTGCAGGTAAAGCTTATTTTGTTGTAGATTGGTTAACGGCCATTCTTCAAAGTCATGCCATTGATTGCTGCCGGTGTCGAAAATACGCGCCTCGAGAGGCTCAAAACCCGGCTGGTCTTTCAGGTAGTGGTTAAAGAAAGGAAATTCCACTTCATTCTGGTAGTACTCGGAGGTTTTGCTGCCAAAGGCAATCGCCCCCAGTGAATCGCCTGCTGATCGCTCCCAACCACCATGGAACCAGGGACCCATAATAAAAAAGTTTTCCGTATCGGGATTATTTTGTTCGATGGCCTGGTAAACCTGTAGCGAGCCGTATAAATCTTCGGCATCATACCACCCGCCCACCACCAAAACGGCCGGTGTAATATTATTCAGATGGGGCAATATATTTCGCGCTTTCCAGAAATCATCATAGGTACCGTGCTCCATGGTTTTATTCCAGAAGTCAATTTCATGATGAAAATATTTTTCATTGGCCATGGGCAGAGGACCCATCTGCAGAAAAAACTGATAGCCATCCGGCGTGCCATGATCGAATCGGGGCAGCCATTTTTTCGTTAACTCCGGGCGAGGTTTGCCAAAGGTTGAAAAGAAATTGAAGGTTAATGCCAGGCTGAATGCGCCATGCTGATGCATATCATCACCGATAAACCAGTCGGCAACAGGCGCCTGGGGCGACGCAGCCTTCAAAGCCGGATGGGCGTCAATCAGACCCATGGCGGTATAAAATCCCGGATACGAAATGCCCCACATACCCACCTTCCCATTGTGATGCGAGATGTGCTGCAGCAACCATTCGATCGTATCGTAGGTATCACTGCTTTCGTCGATATCTTTTGGAGATTGTTTGCCGGGATTGTGCGGCCGCACATCCACAAAATCCCCTTCAGACATGAATTTACCGCGCACATCCTGATAGACAAAAATGTATCCATCCCGGGCCAGGACCGGCGAAGGACCCAGTTTTGCCGGAAGCGAATCATTCCCATAGGGTGCGATGCTGTAAGGGGTGCGCGTTAACAGGATGGGATAGCGTTCACTGGTATCTTTGGGTGTAAATACGGCGGTAAAAAGGGTTTTCCCATCACGCATGGGGATACGATATTCTTTCTTGCCGTAATGGTCGGCTAAGTTATAGACCTCGTTCCTGCCGCAGCCATAAATGACCACCAGGATGAGGATCAACAAACGAAAGGGTAATCTTTGCATTTTCCGGTTCTCTGTTTAAAAGATTAATGGCTTGTTACTTCCAGTCTCTGACGGACACGCTGATGAATCGTTCCATCCTCCAGATAGCGATACAAATCTTTACCGGGACAAAGGGTATCCGTGTGATCCTTATGTCCTTTTATGGCGGTTAACGGCACCTCATATTTTGCCGCTAAAAATGCCGCTAAAGCGATTACGGCGTCAAGCTGTTTGGGATTAATGATTTGTTCTTCATAATTACCCAGCACACAAATCTGGGCGTGGCCATTCACATCATAATCCGTATTGGTATCACCGGGAAATTGCAAAGGCCGTCCCTCAAAAACATTTCCCTGTAAATCAATCATAAAGTGGTAGGGCATATCCGGCCAGTTCTTTTCGGCACGGCTCCAGGCTTGCAGGTTTTTTAAATAGGCTGGTACGTCCTGATCGTCCCTAAATTCAACGCCGCCATGGTGGATGGTAATTTTTTCTATGCGCTGTTCGGCAGGTTTTTGATTCATGGGCTGCCAGCCCCACTGTTGCCGGGTAACAACCGGTAAATCAGCAGGATAAGTGCTGGGGTAAAATGCATCCCTAACGCTCAAACGGGAACTGCAACTGAACAACAGGCTGCTGGCCATAAGCCAAACGAGTAAGATATGCCGCATCGCTATCCTTTCCTTCTTAAAAAATTCAGCGAATCAGATTTCAGAATGGATTCCTGTACATTGCTCACCGAAAATAATTGCCGGGATAAAATAAAAAAGAAGGTGATATGGGGGCAAATATAAAATGGCTTCAGCGCTTTTTACGCACCGGTGACGCGCTTCCAGAACTGAATCAGCGTCTGACGGTCCGGGGTGGTTACATTGCGAATCCGCTCAACCTGCAGACGGTCCGTATTTTCGCGGGGGTTCTGCGGCAGATGAACCCGGTAACTGAAAACAAAATGCCCGCCTCCTTCCTGCCAGCCGTTGAAGACGCCGAAGCGCAAATCATTGATCAGGATACCGTGCTCCCAGGTATCCAGCGTATAATAACCCTTGGTCAGCTCAATCAACCGGCGGATGTTGTTGAAGTTCTCAATTTTGTCAATCAGGTGATGATTTTTTTCCATATAGGTGAAATGAGTGTTACGTTGCCGGTCTAAAAGGGAGTAATACCCCTCATAAAAACCATCTTCCGTCTCCACGGTTACCGACCACAGGATGGTGTTGAAAGGAGTGGGTCGGGAATTGTAGCGCAGGTATTCGATGCCCTGCTCAGCCAATGCCGTTTCGAAGGCACGATGGGCTATCTGTTTATTGACCACGGTAATGAGCAGGTAAATACTGCTGATAAGAAGTCCAAGGTAGCCCAGGCGTATTCTCCGGGCACTGCCCGGTCTCTGAAACATCAGGGCAAGGGTAAAAGCCGCCAGAGGCACCGAGTACAATGGATCGATCACAAAAATCGTATTCCAGGCCACCCGGTAGTCCAATGGCCAGAAGACCTGCGTTCCCCAGGTGGTGAAGCAATCCAGCAAAATATGTGTAGCAATCCCCCAGAAGTAAAGGACAGCCCAATCCCGCCAAACCGTTGGTCCGTTTTTATGGATTTTCTGAATCAGCCACCCGGCCAGGGGCGCAACCGCCACGGCAAAGAGCAGGGAATGGCTGAAGCCGCGATGGAAAGCCATACCGGCCACGGTCTCCATGAACTGCCCGGGAATGACATCCAGATCAGGAATTATGCCGGCCGTGGCTCCCCATAGGGGCGCTTTATTACCCACTTTTTTCCCTAAGATCACTTCCCCGACTGCGGCGCCTAAGAGCGCTTGTGTTATCGATTCCAATAGAGCCCGCCTGTATACATTTTTACGTTGAATGAACCTCTCATAGAGATATAATATTCCAATGCGTTGTTAAAATATTTCGCCCGTTTGTTTCGAAGAAGGAACCCATTCAGACAATGGGCCATTATCTGGAACGGCAGAATTAGTTTTATGGACGGTTTTGTGATGATCAATGGGAATCTATTCATCAGACTGGGAATTTGCAGAAAAAACAGGTGCCGGCAATTGACGGCCATACTATAATTTTGAAAGCAGCAGCCCTTTAAGATTCTGGGAGGGCGTGTAGTCCGATTTAATTTTCAGGGCACGCTCACAATCTTCCAGGGCACGGGCGATATCGTTCAGATCGGAGTAAACCAAAGCCCGCAGGTGCCAGGCTTCGTGTTGATATTCATTAATCTGCAAGGAAAAATCAAGGTCTCTCACGGCATTGCTTAGTTGGCCTAACATGCGGAAAACCAGACCCCGATTATTCAAAATACGTGTATTCTTGGGATTGAATTCCAGTGCCCGGTTAAAGTCTTTGATGGATTTGGTGTATTCTCCCAAAGCGAAGCTAGCCATTCCCCGGTGATTATAAACAATCGAACGCACATGGGGTTTGGGTTTCATCCGCAGTATGCCGGAATAAATATCCACCGCCTGTTCAAAATGGTTGTTACTGTGTTCTTCCAGGGCCCTGAACAACATTTTTTCCAGATCGCTCTGGGGTTTAAGCGGCATGGTTTTCGATATGGCTTCTATATTTATGGCCGGTTGCTGCAAATCCCCTATAATAGATATTTGGATCTTTTCTTCAACAGAATTCCGGCACTTCTGGCGCCGCGATTCAATTTCCTTTTGATAGTCCCGGATCTCCTGAAAAATAATATCGGAAAGGGTCAGCGAGGCATTTAAAGAAGCCAGCTTGCGTTTGATGGACTCATTGAATAAGGAGAAATTAGCCTTATAAATGAGTTCGTGTTCCACTTCTGCCCAGGCATCCTGTAAGATGGTGCGCAATTGAATTTCGCAGACCCGGCTGACGTGCGGTATAAAACCATTTTCCAGCTCATCCTCGATATCGACCAACAAATGGATGGAGTTATAGCCGAATTCGCGGACGGAATTTTTCTGACCTTTATGTTCCACCTCCAGAAGCTTAAAATTATCCGCAATAACTTTTTCGATGTGCTCCAGATCTTCCAGGAACGGGCAAATGATTCGAATACCCAGAAAATCCGTAATAAATGCCGGTTGTGAATTGCCGTCGCGTTGCTGGGTTAATTTGTTAAAGAAGCTTTCAAAGGATTTGAGACGATACTTGATGGTATAATTAATTTTGCTGCGGACAAGCAGTTTATTCAAACGCCGGGCAATCTTACGCAGGATGTTTTCATATTGAATACGGTAACGGGTGTAGAGAATATGTAGTTTTTGACGTTCAGGAATTACGATAGGCTTGGCTGAGCTTTCAAACATGAATTATTTTCCTGGTTTTGGGGATTGATACATTCCTATTCGTAATGAAGCGCAGAAAATTTAATATATTTCTTGAATTCGCTCAGAAACTTTACTTTAATTTAAGATATCTCGGAAATCATTTATTCCACTTATATCACAAAAATTACAAAATCTTTTAAAACTAACCAAGATAAAGACAAATTGTTCCTGGCCATTTGCTTGTCATTTCATTTAAGCATAGATTTAAAATACTTCCAATACATGTCAGCCTCGAGGGGAACCACTCATGAAAATATTACTGATTGTTAATACCCATGCCGCCCATGGGCGGGCCGGAAAACTACTGCCGGAGATAGAAACGTATCTGGGGAAAAAAGAGATTGAATACGAACTGCACGTAACAGAATATCCCGGTCATGCCCTGGAGCTGCTTAAGACGATGTCCGTTGCATCCTTTGATGGCATCGTGGCCTGCGGTGGCGATGGCACCATGTTCGAGGCGGTAAACGGTTATTTCAACAACACCTCGGGTAAAAAACCGCCCCTGGGCGTCTTACCCATTGGAACCGGAAATGCCTTTGCCCGGGAATTGGGCATGAACCTGACCAACTGGAAAAAGGCGATTGATATTATTGCCAACGGGAAGACTAAACCGGTCGATGTGGGCCATTTTAAAACGGCTGATCAGGAATTCTATTTTGTCAACATTCTCGGCTTTGGTTTTGTAGCCGACGTAGCCCGCAGTGCGCACCGGTTGAAAGTGATCGGCAACATCGCCTATTCACTGGCCGTATTTTACCAGCTAATCCGTCTGCAACCCTTTCGCCTGCAGATCGAATGGGACGGCAAAACCCTTGAACGCGATAATATCTTTGTCGAAATCTCCAACACCAAATTTACCGGGGTCAATTTTATGATGGCGCCGCATGCCATCATCGACGATGGTTTGCTCGATATAACACTTTTAAACAAATGTACCCGGCGGAGGGTCATCAAACTGTTCCCGACCATATTTAAAGGCGAGCATATCAAGCATCCGGAAGTGGAGACCTTTCAGGCCCAAAAAATTCGTATGGAAACCGATATACCCAAGGTCTTAACACCTGACGGTGAGCTCTTGGGCAGCACGCCCATTGAAGTCACCTGTCTGAAGCAGGCGCTGCAGACCTTTATTGAATAAAGCCATCCCTGATCATGAACTTTAATGGGCAGAATAGAAGTTTTATGAGTTAGAATAAATTTAGAGAAAGGCATTTCTATCTTTCTACAGTTAGGACTGATTCGAACCGAAGACAATAATTGAAAAATAATACAGATTATCCTATTTTTAGAGAAAAATATTCATCGGTGGTGTTATGGGAGTAAAAATAAAATATCTGGACGGTAAACGCTTTAAACGTTCCATTTTAGCTTCCGTGCAGATGGTGTATGAAGCGGAAAATTTTCTGAATGAAATCAATGTCTTTCCGGTGGCCGATGGCGATACCGGCACCAATATGGCCTTGACATTGAGTAGTATTGTCGATGGCACCTTGGAATGCCCGGACGACTCCTTTGAGGAGGTCAGTACGGCTATTGCCGATTCAGCCCTGATGGGCGCGCGCGGGAACTCCGGCGTTATTTTGGCCCAGTTTTTTCAGGGACTGGCGGAAGCCACCCGCGGCAAAGTTCGTCTGACTACGCATTCCTTTGCCAACGCCGTTTCTGAGGCGGTAGAGCGCACCAAAGCGGCCATATCGGCGCCCCGCGAGGGGACCATTATTTCGGTGATGAAGGATTGGTCCAATCATCTGCGGGAAAGCGCTGCCCAAACACCCGATTTTGTCGAACTACTCCGGGAGTCGCTGGTTAAGGCCAAGGATTCTCTGGCCGACACACCCAACAAATTAAAGGTACTTAAAAAAGCCGGCGTTGTTGATGCCGGGGCAGCCGGATTTGTCAAGATGCTGGAAGGAGTGGTCGATTTTATGGCCTACGGTAAGATTACTGCCAATAAAATACGCCTGCACGTCCAGGAAAAATTTGAAAGCGAACATCTCCGTAAAGCCGGTGGAAAAATGAAATACCGCTTTTGCACCGAGTGCCTGATCGAAGGTGATAATCTGGATCTGGATGAACTAAAAGGAAAACTTCAAGCGCTTGGCGACTCCTTAATTGTTATCGGCGGAACCCGTAAAGCGCGCGTCCATATTCATAGCAATCAACCGCAATCCGTCTTTGAAATCGCGGCCCAATACGGCCAGATCGCTAAAAGCAAGGTGGATGACATGCAGCACCAGCACCACGAAGCCATTCAGGAAACGCCGGCCGACACGATTGCCCTGGTGACGGATTCAACCTGCGATTTACCACAGGAAGTACTGGAAAAATATCACGTTCATGTAATTCCGGTAACCGTCCAGGTGGGCGACAACAGCTACAAGGATCGCATTGAGATCACCCCGGCTGAGTTTTGTCAGATGATGGAAACTACCAATCATAAATTGTTGACCTCTCAACCGGCCCCGGCCTTGTTCAAAGAAACCTATAATCAGTTAACATCCGCCCATTCGGAAATCCTGTCCATT
>Ga0209498_1002108_pt1:0-7500 | contig 12129 bp, 3 predicted proteins | sample WalLakDeSediment_FD_184131 | JGI IMG/M metagenome (GOLD analysis project Ga0209498, IMG submission 184131) | Lake sediment microbial communities from Walker lake, Nevada to study Microbial Dark Matter (Phase II) - Walker Lake 11/02/13 Deep... | ecosystem: Environmental > Aquatic >...
GATGACCTGCGCGAGCCAGCCCGATACGAACGCGTCGAGCTCGAGGATCTGCTCCGCGGGCTCGAGCGGCCGCGCGTCCGGGGGGACCCCCGAGAGCTCCGGGAACTCGGCCAGCATCCGATGACAAAGCGAGTGGAGCGTGCCGATCGGCGCGGGCGCGACCTGCTCGGCCAGCTCGAGCCGGGCGTCGAGGCCAAGCGCGCCGGGCTCGTCGCCGACCCCGACGATCTCGCGCAGCACCAAGTCATCGTCGCCGACCTCCGTCGGCGCGCAGGTCAGGGCCGCGAACACCCGCGCTCGCATCTGCGCCGCCGCGGCGCGGGTGAAGGTCACGGCGACGACCTGCTCGGGCCGCGCCCACGCGGCGCCGGTGGTTGGATCTTGGCTCGCGATGATCCGCAGGTAGCGACGGACCAGCCGCCAGGTCTTGCCCGTGCCCGCGCTCGCAACCAACACGACTGAGCGGCTCGGATCGAAGATCGGCCCGAAGCGTCCCGCGGCCCCGCTCACTGGACCACCTCCCGGGCGAGCTTGGCATCGGGCAAGGCCGCCAGCGCTGGCGGCAGCGCCCAACCCGAGGGCTCGACGGCCGCCGCCGAGCCCACCACCCGCGCGAGCTCATGCAGCCGATCGCCGCGCCCGCGCCCGCGCCCGATCGCCATGCGTGTGAGCACCGGGAACCGACCGGCCTCGATCGCCGCGACGAAGGCCAAGGTGAAGCCGATCGCCGCCTCGCGCACCGTATAGACCTGCCCGCTCGCGTCGACGCCGAGCGGGCTGGTGGGCGCGAACCCGCGGACTTGCGGCGTCACCTTGCGACCGGGGGCGCTCGGCAAGGGGCGCTGGAGGTACTCGAGACGCAGGGCGCCAACCGGCATCGGACCGCTCAAGCGCAAGCGGGTGGGCTCGGTCCGAGCGATCTGCTCGACCGCGAGGGCGTAGAGCGGCAGCTGCAGGTGGACGCCCGCGCGCAGCTGGGCGCTGATCGACGCGGGCCACTGCGGCCGCCCGGTCTTGTAGTCGCAGACGTTGAGGCGCTGGCGGAGCGGATCGATCTCGATGCGATCGACGGCCCCGACAAAGGGGATCGTCCGCGGGCCGAGGTCGAGCTCGAACGGCTGCTCGGGCGTGTCGGGGGACCATTCGGTCGCGAGCAAGAACCCCGAGGGGATCAGCACGTCGGGCTCGGGCTTGCGGGGCTTGGGGTTGGGTCCCCAGGCCTCGACCAAGCGCGTATGCCAGCGCTCCCACCAGATGCTCAGCTCGACCGCCCAGCGATCGCGCTCGCTCGCCCAGATCGCCTCGGCCTGGCCATGCTCGGCGCGCTTGCGGTAACCCAGGGCGAGCGCCTCGAGCACCTCGGCGCGCAGCGGCTCGACGATCGTCATGAGCTCGAGGGCGTGCTCGACCCCCGCGAGCCGGCGCGCGAACGCAGCCTCGAGCGCCCGGTGAACCACCTGCCCTTGCTCCGTGGCCAGCAACGCCGAGGCCGACTCAGCCGGCCGCTCGCGCTCGCGCAGGCCGATCACCCGCTCGACAAAATAACCGTAGGGCAGGGCCGCGTAGCGTTGCAGCGCGCTCGCCGAGTAGGGCCGCGCGGCCGCGACGGTGACCCCGAGCTCGCCGGTGTGCGGCCCGAGCCCCGCCGCATCGTGAGTGCGGATCGCCTCGACTCGCCGGCGCAGCTCGGGGTCGTCGGCCCAGTCGATCAGCGCGCGCTCGATCGGTGAGGTCGGCCGCAGCGTGGCCCCGTCCGCGGCCGGCAGCGCGATCGCATCGACGCCGATCAGCTGCTCCGGCCCATCGTCTTGCCGCCCCGCTATCCACGGCCCCGGCGGCCGCTCGCTCCCGGTCCCGTCGCGGTGGCGCCAGCTCCCGATCACCGACTGACCTGCCCCGGCGCCGGCCCGACCGACCAAGGCGTCGAGCTCACGCAGCTCGAAGGTGAACCGCTCGGCGTCGGGGACCAGGCCCAAGCTGACGCGCAGGCCCTCGGACACGGGCCCATGGTGGACCGGCGGGCGCGGGTGGGCGTCGAGGCCCGTCAGGATCACGCGGTCCGGGAGCCGCCCGAGCTCGGCCGCGCTCGCGTAGGGGAGCAGCCAGACCGGCGGCCCTTCGCCGATCGCCCGGGTCTGCTCCCAGGTCCCGACGGCCGCCCGCGCGAGCGCATGATCGAGGTCCGCGCCGAGCTCCTCGGGGGTCAGCTCGGGCCGGGCCTTGCCGAGCAGCTCGGCGATCACCCGCGCCGCGCTCATCGGCGCCGACTCGACCCCGTGGATCGCCGCGCGCCCGAGCAGGTCCCAGTCGTCGAGCAGGGTCCGCAACGAGGCCGGCGACCAGCTCGCCCCGGTCAGCCCGGCGATCTGCTCGAGGGTCGCGGCCAGCAGCGCATGGGCCCGCGTGACCCGAGCCTCGCGCTCCGCCAGCAAGTCCGGCGCCCAGCTGTAGCGATGCGCTCGCTCGCCCAGCGCCTCGACAGCGCGCGGCGCCGCCCCGCGGATCCGGTCCGCCAGCGTGGCCAGCGAAGACGACGAGGCCCGCTGCTCCTCCCACACCGCGCGCAGATCGCCAGGGTTGGGGCTCCGCGGGTAGTCGAGCTCGAGCGCCTCCGAGACCGCCGCCCACGCACGAAACGCCGGCCCAAACAGGATCGGCTCGAGCTCCGCGCGGCGGACCACCTCGGGCTCCGCCAGGATCCGCAGGAGCGAGCGGACCGTGCGGGCCGTCGACGTGTCGCGCGCGCGGCGGTCGACCCAAGCCCGAACCGGCACGTCCCGATGCCCGAGCCGGGCCGCCCAGCGCGGGATCGCGTCTGCCGGCGCCAAGACCACCGAGCCCACGCCCGGCTCCGCGCGCAAGAGCCGAGCGACCGCCGCCACCTCGGCCTCCGGGCCCGCGCACGAGAGCCGCAGATCCAGGGGCGTCTGGCCGACGCGGGCGCCTGTGAGGCTGGCTTCGGCCGGATCCCAGCGCTCGAACCCGAGCACCTCGAGCAGCCGCTGCTCCCAGCGCGCCAGGGTCGGGCTCGAGAAGCCCAGGGCGATCGCAGCCGCCCGTCGGCGCAGAAACGAGACCCGCCGATGGCCGCCGAGCACGAGCGCCAGGCTGCTCCCGTACCACCAACCACGCTGGCCCGGCTGCAGCTCGGCGAGCGCGCCGCGGAACCGGACGAAGACCTCGATCATCGCCCGATCTCGGCTCCCGACCGGGGCGCTCGCCAGCAAGCAATCGAGCGCCCCCGCGTCGCCCCCGGTCGCGCGCTCGAGCTCGACAAAGCAGCGCAGGACCTCGCGTTGGTAGCTCGGCTGCTCGGCGATCGCCGCGTAGCGCCCGGCCGGGTCCTCGACCAGCGCCTTGCGAACCACGCCCAGGACCCGAAGCGGAGCGAGCGGCTCGCCCGCGAGCTCCAGCGCAGCATCGCGCAACAACCCCTCGAGCTCGACGATCCGTGCGCCCAGCACGACCCCCTGCTCCGCGAGCAAGCTCGCCAGCCACCGGGCCGTCACCGCGTTGCGAACCACCACCAGCACGCGCCGGGGGCTGGTGCGGTCGATCAGCGCCGCGAGGCGCCCGACCACGTCATCACGCGGATCCATGTCGAGCTAGAGTGCGGCACTAGCGGCCGAGGCCGCGAAGCCGAAGCGAAGTTGTGTCGGGCATCGGTCGTCAGGGTCGTGAGGGGTTTGACCCTAGGGATACCCCACTTCGGAGCCGGTCCGTGATCCCATCTGGAGCCGCCCGAAGAACCAATAAAAGAAGCCCCGAGCACTTTCGTGCTCGGGGCATAGATCTGGCGACGACCTACTCTCCCACAGAGTGACCCCTGCAGTACCATCGGCGCAGGAGGGCTTGACTTCCGAGTTCGGGATGGGATCGGGTATGGCCCCTCCGCCTTGACCACCAGAAAACCGTAAAGTTGACTCGACTGACACCACGCTCCGAAGAGCGCGGCGCCAAGCGCCAACCGGCGACCGAGTAAAGCAGCTGCTCACGGAGAGCCGCTACCCCTCTATTGCACATTTCCATTGTCGATTTTGATTACGTAGGGGCGTTGTGTCGCCTGGAACCTCGAACCCGACCTTCTCTAACGATGGTCTAGGTACCCAGGCCAAGCCAAACGGGTCATTAGTACTGGTTAGCTACACGCGTTGCCGCGCTTCCACACCCAGCCTATCAACGTCGTGGTCTACGACGACCCTTCAGGGAGTCCTAATCTTGAGGTTGGCTTCCCGCTTAGATGCTTTCAGCGGTTATCCGTTCCGAACTTGGCTACTCTGCAGTGCCGCTGGCGCGACAACAGAAACACCAGGGGTCCGTCCATCCCGGTCCTCTCGTACTAGGGACAGATCCTCTTCAAGACTCCTACGCCCACGGAAGATAGGGACCGAACTGTCTCACGACGTTCTGAACCCAGCTCGCGTACCGCTTTAATTGGCGAACAGCCAAACCCTTGGGACCGACTTCAGCCCCAGGATGCGATGAGCCGACATCGAGGTGCCAAACCTCCCCGTCGATGTGAACTCTTGGGGGAGATCAGCCTGTTATCCCCGGAGTACCTTTTATCCGTTGAGCGACGGCCTTTCCATACAGAACCGCCGGATCACTAAGGCCGACTTTCGTCTCTGCTCCACGTGTATGTGTTGCAGTTAAGCTCCCTTGTGCCTTTACACTCTACGGCTGGTTTCCAATCAGCCTGAGGGAACCTTTGCGCGCCTCCGTTACTTTTTAGGAGGTGACCGCCCCAGTCAAACTACCCACCAGGCAGTGTCCCGGACCCGGATAACGGGTCTCGGTTAGGAGTCCAGACTCATCAGGGTGGTATTTCAACGATGGCTCCACCAGATCTGGCGACCCGGTTTCAATGCCTCCCACCTATGCTACACAGACAAGCCCGAACTGCAGTGCCAAGCTGCAGTAAAGGTTCACGGGGTCTTTCCGTCTATCCGCGGGTACGGGGCATCTTCACCCCGATTTCGATTTCGCCGAGTCCCGGGTCGAGACAGTGGGGAAGTCGTTACGCCATTCGTGCAGGACGGAACTTACCCGCCAAGGAATTTCGCTACCTTAGGACCGTTATAGTTACGGCCGCCGTTTACCGGGGCTTCAATTCAATGCTTCGCTTGCGCTGACATCTCCTCTTAACCTTCCGGCACCGGGCAGGCGTCAGACCCTATACGTCGTCTTGCGACTTAGCAGAGTCCTGTGTTTTTGGTAAACAGTCGCTACCCCCGATTCACTGCAACCCCCTCCAGCTCCAGGCGCGAGCCTTTCACCAGCTGGGGTACACCTTCTCCCGAAGTTACGGTGTTATTTTGCCGAGTTCCTTAACCCGGGTTCTCTCGAGCGCCTTGGGATGTTCTCCCCACCCACCTGTGTCGGTTTAGGGTACGGTCGGCACAGCGGTACACTCACGCGAAGCTTTTCCTGGAAGCGTGGAATCATCGAGTTGTAGGCGCCGGAGCGCCCGCCTCATCACCTCTCGGCCTTATGACAGCGCGTTTGTGGCCATTGCCTCCTACGCCGTCAGCCTACTGGCTTGAACGTTCAATCCTCAAGAACGCTCGACTATCCTCCTCCGTCCCTCCTCGTGAAACCATCCGTGCCGGTGCAGGAATATTCGCCTGCTTCCCATCGCCTACGCCTTTCGGCCTCGGCTTAGGGACCGACTAACCCTGAGCAGATTATCTTTACCCAGGAACCCTTGGGTTTACGGCGAGAGAGTTTTTCACTCTCTTTATCGCTACTCACGCCAACATCAGCTCTTGTTTGCGCTCCAACGCTCGTTACCGTACGCCTTCATCGCACAAACAATGCTCGCCTACCGCCATCCCGAAGGATGACCCGCAGCTTCGGCACGTGACTTGAGCCCCGTTGAATTTTAGGCGCAGGCTCGCTCGACCAGTGAGCTGTTACGCTTTCTTTGAAAGATGGCTGCTTCTAAGCCAACCTCCTGGCTGTCTAAGCGTTCCCACATCCTTTACCACTTAGTCACGATTTAGGGGCCTTAGCTGGCGGTCTGGGTTGTTTCCCTCTCGGCGCGGAAACTTAGCTCCCCGCGCCTGAGTGCCGGCCTGTTCTCACGGGTATTCGGAGTTTGGTTGAGTTCGGTAAGATTGTGGTCCCCCTAGCTCATCCAGTGCTCTACCCCCCGCGGAAATCGGCCGACCCCATACCTCAATATGTTTCGGCGAGAACCAGCTATCTCCCAGCTTGATTAGCCTTTCACTCCGATCCACAGGTCATCACCTCAATTTTCAACTTGAGTGTGTTCGGCCCTCCACGCAGTCTTACCCGCGCTTCAGCCTGCCCATGGATAGATCGCTGGGTTTCGGGTCTGCAGCCTGTGACTTTGCGCCCTATTCAGACTCGCTTTCGCTTCGGCTACTCCTAACGGATTAACCTTGCCACAAACCGCAACTCGTTGGCTCATTATGCAAAAGGTACGCAGTCGCACGTTGCCAAAGGCCATAGTGCTCCTACTGCTTGTAGACACACGGTTTCAGGATCTTTTCACTCCCCTCACAGGGGTTCTTTTCACCTTTCCCTCACGGTACTAGTTCACTATCGGTCACCAGGGAGTACTTAGCCTTGGAAGATGGTCCTCCCAGATTCAGACAAGATTCCACGTGCCTCGTCCTACTCGGGGTCATCCTAGGGCCGCTTCGACTTTCGCATACGGGGCTATCACCCGCTTTGGCCGGCCTTCCCAAGCCGTTCTGCTAGTCTCGTCGGTCCCATGTTGGAGCCCCACAACCCCAATCGGTTGCCCGATTGGTTTGGGCTAGTCCGCGTTCGCTCGCCACTACTTACGGAGTCTCTGTTGATTTCCTTTCCTGAGGGTACTTAGATGTTTCAGTTCCCCTCGTTGGCCTCGTACGCCTATGTATTCAGCGTACGATGACGGGCCATGACGCCCGCCGGGTTTCCCCATTCGGATACCCACGGATCGAAGCTCGAGTCCAGCTCCCCGTGGAATTTCGCAGGTTTCCGCGTCCTTCATCGCCTCCTGGTGCCTAGGCATCCACCGTGTGCCCTTTGTAGCTTGACCTGTTTTGGTGTCTTGCGACACCGCAGGTCCCGTAAACCACCGTCAGATGGGTCGAGTTCGAGGTTCCTTTCGTCACCACGAACCCTACTTGCTCCCCAAGCCTCGCGGCTCGGAGAACGCTCGAGTCCCTCTCGGAGCAGGCCTCTCGGCGTGCTCCTCGCAGACTCTTTGCGAGCGTCTTGCGACGCTCATCGACGGAAATATGTTACTCGGTTCAGCCGCTGATCACGCCGCGCTCTCCTTCTCTCGAGGGGGAACTCGTGATGAGCGACCTTCCGGTGGTCTTGTTCGTCTATTAAGATAAGAAATAGCAGTCTTCTAACTGGACGGGTTGAGTGGAGGATAGCGGGATCGAACCGCTGGCCTCAGGCTTGCAAAGCCCGCGCTCTCCCAGCTGAGCTAATCCCCCGACGAAACGAGTCGCAGGATGGGCGTGGGAGGATTTGAAC
>Ga0209498_1002108_pt1:10000-12129 | contig 12129 bp, 3 predicted proteins | sample WalLakDeSediment_FD_184131 | JGI IMG/M metagenome (GOLD analysis project Ga0209498, IMG submission 184131) | Lake sediment microbial communities from Walker lake, Nevada to study Microbial Dark Matter (Phase II) - Walker Lake 11/02/13 Deep... | ecosystem: Environmental > Aquatic >...
ATCGGTCTCGGTGTCCCAGCGCAGGAACAAGAGCATGACCTCGCCGTTGAGTGAGCCGGGCAGGTCATCGGCGCTCTTGACCTGGACCATCAGGCGCTCTGGGGCGGCTTTGGGCAGGCTCCCGAGCAGGACCTCGCCGAGCTCGAGCTCGAGGAACTGGTCCTGCCGGCCCTGGTAGCGGCCCTTGCCCCAAACCTGGCCGACCCGGACGAGCACGACGATCGCGGCGTGGCCGAGCCGGGCCTGGAAGAGCTGCTGGTCGAGGACGTCGTTGGGCGCGCGGCCTTGAAGGTGGACGGCCGTCGGGGTGTAGGAGTTGTCAAAGGCGACGGCGAAGCGCGACTCCCAGGCCGGGGCGTGCTTGGGCGGGGTGAGCTCGGCGAGGGATCCCTTGCTGTTGCGGGCCTTGCAGCCTCCAGCCACCGCGAGCGCCAACGGGAGGGCCAGCAGCGCGGTCACGAGCGGGGTACGCAGGCGGTTCACGCGGCCGAGAGTAGCGCCCGGCTGGGCGCCGCGCGAGAGCTTGTCTTGGCCGGGGGTCGACGAGCCCCGGGTAGGTTGTGGTAGCTCAGCTGTGACCATGCCGATGTTCTTCGACTTCTTCGATCCACGTCCCGCTTCACGGACGATGCTCGGCGCAGCGGCGCTGGTGTTCGCCCTCGCCGGCTGCGATGGGCCGCCGAAGGCTGCCGAGCCCGCGCCCGGCAAAGCCGGTCCCCCCGATGCGGCGCAAGCCGGCGCTCAAACCCCGCCGATGCCGGAGGTCGCCGGGCCAGTCGCCGACGACTGCTGCCTCTACTGCTTTGCAGGGACGCCCTGCGGTGACGAGTGCCTCCCCGAAGGCAAGGCCTGCGCCAAGCCCGAGGGTGAAGGCTGCGCGTGCACCCAGGACAAGCGCCAGCCCAAGACCTTCGCCAAGGGCTACCAGATCCCGCCACGAGCGGGGCTGCTCGCGCCCGACGTGTGGGCCTACAACAAGGCCCAGGGCGATCCGATCGACGGGCCCTTCACCCTCGCGATGGCTTTCGACGGCGCGCCCGAGCTCGCGGACACCAGCAAGGGCACGCTGACGGCGCTGTTCAACACGAGCATGGGCAGCTTCGAGTGCGTGATGTACGAGAACGAGGCACCGCTGACCGTCGCCAACTTCGTCGGCCTCGCCCGCGGGGTCCGGCCGTTCAAGGATCCGCTCGACCGCCGGGCCAAGGATTGGAAGCGGGCGCCCTACTACGACGGCACCATCTTTCACCGGGTGATCGCCGGCTTCATGCTCCAAGGCGGCGATCCAACGGCGCAAGGGGTCGGCACGCCGGGCTACGTGATCCCCGACGAGTTCGACGCGAAGCTGCGCCACGACGGGCCCGGCTACCTGTCCATGGCCAACCGCAACCCCTACGACCCGCAGACGCAAAAGCCGGTCTACGACAAGGAGACGGGGCTGACCGTGGGCAACACCGGCAGCGCGCAGTTCTTTGTGACGGTCGCCAACACGGCGGCGCTCAACGATCGCCACACGATCTTTGGCAAGTGCGCGCCCGAGGTGCCCATCGAGATCTCCAAGGTTCGCACGCAGACCCGGCCGCTCCCGGACAAGCCGTTTGAGAACGTGGTGATCAACAAGCTCGAGTTCGTCCGCAAGTAGAGCGGGCTCCTAGAGCGCCGACCAGTTTGAATTCACGCGCTGATGCACGCGACTCCAAACTGATCGGCGCTCTAGCGGGTCAGGCCGGTGACCCGCCAGCTGCCGAAGCGCTCCTCGAGCATCAAGATGATCATGTCGCCGTCGATCTCGACGACGGTGAACAGCCGGCCCTCGCCCTCCTCGATGCCAGCGGCGACCGAGCCGTACTTCTTGCGCAAGCCGGCCGCGGTGTAGGTGCCCTTGATCGTGGACTTGCGGCCTTGGACCTCGTCGGCGAGGCCCTCGAGCAGGGTCTGCAGCTCGTCTTTGGACTTGGCGGCGATCCGGGTCTGGTAGCGGAAGGGGACCGAGCTGCGGTTGACGACCGTGGTCAGCTCGCCTTTGACGAAGGCGCGGATCCAGTTGGTTGCGATCGCGGTCGCGGCCGGATCGGTCTCGGTCTCGGTCTCGGGCTTGGGCGCCGGCGTCGGCGGGCCCTCGCGGGTCT
>Ga0209498_1002111_pt1 | contig 12123 bp, 11 predicted proteins | sample WalLakDeSediment_FD_184131 | JGI IMG/M metagenome (GOLD analysis project Ga0209498, IMG submission 184131) | Lake sediment microbial communities from Walker lake, Nevada to study Microbial Dark Matter (Phase II) - Walker Lake 11/02/13 Deep... | ecosystem: Environmental > Aquatic > Freshwater >...
AATGGCGAGATAGACCGCCGGTTCGCGGACTTCATCGTACAGCAGCAGCGTCGGCTCGGCCATAAACATGCTGCCGGGCGCGGCGATCACGTGGCGGATGTTGTCGCTGAGGCTGCGCTGCGGGTCCAGCCAGCGCAGATAAGCCGGAACGCCGCCCACAATGGCATAGGCCGCCACGCGCTCTTCGGCCGACCAGCCGGGAAAAAATAGCTTTAGGGCGTAGAAAGGGAGGGGGGCCAGCGCCCATTGCCCGGTCAAACGGCCGAAAAGCGGGGAGTGATGGCTCTGAATTGTCTGCATCACGTTTACGTGGGAGCCGCACAGCACCAGAATGACGGGCGAGTTTTGCAGGTAATGGTCCCAGGCGTACTGCAGCGAGGTGAGCATGGCGCTATCGCCAGTAATGGCGTAGGGTAGTTCGTCCAGGATCAGAATTTGCCGTTTTTGCGCCAGGCGGGGAGCGCTCCACTCCCAAAATTCCGACCAGGCGGTAAAATCAATGGCGCGATTCAAAGGGGTATCGAACAGGCGCGCAAACAGTTTGCGCCGCTGCAAAGCGGGCGGCTCCTTGTCGGCCATCCAGTAGGTGTAAGGCAGGCCGCTGCCCATGGCCCAATGGCGCAATAGTTCAGTTTTGCCGACGCGGCGACGGCCGTAGAGCAGGATCATCTGCCCGCGGTCTTCACGCGCCAGGGCGTCGTCCAGGAAAGTGAGTTCGCGTTCCCGATCTACAAACATCGTTTATGCGCCCGCTTGCTCAAAATTAACCCCATACAGATTATCATAATCTGTATGGGGTTAAATGTCAACTGCTAGCGTTTGCAAATCTTCCCCTGCCGGGCCTGCCTACGCGCTAACGCCGCTTGCGCTTGGGGCGCACGGCGGCCTGGAATTCATCGCGGTAGAGTACGTCGACCGACTTTTCCTTGATGGCCAGGACGCGGTAAACCTGGCCGGTTTGCCGGCAGGCGGCGACGGTCGCCCGCCCGTAGCGCCGCCACCCTTCCTCGGTAAAGTAGAAACGGCAGTTACGGCCGATGGCGCGCCGCGGGCTGGGCATGCTCACCCAGGCCTCAATCACCGCGTCGCTCTGGCTGCTGAGCAAGCCGCTCTTCCAGAAGCGGGGCGTCTCGCGCCGCACCTCGGTCGCCGAGGCGCCCGTCTGGCGCTGCACGGCCTCCAGCAGCCGCTCGTAAGCGACGGCTTCCAGTTCGTGAAACAGTTCAATGCGGCGAAACATGGCAGATTGCGTTTACGGCCGTTGCACAACGTGCACATGTTCGCGGCCACGTTTGCCCACGACCGCGAGCAGTTCCAATTGGCGCAGCGTGTAGCTCATTTTGCGCGCCAGCCCTACCGGGCAGTGCAGCGCGGCGGCGAGTTCCTGGTTGGTAAACGGCCGTTCCCATTCCGCCGGCAGGAGCCGCAGCAAATCCTCCGGCGCGCCAAACAGCGCCCGCTCCCCCACGTCCAGCAGGCGCCGGTCGGCCACGCTCCAGCGCCGGCGCCGCCAGCTTCCCTGCCCATCGTCGCGCCAGACCTCCTCCTGCCGCGTGAGCAGCGCCTCCAGCGTCAGGTTGGGATGCGCCAGCAGCGTGGGCAGGCGCACGAGTTCGTCGAAGAGGTGCAGCACGCTGCCGCGCTTGGGCGACTTGCGGCGACTCAGCGGCGCATCGTTGGCGTCGACGCGCACAATCCATTTTTCGCGCGGGATGGGGTGCACCAGGCGCACGGGATGGCGCGGCAGCAGCGCCGCCAGCTTGGGCCGCAGGGCGTAGAGGTGACGCGTCTGGATTTCGATCAGCAGGTCGTCGCGCACGATGTCGATCACGAAGCCGTCCACGCTGACCTCGAAGCGATCACCGGGACGGCCGTACCACCCTTTTAGCGCCGCGTGCAGAGAATTCTCGCTTAACGTGCCTATCTGGCTCACAACTGCCCCTGTATCGCGCTCCAGCCATCCAGCAGCGCCTGGTAGGCGGGGTCGTCGTAGCGGCGCAGGTCGAAGGCAGGAGCGTAATCCGGCAGCGCCCCGCCCGTAACGTGCGCCGCCAGCAGCTCGCCCGCCGCCGCCGCGGCCATGACGCCGTAGCCGGAGAGCGCGCCGATCACAAAGGCGCCCGCAACCGGCAGCGGCCCAATCAACGGCCGATTCTCGCGCGTCTTGCAGTAGTAGCCCCCGTCGATCCAGGGCTGGGGCATACGGTCCAGGTAGGCCGCCATCTGCGGGACCATCACGCACAGCCCGCGCATGAGCACTTCCTGGTATTCGGGCGGGAAGTGGAGCGGCCAGGACGGCCGTTCGACGGCGTCGATGTGGTAGGGCCAGAGCGCCAGCAGCGTCTGGCTGCCGGGTCCCCCTTCGGGCCGAAAGTGCAGCCCCGCCGGCAGCGGGTCCAGCAGCCAGGCGGTCTCCGGCGATTCGGCCAGGTCGGCGCGCTCCGCGTCCGTCCAGGGCAGCGCGATGGGATCGTTCCAGATCAAGAGCGGCGCCTCGCGCGGGGCGATGCCCAGCGCGTCGTCGAAGGCCAGCTTGGCGTGCAGCTCGTTAAAGACGGGCAGCTCCACGCCGACGAGCCGGCCCACCGCCTTGAGCAGCGGCCCGGCGGCGTTGACGAAAACGGCCGTCTGGATGCGCGCGGCGACGGAAGCGGTTTGGACGTGCACGGCCGTGACGCGCTGCTTAACCACGTCGACGCCGGTGACGCGGCCGCTGTGCAGCGTGACGCCGTGCGCGCGGGCCTGGTCGAGCAGGTACATACCCAACTGCTGCGCGCTCAGCCAGCCGCAGCGACGCGCGTGCAGCAGCGCGCAGACGCCGGAGTTGAGATAGGGGTAGTGCGCCCGGATTAGCGCCGGGTCCAGCAGCAGGTCGGCGCCGTCGGGCTGGCCGGCGAAGCCGTGGGCGGGGGAGGGCTGGTAGGGGGTGGCGGAACGGCCGTCGTGCACGCGCAGCGGCCCGGCGCCCAGGGCGGAAATTTCCTCTGCTTCGTTTTGCAGGGTGGCTTTTGTGGACGGAACGGCCGTCAGGTAAACGTAGCCGCGCCGGTTGAGGTGAAAGTAGTTGTCGCTGGCCTCTGCCAGCTCCTCCAGCAGGTCAATGCTGCGGTCCATCAAGCGCGCCATCGCGTCGCCGGGACCGGGCCACCAGTTGCGGTACGCCTCGGTCGACTTGTCGCTCGTCAGCGTCAGCGGCGCGCGCTCGTCCACCAGCAGCACGTTCCGTACGCCGCGCCGCACCGCCAGCTCGTACGCCGCCGCAATGCCGGCTATGCCCGCCCCACAAATTACGATATCGACCTTCATGTTCTCCATATCCAAACAACCTACTCAAGATTCAGACTAAACTTCCCATTGGAAGAAAGTAACCGTTCAGATGCCAGGCACTTTTCACCAGACATGGTTGGGCAAAACTCATCCGTTTTAAGTGCCTGGCATCTCTTGGGACTGAACGCTCACGCAAGAAATTTATTATTCCATCTCGTAAGGAAACCATGTTATCATCAATGGTCAAAATATCCATCCAATATCTGAAAATTTAGCCGATGAATACAAAACAATCGCTGGAGAAATTGATCGACTTTCCTCCTTCCCGCTACGTTTTGGGGAGATCTTCCATAGCTGATTTATTCCCTCCCAAGCGCAGATGTGGAATCTACGTTTTGCATTTCACAGATGGTTGGTATTACGTCGGTCAAGCAATCGACGTTACAAGGCGCTATTCACAACACTGCCAGAACCATGACGATATTGAGCGTATTAGCTTCAAACCATTTAGCGCTCAAAATCTAAACGCGCACGAGCAAAGAGTAATCGCAGAACTGGAGCGGAATGGTTACAAGCTGCGAAACGTTGCTCTGGTTAGCATTCCATATTGGGAATCTGATTTCGACGCCTTGATGTCTCCCAGCGAACAGAGTGAATGGCTGTCCAATTTGAACATCTCAAATGTAAAAGGAAAAAGAGTCGACCACCCGGAACTCAGGCAAAGATACCGGAAAAAGTTTCAGCGGCTGGAAAAGTTGCCCTTTTACCAGGATATCGCCCAAATTTTGCGTGAGTACGTCCATAAATGTATTCCATCTGTCGTCGAAGGAGAAATGTCTTTTTGGTGTTGTACCTGTCTTCCACATTACAACGACCCAACTGTCAAGATATACTCGCGCATCAATATTTATTGGCAAGAAGTCTTCACCGCATTTTTAGTTCATGGGCATGGGCAACCTTACTTCTCATTTCACCTGGCGCACTCGCTCCTGACAACACAATTTGGACCGCGCTTGTCCGGTCTAAAAACACGTTACCGGTCTCTGGAAGTGACTGACCACTATTACAATCCCGGAGGGCGAGACCAATGCAATCTCGTCATTGGCGGTATTTCGGAAACAAGACGCCTGCTGAATGATGTGAACGTATTGCCTGCAATTCGAGAATTCAATCTGCGTTTATCAAAGAAGGGCGCCTGTGTCTTCAGCAGATACCATTGTTTGGACCTGGCTGACAAGTTGATCGGCTGACGATACACCAAATTCGTTCATTATTCTAACAGGGCGCGCAAGGCCGGGATGGCCTGCGGGTCGGTGAGCAGCCAGCGGGCCAGCTCGTCGTGGGTAAGCGTGCGCTGCCACTCGCGGTAGGTCGCCTGCGGCAGATGGCGGAAAAAGAGCGCCACGACCACGAGGCCGCCGCCGTCGCGCGGGGAGGCGTAGTAGAGGGTGTTGAGAATGCCGGGCAAAGACCCGTTTTTGTAGCCGACGGTGTAAAACAGCTCCTGGTTGATGGGGTAGACGCTCAGCGGCCACTCCAGGTTACGGCGCACTAAAATGTTGACGTAGGAACTGCGCAGCCCGTTTTGCACAATTTTTGCCATCAGGTCGGCGTATTCGCGCGCGGTTCCCTGGGCGTTCAGGTTTTCGCTAAAGAGGCTTTGCGCTTCCCAAGAGGGGCGGCGGGAGCGTTGATACCAGCGCCCTTCCGCTTCCCGAAATTCGGCGCTCGCGCTGTAGGCCAGGGTCAGGTCCATCACCTCCCGGCCGTAGCGCTCCGGGTCGGCGATGAGCGCGCGGATGGCCGTCTCGTTGTCCCCGGTGCGCGTATGGTTTGAGATGGTGAGAAATTGGCCGAGGAAGGGGCAGGGCGCGGTTTGCGCGGCCAGACCCAGCTTTAGCGCGGTGGCTTCTAGCGTTTCCTGCCCCAACGCCAGATGCAGATAGTCGGTGGCGGCGTTGCTGCTGTTGCGCAGCATCATCCAGGGCAGCTCTTCCAGCGGAAAGGCGGGCGGGTCGCCGCTGACCAGGCCGCGGCTGCTTAACTCGCTAATGGCCTGGGGGTGGGAACGCAGATCGGAGCCGGGCAGGAAAAAGCGTTCCAACTCGCTGACGGGCAGCCAACTGGCGGGATTGAAACGGCCGTCTTCCACCGCTTCGGCATAGGCGACCAGGTGAATCAGCTTGACAATCGAGGCCAGCGGCATGGGCGCGTCCCCGTTCAGGTAGACGCCCTGCTCGGCCAGCCCCACGCGGTAGGCGACCAGCCCGACGTGGGCCGGATTTTGCAGCAGATAGGCCAACGCCGGCTGCGCGGCAACCGGGATGGCCAGACCGGCGGGCAGCGCGCCGGCAATTTGCTGCACGGGCGGCGCCGCCGGCTCAGCCACGAGGGGCAGCAGCACGCCGCAGCGCACGCCGTCCGCCTGCGCCCATACCGGCGTAGGCGCGGCGGTCGGCAAAGCGGGAGCGGCCGGCGGCGGCGCAGCCGGCGGGGTGGGGACCGCGGTGAGGCGCGCCGCGGTTGGCGCTGCAAGGGTTGTGGGCGCGGCGGCCACGGCCGTTGCCCCTACAACCGTGGCGATCGTTTCTCCGCCGCCCGTCGCCTGGGCAGACAGGCCGCCGCCACAGCCCGCCAGCAGCAACAGCCAGAAGACGCAGCCTATCCTCCACAACGCTTTTTCACGGGTTAATCGTTTTACAGACATAGGGCTACTGTAGCAAAAAAATGTAAAGAAGTTATGAAGGCATCAAGCGCCAGGCGCTTCCGCTAAACAGGCGCCAGGTAAGCGCATCAAGCGCCTGGCGCTTTGGGCTATGAGCCTACTCAGCCGGGTTGGGCGCCGGCTGGCGGCGCAGGTTGCCTACGCGCGCCGCACCCTCGCGCGTAATCTGAAAATGGTCAAAGTCACGCGCCACAAACGTGCGCTGGAAAATGGCGCGCGCCTCCTGGCGCACGTCGCGCTCATGGTAACGGCGCGAAATGTGGGTCAGGATGAGCGTTTTCACGTTGGCGGCGCGCGCCAGTTCAGCCGCGCGCGCCGCGGTCATGTGGCCGAACTGGCGCGCCATCTCGGCCTCATCTGAGGTATAGGTGGATTCGATAACCAGCGCGTCGGCGTCGCGACACACCTCCAGCAAATCGTCCGTGCGTCCCACGTCGCCAATGTGGACGTATTTGGCGCCGGGCAGCGCCGGCCCCAGGACGTCGGCGGGGTGGATGATACGGCCGTCGGCCAGCGTCACCGCCTCGCCGCGCACCAGCCGGGAGCGCTCCGGGCCGAAGGGCACGCCCAGTTCCAACGCTTTGTCGGCCAGAAACGGCCGATGAGGCTTCTCCACAAACAAAAAGCCGTAACAATCCGGCCCGCGATGCGTCACCGGAAAAGCCGACAGCACAAACTTATCGTCCTCTACAAGCACCTGGCCCGGCGTGAGCGCGTGCAGGTTGATCTCCACCGGCGGTCGCTGGCCGGGAAAAACAACTTTGAAAAGCAGATTGCGCACGCGCGCCAGCGTCGCCTCGCCGCCGAAGATATCAAACCGCTCCAGGCTCTCCCAGCGGCCGAGCGTGGAGGCAAGCCCGCCCAGGCCCAGGATGTGGTCTAGGTGACTGTGCGTCAGGAGCACCGTCTCCAGTCGCTTAAAGCCCAGGCCGCTCTTGAGGATCTGGCGCTGCGTGCCCTCGCCGCAGTCCAGTAAAAAGCGGTAGTGGCGATGCAGAATCATGTGCGCCGACAGGCCACGGTGGGTCGACGGTGCGGAGGAAGAGGTGCCAAGAAAAATGAGTTCAAACATGCGCCTTGCTCTCAACAATTAAATCAATGCGGTGCGCGCCGGGTATTTGTCCCTTGTCGCTTACCGGAAATTCGCGCTCGCGCCCGGCTTGCAGACCTTAACAAAACCCCTCAACCCCCTGGTCCCGGCTCGGGGCTGTGGCTCAGGGCTGTGGCCGGTCTCCCGACCGAGCCACCGGCGGGCACGGTCGGAGACCGGCCCGAGCCCACCAAGTCATTGAGAAGATACCTTAACCCAGGCTAAAACCAACTCCCTCAATCTCTACACCAGCCGGCGCCCCGACCTCCCCCGCAATCCGAATCTTCACGTCCAGCCATTGGCGTAGCAGGGTGGCGTTGGTCAGGGTGTGCCGCGTGAGTTCGTCGGTGGTAAAACGGGTTGCGCCGTGGGCCAGCGCCAGCGGCAGCAGAAGCTGGTCGGCCAGATGTTTGTCAACGTCGGTTTCGCTGGCGATGAATGCGAGGCAGGCGGCCACGGCCGTTTCCGCGACCGCTTCGGCGGGCAAACCCTGGCGCCCCAGGCTGCTGAACCCGCCCTGCGGTACCCACAAAAAGAGGCCCGCGCCCGGCCCGGCGCCCCGTTCGCGCCGCGGCGCCACCTGCGGCTGAAGGCCGGCATCGACCAGCAGGTTATGGGCGCGGCGCGCCATGCGCTGCGGAATGTGCGCCGGTAAATTGGTCACGGCCGCCACCCCCTCAACGGCGTCGCCTACCGCGCGGGCCAGCGGGACGCTCTCCAGCCGCACTACCGGCTCGATCACGGCCTGCATCTCCCCCTGCCCGATGGGATACCAGCCCCAGGCGCGCAGCGCCAGCGTAAACGCCGCGCCCAGGCGCGCAAAGACTGGCTGCGCCGCGTGGGCCAGGTAATGGTAGGGCGGGCTGAAAGGGACGTGCGTACCGCCGCGCAGCGTCACGCGCGCCGGCGCATCGGCAAAGAGCAGCGGCCAGAGGATGGCCTGCAAAATCAGCGTGACCGATCCGGCCGAACCGCCCTGGGCGGCCTGCGTCACGTCAAAGGTATAGGCGCCGCCGCGCGGCCGCGTCCGCGGCCGAAAGGTCAGTGTCTGCGAGTTCAGCCGGTCGCCTTCAAGCTCGGCGGCGCAAAGAGCGGCCACGGCGTGCACGGCCGTTAAATGCTGCGGGCGCAGGCCGGGCTTGCTCCGTTTGGCGCGGATGTTGACCAGGCGAAACGGCCGTCCCGTCAGCGCCGATAGACTCAGGCTGGTGCGCAGCACCTGCCCACCGCCCTCGCCCAGGCTGCCGTCAATTTCCAGCATCGTTCTTAACCGATGTAAATCTGCACCCGGTCACCGTCATCGTCATTCACGCTAATCGTGAGCGGTTCGCCGCCGGGATCTTGAGCGGCCGCGTCCAGAAACGCCGCCGCCGTGTCGAGGTGATCCTGCACGGCGGGGCCCACGTAGCCGCGCGCCATTTGCAGCCCCCAGCGCGCCAGCCGGATGGGCAGCGGCAGGCTGATAGCCACGCGGCTGCCGTCCGCCTCCTGCACGCGGACGTGAACCCAGGGCGCGCGGCGGCTGAGGAACGCCAACAGCGTTAAACCGGTCATCAGGATAAACAGGCTCAGCACGCAGCCAAAGCCCAGCGTCACGCTGCCGTCGGATGAACGGTAGAGCGAGCGCAGCCATAGACCGGTCAAAATCAACAGGGCCAACGCGCCAAAGAAGGGAATCTGCCAATAGCGCCGGAAACGGGCCAGGTCGGGAGGTAGATCGGCGCGCACAGAATAGTTAACCGGCTGGACCACAGACTCCGACGCCACAGGTTCAGGCGTGGGACCATCAGCAGCGTCCAGGGCCTCCAGCAGCTCCGCGGCTTCTTCCGCCGAGATTTTGCCCTCCTGCAACATATTTAATACCCGCTCGCGACCTTCATCCATCGCTTCACCTCCTGCTATGCAAATGTAGGTCAAGCATCCCTGCTTGAGCGCGCAAACAGGGATGTTTGCGCTACAGTTCGCTGCGCTGCGTTCAGCGGCAGCGTCACAATGCGCATGATACGCAGTGTAACACAAAAGCATGGGCGGCCCAAAACGCAAAAAGCTCCCGCGGCTGGCGCCGCGGGAGCTTTTTTCAGGAGGAGTTTCGTGTGATTAGAATGCGCCCTGGCCCTGGTGTTTCCAGACGGCCGTTAAGGTGCCGAAAAGGATCTTGATGTCCAACCAGGGAGACCAGTTGTTGATGTACTCCAGCTCCAGGTTGACGCGCTCGTCGGAGGCTGTTTTGGGGCTGTTCAACTGCCAGAGACCGGTTAACCCCGGCATAACAGAAGTCAAGGCGTCCACGCGGCGACGGCCGTAACGCATGATTTCCTTGCGCGTGATGGCCTTGGGGCCCACCAGCGACATGTCACGCGTCAAAATATTAAACAGCCGCGGGAGTTCGTCCAAACCAGACTGCCGCAAAAAGAAACCCACGCGCGTCAGGCGCGGGTCACGCGCCCCTGGGCGACCCTGCAGCATGCCCACCCACTCCTGGCGATGCCGCAGCAGCACTTCATTGGCGTTAATATACATGGTGCGGAACTTGTAAGCGTAAAATTCGCGCCCGTTCAGCCCCAACACGCGCTGCCGGTAAAACACAGGACCCGGCGATTCTAACTTCACTAGAAACGCGATGAGCAACAAAAGGGGGGAAATAAGAATGAGCGCCGGCAGGGTGAATGCGTAGTCAATACCGATCTTGGCAATGGTACGCACCCGCGGCGAACGCGCCAGGGTAGAGAAAACAGAATTTTCTTTGACGGCCTTTACCCAATAACGCTTATTTACCTGTACTTGAATCATGTGCCTGTCCTGCCGGTCGCTAATAAAGATACACTACACCCAATTGGCTCTCTGCACACTGCTAGAAACCACTAGTATTAGTCTAGGGAGGCTTGCTTACAAACAAACTTACACCGGGGACGGGTGGCGGGTGGCGGGTGGCGAGTAGCGCGTAGCGGGTAGGGGGCGGCGGGTAGCGGGCGGCGCGAAAGGTGAGACGCGAATAACGCCACAGCAGGGAAATATGGGAGGAAAGAAGAGCGGGGTTAAACGGCCGTGGCGACGGCCGTGAACAGCAGCACCAGCGCCGCGCAGAGCAGATTCAAACGCAGCAGGCGCAGCTCACGCGCCTGAAGCTGGGCCTGTTGGGCGTGGGCCGTCTTGGGCTGCTTCTCCAGCAGCAGCTCCAGCCGCTCCATGGCCGGGTAGAGCACCGCCTGCATAATGACCACAATCACAACCATGCCGATGAAGGCCACGTGTTTGAGCAGCATCGCCCAGGCCCAGATGCTGTCAATGACCAAAAAACCGTTATAGTTGGCGTCGTTGGTCATCTGCACAAAGCCGGTAACAAGCAAGATCACCAGGCTGGCGTTGGCCCACGGCAAAAAGCGCCGCTGGAGCGTCAACCACTGGTTGGCGGCCAGTGTGCCCTGGCGCAGCGCCGGCCAGGCCACCAGCGCCATCAGCGCCATGCCCCCCAGCCAGACCACCGTCGCCAGCATATGAATCCAATAGGAAAACGCCAAAATCCAAAAAATCATCCCAACTCCTCTCGCTCCTCACCCCCTCGCCTGTCGCTCCTCGCTCCTCGCCTCTCGCCCCTCACTTCTCCATCGCTTGCAAGGCGTAGTAAGCCGGGCGCGGCGTGCCGTTGGGGAGTACGATGGCCCACCACCACTGTTCGTGTTCCTCAGGCGTCCAATCGTAATCGGCGATGTAAACGGCCGTCATCAACCCAATCCATGGCCGCCAATGCTCGGCCGCGTAGCGATAGGCGCGCACCAGGTAATCGGCCTGCGTCTGCTCATCCACAGCAAACCAGGCGTACTCCGGATTCACCTGGTCCAGCGTCCAGCCCATCTCCAGGATCGCTACCTGCTTGTGGCCGTCGCCGTTGGCCACCATGATAGCGCGCATCTCTTCCACGTGGCGAAATGCAAACCAGCGCCCGCCGCCATATTCGGGCTGCAGCGCCTCTTCCGGCGGCAGTTCCGGCGGTGCTTTATAGCCGGGCGCGTTCAGCCCCAATACGTCATAGTAGTCCGCCGCGCCGGCCGCGTACATCCCCCACAGGAAATCCACGTCGGGCATCGCCTGCGGCGAACTGGTGCCGGTAGGCGCCAGCCCGGCCGAAATGACGATGGCGTCCGGGTCGGCGGCCTTGATGGCCGTGTAGCAGACCTGCAGCAGCGCCGTATAGGCCGCCGGGTCGGGCGGCCGCTCGCCCCACTCGCGGCTCAGGTTGGGCTCATTCCAGACCTGGTAGGCCGCGATGCGCCCGCGATAGCGCGCCGCCACCGCGCCGCAGAAATCACCAAAATCTTGCGGGTTGGCTGGCGGCTGGTTTTCCTGATAGGGGTTGTCGGGCGGGTCGGCCCAAAATGGCTGGCGGTCGAGCCGCACAAGCAGCTCGATGCCGGCCGCCTCGGCCGCGTCCACAATGAGGTCCGGCCGGTACCAGTCGTAATGGCCTTTCTGGATGCCCTCGATTTCGCGCCAGGCGAATTTCTGCTTGGCCCAGCCAAAGCCCATATCCTTGACCAGCGCCAGGTCGCGCGCGAACAGCTCAGGCTTCCACCACATGAAGGTATGGATGCCGTAGGCCGGTGAAGCGAAGCGCTGCGCAACCGGCGCGCTGCCCATGAGGGCGCTGGGCGGCGTGGGCGTGGGCGGCGGGGTTGGCGCGGCAGGCGGCGCGGATGCGCAGCCGGTCAGCAGCGCCAATCCCCATAGCAGCGCCATGAGCACTGCGCGGCAGTTACGCATTAACCCTTAGGGCGTCTTTTCCATGGCGGCCAGCGCGCTAAAGGCCGGGCGCGGAGCGCCGTTGACGTCAATGATGCTGTACGGCACCGGATCGTCCGTGGGGCCGCTGCCGCGGTTGCCAAAGTCGAAGTTGAACAAGAAGGTCAACCAGACGTCGCCGGAGGCGCGCATCTGCTGAAACGCCTGCGCAATGTAGGCCGCCTGTTCTTCCAACGAGTTGTCCTGGGCAAACTCAAAGCCGGTGGGGTAAACGTCGTAGCCTTCGCTGCTGGCCCAGCCGAAT
>Ga0209498_1002112_pt1 | contig 12121 bp, 12 predicted proteins | sample WalLakDeSediment_FD_184131 | JGI IMG/M metagenome (GOLD analysis project Ga0209498, IMG submission 184131) | Lake sediment microbial communities from Walker lake, Nevada to study Microbial Dark Matter (Phase II) - Walker Lake 11/02/13 Deep... | ecosystem: Environmental > Aquatic > Freshwater >...
AAGCAATGATCGCTTGCCAGATGTTGCTGGTAGTGCTGTTTGTAGGCGTACTGGGCAACAATATGCTCCATCTGTAGGCCGGCGAGAGAGGATAGTAAAAGTCCCCCTTTACTAAAGGGGGATTCAGGGGGATTACAGATACTTAAATAGCTCGAATCCCCCCTTCCCCCCTTTGCCAAAGGGGGGATACGGAGCATATATACATTGCCTCATACTTGCTATAAGTGACGTTTCGCGCTCAAGATGCCTGGCGACCGCATGCTGAAAGAGGCCAATGCCTCTCCCGGGCTGTTTCACTGCTTTTTATCCTGCTTCCAGTTACGTCCGTCAGGTTTTACCTCGTATATCAGGACTTATTCAGAGATTCCCTAGGATGACTTCTTGACCTCGTCAGCGATCCCTTTCATCTCCTCCAGCAAAGAATAGACATTCGTATCCTCCAGCCCCTGAGCGAGCACGCTGATCGGATTTTCTGAGAGTGGTTCGCTTTTGAAAACCTCTAACAGGCTATCCTCCTCATCTCCTTGAGCTTCCTTCACCTGTGGTGAACCAGAAATCTTGACCTTTTGCCCCTTTTCTTCAACCGCTTCTAGGTCATCGCCGCCTGGTGCGGCCACATCGACCTCCTGTTCCTCCGTTTCAAGTGTCCGAGGGTCATTGTCCCCTGATGCCGGCGCCTCTTCTGATTCGTCCTCAAGAAACCTGAGGGCCTCATCAGTTGCCGCTGCCACCTCTTCCACTTCCTCCTCAAGCTCAACAGCCCCTTCCTCGTCTTCGTCTAAAGACATAAGCCCCAAATCCTCCGCCTCAAGCTCTTGCTCTTCAGGGCTTTGCTCCAGGTCCGCTGCGGCTGGCTCAAGCGCCTCGGTGTCCCCGCCCTCAGCCCTGGTTACCCGGGGTTCAAGGCTTGCTTGTTCCTCCTTCCCACCTTCCTCATCCTCCAGTTGAAAAGTCCCGTCCTTCTTGTGTGACAGGAACTCTCCCACAGGGTCCTCCTCTAAAAGAGAATCGCCGTCAACACCCGCGAACAAGGCCCTAAAAGCCGTCCCCGAACGATCCAGCACCAACCGAGTCCATCGTGCTAAACCCACTACTATCCTCTCCTCCTTTAGTTACCCCTACATCATCTCGATCGACGAGAAGATCCCATCGACTAACCCGGGTATTATCACCAGCCCCATCCCCGATAAACCAAGGGTCACAGCAAGATAGCTGAAAAGCTTGTAGTTGTTGCCACCATCGGCAGCCTTGACAGCAAAAGCTGTCGCGACAGACATAACCAGGATACAGGGCAGTGTCAAGGTTTCGAGAAGGCGAACACTATCGAAACTGAAGCTAAACACTTCGACAGCCTTTGTCTGCGCCTCAGCTACAGATTGCGTATAAACCCCCTCCACCACCTTAGCGAACAGCGTTATGACCTGTACCACAAATACCAACAGAGCAACGATAGCAGCATGCATACCCAAAGCTAGAAACGTGAACGAAGATGATACTTGCGCTCTCTTGGCACGCAAAAAGTCCAGGGTCGTCGCTACCAGAGAAGAACGTTCCCCGACCTCCTGCGGGTCACCACCCAGCCTCGCGGCATCGTTAAACATCTTCACGCTTCTGTATATAGTCTCGCTGCCCGTTTCAAGAGAGAATCGCTGCCAGCATATCTCCGGCTTCAGTCTGGAATCCAGCCTTGCATGGAGACGCCCCACATCCTTTACAAGGTTCGCCGTTGACCTTTGATCCAGCCTCTCCAGGGCATTGGACACCGTTATCTCAACTGCCGATGCTACATTTCCCAGCGACCTGAGGAAAGTGCTGATGTCGGTATCCTTTTTCCTAATCTGTCGATCAAACCGGACACCAGCTACACCTATGGGAAATATCAAGATAGAGCCCATGATGAGCGCCCATCCCAGTCCGAAACCCGCCAGCAGAGTGACAAAGAAGCAGGCAACAGCAGCAGGCAGCAAAAGCCTTGCCAGCCAGCGCGCTCTACTGTAGGCAGCGCACTTTGATGAATAGGGGTGAACCCTGACTTCCTTCGGAGATACTCTATATATCGCCCAGGATCCTACGGCAGCAACGCACACAGTTACTCCCACTAGCGTGACAGTGAAAGATGTTGCCACCGCATAGATGAGCATGGAAATTGCAGCTACCATGACAATCAGGGCCGCCGATATAATAAGAGCAGCATACGCCTCAGTCCATTTCCTCAGCGATTCTACATCGCGCTCGTACTCATTCTTGAAAGCCTCGGCTTGGACCTTTGCCTCCTGGGACAGAAAGTCCGCCTCCTTCTCCCCCGAACTCAACGAACTCGCGAGGCGTAGCAACAGACTTTTAACCGACTCGGCCTCAGCAGACTCCCCCACCATGCGGCAGGCCACAGCGTAGTCATAACGCATCTGCGTGGCCAGAAGATGGATCTCCTTAAAATAGCGCGAAGAGCTGCAGGGAAGCTGGCTGGCAAACTCGAATATCTGGCTGCGCGAGATCCCTGCCGCAGCTATGGAGGACATGTACGACAGCTGATAGAACAGATCAAAGCTAAGATGCTCGCTGTCAACAGAGTCCTTCTTAGAAGAGTCCTTCCTGTTGAGCCTTGGCCAGAACATTGAGAAGTTCATAGAAGTCAGTCACTCCCTTATCTTTATGCAGCTTTTCCAGAATCCTCGCCCTCCTCTCCACCACACTATAGACCTGCCACTTCTGGTTGGATGGGATTCCGCGCATCATGGCAATCTTCTCCTCCAAAAGGTAGCTGTTCCTTTTACCTACGAAATCGAAGCTATCAGAGATCGCGTCCCAGCGAAACACCTCCACATAGGAGAATATATTAGCAACACTATCATAGCCAACGATTTCGTTGATGCTGGTTGCCCGGCGAGCGGCCTCTCCGCTGGCAAGCTTCACGTTGTTTTGGCATACTACCACGTTCAAGTTATCCATATACGTCTTGGGCACATTGATCGGATACCCTGTCAGTCGCTGGATTAGCTTCTCCACATTGGAAGCGTGGAAAGTGCTCAGCACCTCGTGGCCCGTCTGCATCGCGCCAAAGGCGATGGCCCCCTCCTCGCCCCTGATCTCACCCACGATTATTACATCGGGGCGCTGCCTCAGTGCGGCCTTCAGCAGATCGAACATGTCCACTTGAGCCTTCGGCTCACCCGGAATCGGAGCCTTGCCCACCTCCCGGATCCAGTTGGCATGGGGCACCTGAAGCTCCGGCGTATCCTCAATGCTCACAATTTTGTGCTTTAGAGGCATAAAGGTAGTCACCGCATTGAGAAGGGCGGTCTTGCCCGAGGCCGCTTCACCAACGATAAACATATTCATGCCCTCCTCAATCATCAGGGAAAGATAGGCAGCCATTTCGTAGTTCAGGCTCCCGAAATCAACCAGGTCCAGAATACTCAGCGGTGTTCCGCCGAATTTTCTTATGGTGAAGTTGCTGCCACGCCGTGAGACCTCCCTGCCAAAGACTATGTTGATTCGGGAACCATCGGGCAGGGTAGCATCCACAATGGGGCTGCGCAGCGTGACCGGCTTTCCTATTGACTCGGAGAGACGAAGGACAAAACTGTCCAGATCATCGTGGTTTTCGAAGGCTACTGCTGCCTCTATGCCCTTGAAGACCTTGTGCTCCACGAATAGGTGTCCCACCCCACTGCAACTGAGGTCCTCTATGTAACTGTCGCGTAGCATTGGATCGATGACACCCATCCCCACTTTTTCTCTAACAATTACGTATTTCAAGGCCTTGAGCTGTTCGGGAGTCACCTGGACCTTATCCTCATTGCCCTTGCTCTTTCCCTTTTTGCCTTTGGCGCTTCTTACATTGGACGATGCAGCGCCAGCCCCATTGCGATGTTCAACGCAGATCTTCTCCACCAATCCCACGAGGGCTTCTGCCCTTTCTTCGTCCGATTCAGCCTCGCCAAGGTCACTGGTTTTACCCGACATTATCTCCTCTACCATAGGAAGCACCGTGCTCAGGTCTTGAGTCAGACCCGGCTCTATCGGTATATAGTGGGGCCTGCCACCACCGGGTTCCGCGTAAATGTGAACGAAGATATCGCCACCTACAGGGTAGATGAGATTGTGTTCCTTCAGATCACCATACGACCGTTTGAGCTCGGTACAGTACTCAGGAACGGCCACGACATCAAGGGGAAGCTGGCATAGATATTCCCAAAGATGCCTGTTCTCCTGACAGGCCACCTGAAACGCCTCGGGGAGATCCCGGAATAACTCATCGTGCTCGTCTGGGTTACGCCCGGAAGACTCAGCCTCTTCTTTATGTTCAAAGGGCAACAATGTTATTGGCATGGCAACCTCTAGGCCTCCGCCTTGGAGTAAGGTATCACTTTTACGTTCCAGTCATGAGAGTCCTTTTTAGAAGAGTCCTTCTTGTTGAGCCTTGGCCAGAACGTTGAGAAGCTCATAGAAGTTAGTCACTCCCCTATCTTTATGCAGCTTTTCCAGAATCTTCGCCCTTCTCTCCAGCACAGGATAGATCTGCCACTTCTGGCTGGGAGGGATTCCACGCTTGATGGCAATCTTCTCCTCCAAAAGGTAGCTGTTCTTTTTGCCTACGAACTCGAAGCTGTCATTTGCCTGGTTCCAGCGAAACACCTCCACATAGGAGAAGTTATCATCAACAGGATCATAGCCAACTATTTCGCTGATGCTGGTTGCCCGGCGACCCTTCTTTCCATTGGGTAGCTTCACCGCATTCTGGCATACTACAACGTTCAAGTTGTCCATATACGTTTTAGGCACACTTATCGGATTTCCTGTCAGTCGCTGGATTAGCTTCTCCACATTGGAAGCGTGGAAAGTGCTCAGTACCTCGTGGCCACTCTGCATTGCCCCAAAGGCGATGTTGCCCTCCACACCACGGATCTCACCCACGATTATTACATTGGGGCGCTGCCTCAGTGCGGCCTTCAACAGATCGAACATATCCACTTGAGCCTTCTGCTCCCCCGGAACCGGAGCCTTGGCTACCTCCCGGATCCAGTTAGTATGAGGTACCTGAAGCTCCGGCGTATCCTCAATGCTCACGATTCGCGACCGTAGCGGGATAAAGGTGGTCACTGCATTGAGAAGAGTGGTCTTGCCCGAGGCTGTCTCACCAACGATAAACATGCTCATTTCATTTTCGATCATCAGGGAAAGATAGGCAGCCATTTCATAGTTCAGGCTCTTGAAATCGATAAGTTCTAGTATGCTCAGCGGCGTTTCACCGAATTTTCTGATGGTGAAGTTGCTGCCTCGCCGTGAGACCTCCCTGCCAAAGACTATGTTGATTCGGGAACCATCGGGCAGGGTAGCATCTACAATGGGTTTGCGTAGCGTGACCGGCTTTCTTATCGACTCGGAGAGACTAAGCACGAAATTGTCCAGATCCCCGTGGTTTTCAAAGGCTACTGCTGCCTTCACCCCCTTGAAGATCTTGTGCTCCAGGAATATGTGCCCCAACCCACTGCAGCTGATGTCCTCTATGTAAGTGTCGCGTACCATTGGCTCGATGGCACCCATCCCCACTTTTTCTCTGACGACGATGTACTTCAAGGCCTTGAGCTGTTCGGAAGTCACCTGCACCCGATCCTTGTTGCCCTTGCTCTTTCCCTTTTTGCCTTTGGCGCTTCTTACATTGGATGATACAGCGCCAGCCCCATTGCGACGTTCAACACAGATCTTCTCCACCAATCCCACGAGGGCTTCCGCCCTTTCTTCGTCCGATTTAGCCTCGCCGAGGTCACTGGTTTCATCGACGAGCTTGTCCTCTACCTGCGCAAACACCACGCTCAGGTCTTGAGTCATACCCGGCTCTATCGGTATATAGTGGGGCCTGCCACCGCCGGGTTCCGAGTAAATGTGAATGAAGATATTGCCACCTACAGGGTAGATGAGATTGTGTTCCTTCGGATCACCATGCGACCGTTTAAGCTCGGTACAGTACTCAGGAATGGCCACGACATCAAGGGGAAGCAGGCACAGATACTCCCAGAGATGCCTGTTCTCCTGACAGGCCACCTGAAACGCCTCGGGTAGACTCCGGTAGAGGTCATCGCTTTCCACCGGGTCACGCCCCGAAGACTCAACCTCTTCTTTTTGTTCAAAGGGCAACAATGTTATTGACATGGCAACCTCTAGGCCTTCGCCTTGGAGTAGGGTATCACTTTAATGCCCCAGGAAGGCTCAACATCGAAGGAGATGATATTCCCTGTCTTCATCTCAGCGCCCCGCACCTTAGCCACCTCCAAGATCTTTATCATCTTGCTCCCCATCGTCTCGATGCGCAGTCTCAGGTGAGCGTCACACATTGACCCCAGCCTGACCATAACATTTTCATCAAATGCGTAGCTATGGGCAATGCAGAATATGCTCAGCCCCCGGTCACAAAGCACCTTACAGTCTTCGAAGAAGGTAAGCACCTCTTCGATGGAAGCATGAGTCACATAGTAGGTGATGGAATCGATCACCGCCAGATCGACCCCCTTATCAGCACAACTGGTGAGCAGGGGCATTAGGCCCCCACTTAGACTCCGTCTCGTCTTCTTCGTGTCTATGGGGTATATTCGCAACTTGGAAAGGAGCAGGTAATCCAGAATATCTAAGTTCAGGCTCTGCATCTGAGTAACCAGGCTTCTCGTAGTGTTCTCAGTGGTAAAAACCATGGCGTTCAGGCCGTTTCTCAGCGAGCCCCAGACCATTTGCTGGGTCAGGACGGATTTGCCCGAATCAGGCTGGCCTTCTACCAAGGTAAGAGACCTTAGAGGTATGCCTCCACCCATCTTTTTGTCCAGCTCGTCATTGCCAGTGGAGATTATTTTGCTAGTCCTTCCTCCATCTGTATCCATTACAGTCCTCCTAACCCTCAAACTGTGCCGAGGCAATCACACCGCTAGGGGTAGAGACAGTTATCCTGTTGATGGTGTCCTTCCCCGGCTCTGGAGTCAATTTCATCTTAATCAGCATGACTTCGCCCGGATTCAGGATCCCGGGCTCAAATACCTCCTCCTGTCCCAGCGTGTCATCAGTGTAAATAGCAGCAACTGTCCACTGATCATTCCCCGGGTCGCTGTCCTCAGTATATGAAAGCCAGCTAATATAGTAGCCACCGTCCCCGTCGTAATGATTTCCCAACACATCCCACTTAGAAAACTGGGCGAGCCGTATCTCGCCACAGTTCCTAACCAAGACCTCCACAACTGGGTCCGCCCACTGAGCGTCTATAACTTCGATATCAGTTCTCGCCACCTCCGTTGATGTCTCCACCATCTGCTTCCAGGCTTGGGCCCCGGAGTCCAGCGAGCTGAAGGACGCCTGTGACCAGGATGTCACCGCTACCAGCATCAGCGCTACGACGAATAGGGTAACAATTGCATTGCTCATCGGCTTTACATACTAAAGTAGTAGTCATCGGATACCCCGTTGGGAATAAGAACCCTGAGCCGGTATTCCCCGGAGGGCAAAGCGGTCTCGTAGCTGACCTCCATCTTCAGGGTGGTTGCGGTACTCCACTCGCTCCCGTTCTCTATCACGTAATCCCATTGTGGAAATGCTCCCTCTGCATAGTCCGCGTGAGGTATCCACGCCCAGACCGTCTGGTTGCCGTTAATGAAGATATCGCAACGCTCCACGTCGACCACGACCTGAGTGCCGATATTCTTCACCCATACGAAAACATCGAAATAATTATTGGAATTAGTGTCCTGCCAGTTGCCATCCTTATCCAGCTCGCCTGCGGCATTAATGATCTCTACCTGGCTCCTCATGCGTTCGTTCATCCGCGCCGACGCACTGCTCATCGCCCCGCTGGAGCTCATAATCGCCGGATACACAGCATTGATCACCATTGTCACGCAGACTACCGCCGCGACCACCAGCAGGATTGTGCTCAGGACTTTATCCATTATCTGGCCTTTCTGCCGCTTAACCCTTTATCCATGAGCTGCGAAAGCACGACCGCCTCAAGCGCACCATTTCGGTAGCGCAGCAAGCTATCGAGCTCGATGAGCATCTGTATGCTCACAGAAGCCGGTACGTCGTCAGTCGCTGGAGCATCTTCAGCCTGACCACCATCTCCGCAAAGGTCTATGAGTGCCAGCATAGTGTCTTTCAGGCGAGGCGCCATATTGCCCGTTATGTCATAGATTTCCACCAGCTTGACCATTTGATTTTTGCCGACAGTACTGATAGCGCGGGATAGCCACTGCACCAGTACCGATACCGTTAGCAGGTCCACAACCCGACTCTCGCTGCCATCCCTCACAGTGATGGTATCGACCTCCAGAGGCTGACCCATTGTGGGGGCCAGGGCGGGCTGAGCCTGCTGCCCGGCAGATCTATCGCCCAAACCCGTGTCGGGGAGGACAGACTGCGGTCCCTGGCTCAGACTATCCTGAACGTGTTCAACCTCTTTGTGCACAGGGCTGGCGACCATTGGCCCATTACCCTCCTGAGGAGGAGCATAGGTATGGCCGTTGCTTGTGGCGAGGTACTCCTTGATATCCAGCAGCACTGCCTTAATCTGGTTCTTAAGCACCTTCAATTCTTCTTCGAGAGTGTTGATTCTCTGCTCCATGCTGCCACCCCTGTTCTTTATGACATTGGTGTCGCTGCCGAGGCAGCTTCTACCTCAGCAGCGACACCTACTACCTCAGTAAACTCCCCTAGTTAAGTCCCATCTAGTTAAGGTCCATTACAGGGTCGATCCTGCCAGGCAGTGTCCGCTCCAGGACCAGGCATGCCCCGGTTACGGGCTTCACCTCGATGATGAACGAGTCATAGATGTCCAGACCGGTCACGGGAGCATTAACATCCGTGAAGTCCACGTAAACAATGACCTGCTCCTCATCCTCGAGGAGAACGTCACCGTTATTGGCACCTACAAACGTAGTCGTCCAGGCAACGTCGGCAACGTGCTGGCTAGCGTCAGTGAAGCTAATCACGGTGACGTTGTCAGTCGTGCCGTTGCCTCCACCCGGTGTCAGGTCTATGGCCTGCCCTTTCAGCGTGTTGACCAGGCAGAAGGACACACCTGTCACATTCCCGCCTGAACCGTAGGCAAACATGCTGCCTTTCACCGACATGGTGGCCCTTGCCTCCTTCAGCCCTGAATAAACCGCCTCCTGGCCCTTCTGGGACGAGAATATCCCAGCCGACAACACCGTGTAGGCGAAGACCGAGGCCACGACTACGAAGGCAATCAGGATGATCGCCGTTTCCAGGCCGGTGATGCCTCTCTCATCCCTGCGCAGGCTCTTGTACAATCCTTTAAGCATCTCTATCCCTCCTTTTTTTCTTGGTTACGGCATTGCCGTTAGTTCAGTATCATTACTGAGTCAAGTGCAGCAGGAGTTGTCCTCTCGATGATCAGCACCGCTCCAGTAGGAGGCTTGACCTCTAAGGTGAAGGTGTGGTAGATCCCTACGGCCTCGCCAGCTCCTGTCATGTCAACCGTGATCTCGAACATCTCCCCCGCCTCCAGCAGGTTGTCATCGTCACCATAGCCATAATAGGCCACTGTCCAATCCAGCTCCTCCGTACGCATGGTTGAGCTGGAGTAGGAGATGACGGTGACATTGTTGCCCGTGGTATCCGTGAGGTCGATGGCCTCGCCACTCAGGGCGTTGCTCACAGAGAATATGACCTCTGTGACTGCAGTTGCGTTAGCCTTGGCAATCACGCTACCGTTCAACTCCAGCGTAGACCTTGCCTGCTTCAACCCGGAGTAGACGGCCTCCTGCCCCTTTTGAGACGAGAATATTCCCGCCGACAGCACTGTGTAGGCAAAGACCGAGGCCACGACCACGAAGGCAATCAGGATGATCGCCGTCTCCAGGCCGGTGATGCCCCTCTCGTCCCGATGCATTTTCCTTGCTAGCTTCTTCAACATCCTTTTCCCTCCTTTTCAGTTTCGCGCCACTCATTTCCACAGCCTGCTCGTGGCGACGTAGACTACTTGAGTTGCTTGGTTAGACCTGGCACATCAACATTACCTCCCTAGTTCCATTTGAATGTCAAAAAGGATGGCTTTGCTGTCCTCCAGAAGCAAGACAGCTATGTTCTCCGCTCTGTTAATATTCTGCCGATTTGCTTATCATTATTTACCACACCATTCCCCGTCTATTCTTAAGTTATCGTGACATCACTATATCGTATGCTACATTATTGGAACATCACCTAATAGAGCCAATTTTCAGAGTAGATAGTAACGTTACTTCAGTACCGACCATCCAGGAGTCGACTATACACCACCGTTAGGCAATTCAAGTCCTTTTGGAGTGGCATGCCTGTCGATGGTGTCGATGGTCTACAATTACGTCAGTAGCTAACAGGTCAGGGGAAATGTCAGTACCAGTCTATGAAAGGACTGACGTTGACTACAAAGGAACAGCCAAGGTTACAGATCTTGAACGTAGTGTTGGAGGGGCGCTGGTCCATGCGAGAGACGGCAGAAGTTCTGGGGGTGAGTGAGCGCCAGGGGTGGCGACTTCTGGCGGCGTATCGAAAGGAAGGCGCCGCCGCACTTGCCCACGGGAACCGCGGTCGCGTGCCATAGAACGCCACGCCAGCAACTCTAACTTTGGAAATGGTACAATAATTGAGGGCAGGTCATTCCCTGGGAAGCCCTGTGCGGAGCCCAGATGACCTGCGCTGTCAGTCTCGACACACTCTCACATCAGAGTATCAGCATGGCATCGCCGAAGCTGTAGAAACGGTAATCAAGACGCATCGCCTCCTGATAAGCCCCGAGAATACGCTCCCTGCCTGTGAATGCAGACACCAGCATAAGCAGAGTGGAGCGAGGCAAATGGAAGTTGGTGATCAAGGCATCAACCACCTGAAAGCGATGGCCGGGCACGATAAAGAGGTCTGTCCAGCCATCGAAAGCTTTCATCTCTCCTCCATTGGCACTGGCCACATATTCAAGCACCCTCACGACGCTGGTGCCGACACAGATCACACGCCTGCCCTCTACCCTGGCCTGATTTATCTCAGCGGCAACCTCCAGGGCTATCTTGCCGTATTCCCTATGTATAACGTGATCCTGCGGATTATCCACTTGCACCGGTCTGAAGGAATCCAACGCCAAATGAAGGGTTATAAAGGCGAAATAAACGCCCTTTTCACGCAGACGGCTCATGAGTTCAGGTGTGAAGTGAAGCCCTGCTGTAGGAGCGGCTACGCTGCCCTTCTCCTGGGAGTAGACAGTCTGGTATCTCTCAGAATCAGTCAACGGGATGCGGATATACGGAGGCAGAGGTACAATCCCCAGCCTCTCCAGTGCCTCCTCGTCAGAGAAGCTAACAATAGCAGTGCCGCTCTCGGTCTTTTCCAAAACGTCCGCCTGAACAACCGGGCCAGTGCCCAATTCAATCCTCGCGCCTGCTTTTAGACGACGTCCCGGCTTGGCCAGCGTCTCCCAAACCCCGCGGTCCAGACGCCGCAGAAGGAGAAGCTCAACCTTCCCCCCGCCGTCAACCTTGCTTCCCAACAGCCGTGCCGGGATCACACGGCTGTCATTGCACACCAAGACATCGCCAGGTTGAAGGTAATCGTATAACTCATAGAAACGGCGATGCTCCACTGCCCCATCTTTTCGAGAAAGAACCATGAGCCGAGAGTGATCGCGACACTCGGCCGCAGTCTGAGCAATGCACTCTGGCGGCAGGTGGTAATCGAAATCACTGGTCTTCATACCAACTAGAGATTATACGCAAATAGTGCCAACGCTGTCGAGTACAACACCGAGGGAAATCCTAAACATCAATCCCGAGCAATAAGCAAATTCAAACTTGAGCATACAGCTAACAACATTCAGTAATCAGATAACACAATACTCTGAAAGCCTATATGGCTGAACACCTGCTGGTAGCGTCGTGACTCCTGTCACGATGAAGAATTCGCTGCCACCGGAGTGGCAACGCTACGCTTTTCACACAAAACAGTGTAGACACCGCCCGCAAACGAGGCTGTTGTAACTCAATGATAATGTCCTCTAGTGGACTCAATAGAAATGTCCTCTCAGTGAAAAAGTGGTAAAAGAAGAGGCAGCTCGTAAAGGGAGGTGCCTTATTGGAAGGAGAGCCTTTAGTGATGA
>Ga0209498_1002113_pt1 | contig 12120 bp, 8 predicted proteins | sample WalLakDeSediment_FD_184131 | JGI IMG/M metagenome (GOLD analysis project Ga0209498, IMG submission 184131) | Lake sediment microbial communities from Walker lake, Nevada to study Microbial Dark Matter (Phase II) - Walker Lake 11/02/13 Deep... | ecosystem: Environmental > Aquatic > Freshwater >...
GACCTTGAACTCGAGTATCTTGCCTTCGAGATAGCTCGGGTCGCGGACCGGCCGGACGTCCACCAGGGATCCCGGCAGGAACGCGCGGACCAGCTCGAGTTCGACGGTGAAACCGCCCTTGACCCGGCCGGTGATCATGCCCTCGACGATCTCGGCCTTCTCGAAGGCCTCCTCGAGAACGGTCCAGGTGCGGGAGCGCTTGGCCTTCTCGCGCGACAGGCGGGTCTCGCCGAAGCCATCCTCGACGGCGTCCAGCGCGACTTCGACCTCGTCGCCGACAGCGACCTCCCACTCTCCCCGCTCGTTCTTGAACTGCTCGGCGGGGATTACGGATTCGGACTTCAGCCCTGCAGAGACGATGACGACGTCATCGTTGATCTCGACGACCAGCCCCTTGAGGATGGCGCCGGGACGAATCTGCTGACTGGCAAAACTTTGCTCAAAGAGCTCTGCGAAACTTTCAGACATGGGTAGTTGATCCAACGGCCCGCGGGCCGACCAATGGCTATCCGGCGCCGCATCCTTGCCTTGCCGGGCTTTTAAAATAAAAGGCCCCAATATCCGTCGGGACCACGTTCAGAAAACTGCTCGTTCAGCCTTTCGGCACAAGGCGCCGCTGCCGCAAAAGGTCCAGCACCGCCTCGACCACCTTTTCAATACTCAACTGCGTGCTGTCCAGCACGAACGCGTCGGGCGCCGGGCGCAATGGCGCCACGGCGCGCTCCGCGTCCCGGCGGTCCCGGGCCGCGACCTCTGCCGAAAGGTCGCGAAGATTAACATCAAAACCCTTTTCCTTCAACTGCTTATACCGGCGCATCGCGCGCTCCTCGGCGGACGCGGTGAGGAACACCTTCAGGTCTGCGTCGGGGAAGATCACTGTGCCCATGTCCCGGCCGTCGGCCACCAGCCCCGGCGGCCGCTTGAAGCCCCGCTGCAGCCCGACCAGGGCCGTGCGTACCGCCGGCCAGGCTGCGACCCTGGAGGCCCGGTCGCCGCAGGACTCCGAGCGGATCTCCTGGCTCACCTCGCGGCCGCCCAGCAGCACGCGCTCGCCGTCGAAGCTGGCCGGAAGGCTGCGCGCCAGCGTGGCAAGGCCTGGCTCGTCGTCGAGCGCGGTTCCGGCCCCTTCGGCGGCCAGCGCCACGAGCCGGTAGAGCGCCCCGCTGTCCAGCAGGCGCCAACCCAGCCGGTCCGCAACCAACCGGCACAAGGTGCCCTTGCCCGCGCCGCCCGGTCCGTCCACTGCGAGCACCGGCGCCGTGGAGGTCATGCTGCCGCTCCGGGTCGGGTGGCCTCGATGGCAAGATTGACCGAGGCGGCCGCCTGCTCGAAACCGGGAAACGAGGTGGCGACGTTCGCCACATCCAGGATGTGCACAGGCCCGGTGGCGCGCGCCGCCGCCACCGCGAAAGACATCGCTACGCGGTGGTCGCCGCCGCTGTCGACTGTGCCGCCAGTCATGCGCCCACCCTCGATGAGCAGCCCGTCGGGCTGCTCGATCACGTGGATGCCGACCGCCGCGAGGCCTCGGGCCATTACGGCAATCCGGTCCGATTCCTTGACGCGGAGCTCCTCGGCCCCGCGCACCCGGGTCGTGCCTCTCGCCAGGGCGGCGGCCACGAACAGCGCCGGGAATTCGTCGATCGCGAGGGGTACCAGCCCAGGCGGGACGTCGATACCTACAAGCTCGCTACGCCAGATCCGCAAGTCAGCGACGGGCTCGCCGCACTCTTCACGCAGGTGGCTGATCTCGATGCGGCCGCCCATCATGGTGAGGATATCGAGCAGACCGGTACGCGTCGGATTGAGGCCAACGCCTGCCAGCTCGAGCGGAGCATCGCCCCCGGCCAGCAGTCCGCCGACCATGAAAAACGCCGCGGAAGAGAAATCGCCCGGCACCGTCACGCGCCCGCCCGTCGGCCGCGTGGGCCCCGTCACGGCCGCGCCCCAGTCGCCCGCCTCGACCTTGCAGCCGAGCGCCGCGAGCATCCGTTCCGTGTGGTCGCGCGACACCGCGGGCTGCCGCACGACCGTGCGCCCTTCCGCTGCGAGGCCGGCCAGCAGCACCGCGGATTTGACCTGGGCGCTGGCGACCGGCATGAGAAAATCGATGGCCTGCAACGGTCCGGCGGCGTGGACCTGGACCGGCGGGCAGCCCCCGCAGGTTTCCAGCCGCGCGCCCATGCGCCGCAGCGGCGCGGCGACGCGTTCCATCGGCCGCCGGCGCAGCGACTCGTCGCCCGTCAGCACCGCCTCGATGCCGCGCCCGGCGAGCAGCCCGGTCATGAGCCGGATACCCGTGCCGGAGTTCCCGAAATCCAGCGCACCCGCCGGCGCGTGCAGGCGCTCCGGCGGCAAGACGCGCACCCCGCCGTCAGGCAGGTCCTCGACCTGCGCGCCGAGAGCCTCGACGGCACGACGCGTTGCCAGGCAGTCCTCGCTGCGCAGGAAGCCCTGCGCCTCCAGCGGGGCGGAGCCGATCGCCCCCAGCAGCATCACGCGATGCGAGATGGACTTGTCGCCCGGGATCGCGAGGCGCCCGACCAGCGGGCCGCCCGGGTTCACCCGCCAGGCAGCACTGCTCATGGGCGTCCCACCTTGTCGAGCGCCGCCAGCAGGCGGTCGTTCTCGGCCGGCAGGCCGATGCTGATGCGCAAGTGCATCGGCAGGCCGTAGTTATCCACCGGACGGACGATGACGCCCTCTCGCAGCAGCGCCTCATAAACGGGCTGCGCCGGCCTGCGCATGTCGACCAGCAGGAAATTGCCGACCGACGGTATGACACCGAGCCCGAGTCGCCGGCAGCCGGCCTCGACCCGCTCCAGTTCTGCTGCGTTGAGCGCGACACCGGACGCGAGGTGCTCCTCGTCGCGCAGAGCCGCCAGCGCAGCGGCCTGCGCGACGCTACTGGTATTGAACGGTTGCCGCACGCAGTTGAGGATCCCGGCGAGCTCCGGATGCGACAACCCGTAGCCGATCCGCAGCCCGGCGAGTCCATAGGCCTTAGAGAAAGTCCGCGTGACCACCAGGTTGGGATAGCGGTTCAGCCAGCGACTGGCGTCCGGATAACCGGGCTGCGCAACGTATTCAAAATAAGCCTCGTCGACCACCACCACCACGTGTTCCGGCAGTCCCGCGATAAAACGCTCCAGCGCACCGGAATCGAGCCAGGTGCCGGTGGGATTGTTTGGATTGGCGATGAACACCAGGCGGGTCGCCGGCCCGACCAGCGCGGCCATGGCATCGAGGTCATGGCCGTAGGGCTGGGCATGATCGGCTGGCAGGGCGTCTGCGATCCGATGGGTAGCGCCGGTCGCCTGCACCGCCAGGGCGTACACCGCAAAGGCATGGCGGGAATAAACCGCCTCCAGGCCAGGCTCGAGAAAGCTCTCCGCCAGCAACACCAGCACGTCGTTGGAGCCATTGCCCAGCGTTATGCCGGCCGGGGCGATGCCGTGTCGGGCCGCCAGGGCCTGCTTCAGCTCGAAGCCGTTGGCATCCGGATAGCGCGCGGGGTCGGACACCGCCGCGATGGCCGCAAGCGCCCTTGGTGACGGGCCGAGCGGATTTTCATTCGACGCCAGCTTGACGATATCCGCGACACCATACTCGCGCGCAAGCTCCGCAATCGGCTTGCCCGGCTGATAGGGCTTCAACCCGCGAATACCCGGCGCCGCCAGGTCGAGGAATCTGTTCGTCATGCAACCTCCCGAACGGAGGCCGAAGTTTACAGTATCGCCGTCGGATAGGAGCCGAGTACCCGACACCATGCCGCCACATTCTCGAGATCGCGCAAGGCCGCCGCCACGTTGTCGTCGTCGCGGTGGCCCTCGATGTCCACGAAGAACACGTAGTCCCACTTGCCACGGCGCGACGGCCGGGATTCGATGCGGGTCATGCTGACGTTGTGCTTCGACAGCGGGTACAGGAGGCCCTGCAACGCCCCGGCGGCATGCCGGGACGACAACAGCAACGAAGTCTTGTCCCGGCCGCTCGGTCCGGGCCGGTCCCGGCCGATCACCACGAAGCGTGTCGTGTTGTCGGGGCGATCCTCGATGTTGGCCATGAGCCGCTCGAGGCCGTAGACCTCCGCCGCGGTGTCGCCGGCGATCGCCGCCGCACCTTCTTCAATGGCGGCGAGTCGCGCCGCTTCCGCGTTGGATGCCACTGCGATCTGTTCCACGCCCGGCAGGCGCTGCTCGAGCCAGGCGCGGCACTGCGCCAGCGACTGCTGGTGGGAATACACCCGTCGCACCTCCGCCAGCGAGGCCATTCGGCCGAGCAGATGCTGCCGGATGCGCAGTTCCACTTCGCCGCTGATCAGTAATGGCGTGGACACCAGCATGTCGAGCGTGTTGCTGACCGTGCCCTCGGTCGAGTTCTCCACCGGGACCACGCCAAAGTCCGCGATCCCGGCCGCGACATCGTGGAATACTTCCTCGATGGAAGGCACCGCGAGTGTGCTCACCGAGTGGCCGAACTGCTTAAGCACCGCAGCCTGCGAGAAGGTGCCCGCTGGACCGAGGAACGCCACTTTCATGGGCTCCTGCTGCGCGAGGCAGGCCGACATGATTTCACGAAACAGCCGGACGATTTCCTCGTTCTTCAGCGGGCCCTTGTTGCGGGCGACTGCGTTGCGGAGGATCTCCGCCTCGCGTTCCGGGCGGTAGTAATCGCGCGGCCTGTTCGACAACCCCACCGGCTCGGGATACTTCGTTTCCCCGACCGCCCGAGCCAACGCGGCCCGCTCGCTGATGAGCGACTGCAGCTGCTCGTCGATGGCGTCGATCTGGCGCCGGATCTCGTCGAGCTTGTGCTGGGTCGAGGGATCGTTCATCAGGGCATCAGGCCGCGTCGGGCGTCACCCGCAGGGACAGCACGCCGGGGATCGCGGCGATTTGCTCCAGCACGCTGCCGGGAACCTTGCCGTCAACGTCCGCCAGCGTATACGCGAGTTCACCCCGGGACTTGTTGAGCAGATCGGAGATGTTGAGTCCTGCGGTGGCGAGCGCGGTGGAGATCTGGCCAACCATGTTCGGCACGTTGGCATTCGCGATCGCCAGCCGGGTGCTGCCCTCGATCCTCGGCAGGATGGCCTCGGGAAAGTTGACCGCGTGGCGAATGTTGCCGTTCTCCAGAAAATCACGCAGGTTGTTGGCCACCATGACGGCGCAGTTTTCCTCCGCCTCCCGGGTCGAGGCGCCGAGGTGCGGCAGCGCGATGACCTTCGGGTGGCCCTTGTTAGCCGACGTCGGGAAGTCTGTCACGTAGCGCCCCAGCCGCCCTGCATCAAGCGACGCCAGCACGGCGGCATCGTCCACGATGGCCCCACGTGAGAAGTTCAGCAGCACACCGCCGGGCTTCATCAGCGCCAGCCGTTCGGCGTTGACCAGGCCGCGGGTACCGTCCACCAGCGGCACGTGCAACGTCACGAATTGCGAGCGGCTGAACAAATCGTCCAGGCTCATCGCCTGGCGGACCCCGGAATTCAGCTGCCAGGCCCGCTCCACTGTCATCTTGGGGTCGAAGCCGATCACCTGCATGCCGAGACCCAGCGCCGTATTGGCGACCTCGACGCCGATAGCGCCGAGCCCGATCACACCCAGCGTACGCCCGGGCAATTCGGAGCCGACGAAGCGCTTCTTGCCGCTTTCGACCGCGCGACTGAGCTCTTCCTCACTGCCGTCCAGAGTGCGGACGTAGTCCCATGCTTCGCAGAGGTTGCGCGCCGCCAGCAGCGCGCCACCGATGACGAGTTCCTTGACGGCATTCGCGTTCGCGCCCGGCGCGTTGAACACGGGCACGCCGCGACGCGACATCTGGTCGACCGGGATGTTGTTGACGCCGGCGCCGGCGCGCCCGATGGCCTTGACGCTGGCGGGAACGTCGGTCTTGTGCATGTCCGCGGAGCGCACCAGCACGGCGTCCGGATGGCCGATCTCGGAGGCAACCTCATAGCGATCGCGAGGGAGTCGCTCGAGGCCTGCCAGGGCAATATTGTTCAGCGTGAGGACCTTGAACGTCATCGGGATCTCCATCGGCGCGGGTTTATCCGCCCGATCTTGACAGATTGATGCCGCAATGCAACAGACGAGTTAGCCGTACTTGCGCTCGAATTCCCGCATGAACGCCACCAGGGCGTCCACGCCCTCCTGCGGCATCGCGTTGTAGATGCTGGCGCGCATCCCGCCGACGGAGCGATGACCCTTCAGCGTGACGAGGCCAGCGCCCTTGGATTCCTCCAGAAACTTCGCGTCGAGCGCGGGATCTGCCAGCGTGAAGGGCACGTTCATCCACGAGCGGGAATGTTTCTCGACGGGGTTGGCGTAAAACGCGGAGCCGTCGATCGCCCCATACAACGTCTCTGTCTTGGCGCGGTTACGGCGCTCCATCTCGGGCAAGCCGCCCTGCTCCAGCATCCACTCGAACACCAGCCCGGCGATGTACCACGCCCACGTCGGGGGCGTGTTGAGCATCGAACCGTTCTCCGCCTGCTGGGCGTAATCCATCATGCCCGGCGTGCCTTCGCGCGCCCGCCCCAGCATGTCCTCGCGCACGATCACGATGGCCAACCCGGCCGGCCCGATGTTCTTTTGCGCGCCCGCGTAGATCATCCCGAAGCGGCTGACGTCCAGCGGCCGCGACAGCAGCGTCGACGACATGTCGGCAACCAGGGGCGCCGGCGCCTCCGGGATGAAATGGAACTCGACGCCTCCGATGGTCTCGTTGGGCGTGTAATGCAGGTAAGCGGCGTCCGGGCTCAGTTGCCAGCCGGCCGGGTCGGGAATCCCCGTGTGGCGAGTTTCGGCCGAATCCGCAGCGACCCGTGCATCGAGGAACCGCCGCCCCTCCGCGAGCGCCTTCTTCGACCACGCGCCCGTCACGACATAGTCGGCCTTGTCCTGCGGTCCCGCGAAATTAAAGGGCACAGCGCCAAACTGCGCCGTCGCGCCACCCTGCAGAAACAGCACCCGGTAGCCGGCAGGAACGTCCAACAGCCGTCGCAGGTCCGCCTCGGCCCGCTCGGCGATGGACATGAACTCCTTGCCGCGATGGGACAACTCCATGACCGACATGCCGCAGCCGCGCCAGTCGGTCATCTCCGCGCGTGCGCGCTCCAGGACCGGCAGGGGAATGGCCGCAGGACCGGCGCTGAAGTTATAAACACGATCCATGTCGATGCTCCCTCTTAAATGGGAATTATTCTTCGGCAGCCGCGTCGTCGCCGGCGCCGTTCTCGTCTTCGAGTTCGTCGCCCTGCTCGGCGGCCACCCGGCCCATGCCGACCAACCGGCCACCTTCGTCCAGCCGGATCAGGCGCACGCCCTGGGTATTGCGCGTCAGCACCGGGATGCCGTCGATGGCCGTGCGCACCAGCACGCCGGTGCTGGAAATCATCATCACCTGGTCGTCGGGCTGGACCAGCAGTGCGCCGACCATGAGGCCGTTGCGCTCGTTGGTCTGGATGCCGATGACACCTTGTCCCCCACGGCCATGGGCCGGGAAGTCTTCCACCGGCGTGAGCTTGCCGTAGCCATGCTCGGTCGCCAGCAGCAAGTGTCCCTCGTCGGCGATGATCAGGGCGATGACGTGATGCTCGTCCGCCAGTTTCAGGCCGCGCACGCCGCCGGCGGTCCGCCCCATCGGCCGGACATCGCCCTCGGCAAAACGGATCGCCTTGCCATTGGACGCGCACAGCATGATCTGCTGGCGCCCGTCGGTGATCCCGACATCGATGAGAAAGTCGTCGTCGCGCAGATCGAGGGCGATGATCCCGTCCCGGCGCGGGCGCGAGAATGCCACCAGCGGCGTTTTCTTGACCGTGCCGCGGCTGGTCGCCATGAACACGTAGGGGCCCTCGATGAACTCGCGGACGGGCAGCACCGCATTGATGCGCTCCCCGTCCTCCAGAGGCAGCAGGTTGACGATCGGCTTGCCGCGCGAGCCGCGACCGGTGATCGGCAGCTCGTAGACCTTCAGCCAGTACACCTTGCCGCGGCTCGAAAAGCACAGCAGCCAGTCGTGGGTGTTGGCGATGAACAGCTTATCGACGAAGTCCTCTTCCTTGACGCGCGTCGCCGCCCGTCCGCGGCCGCCGCGGCGCTGGGCCTGGTAATCGGTCACCGGCTGGGCCTTCGCATAGCCGCCGTGCGAGAGGGTGACGATGACATCCTCTTCGCTGATCAGGTCCTCCATCGACAAGTCGAGGTGGTTGCGCAGGATCTCCGTACGACGCTCGTCGCCGTACTCGTCCAGCACCGCCTGGAGTTCACCGCGGATCACGGCTGACAGCCGGTCGGGACTTTCAACAATCTCAGAGTAATCTTTAATTTTGTCGATTATTTCTTGGTATTCCTTGATTATTTTGTCTTGTTCGAGCCCGGTCAGGCGATGCAGCCGCAGGTCGAGAATGGCCTGCGCCTGGGCCTCCGAAAGGTAATAACCGGACTCCCCCAGCCCCAGGCCGACAGCGAGCCCTGCCGGACGCGTGGCGTCGGCGCCGGCGCGCTCCAGCAGCCCCGTGACGACGCCCGGGGCCCAGCTCCGGCCGGTCAGCGCGACCCGCGCCTCGGCGGACGTGGGCGATGCCTTGATGAGCGCAATGACTTCGTCGATGTTGGCCAGGGCGACCGCAAGTCCCTCGAGGACATGGGCGCGTTCCCGCGCCTTGCGAAGTTCGAAGATGGTGCGCCGGGTCACGACTTCGCGGCGGTGCCGAAGGAAGGCCTCGAGAATCTCCTTGAGGTTCAGCAGCCGCGGCTGGCCGTCGACCAGCGCTACCATGTTGATGCCGAAAACCGTCTGCAGCGGCGTGTGCTTGAACAGGTTGTTCAGCACTACCTCGCCGTTTTCGCCCCGCTTGAGCTCGATGACCACCCGCAGCCCGTCCTTGTCGGACTCATCGCGCAGCTCGCTGATGCCCTCCAGTTTTTTCTCGCGCACCAGCTCGGCGATCTTCTCGACCAGCCGGGCCTTGTTGACCTGGTAAGGCAGCTCGGTGACGACGATCGCTTCCCGGCTGCCGTCACGGAACGGCTCGAAGTGGGCGCGCGCACGGATATGTACGCGGCCCCGGCCGGTGCGGTAGGCCTCGGAGATACCCGCGGCGCCATTGATCAGGGCGGCGGTCGGGAAATCCGGGCCCGGCACATGGGCCATCAGGTCATCGATGGTCAGCCCGGGTTCGTCGATCAGCGCGATGCAGGCGTTGACGATCTCCCGCAGGTTGTGCGGCGGGATGTTGGTGGCCATGCCGACGGCGATGCCGGCCGAACCGTTGATCAGCAGGTTCGGCACCCGCGTCGGCAGCACCGACGGTTCGTGCTCGGATTCGTCGTAGTTGGCGACGAGGTCGACCGTTTCCTTGTCGATGTCCGCCAGCAGCTCATGCGCCAGCTTCGACATGCGGACCTCGGTGTAGCGCATCGCCGCGGGCGAGTCGCCGTCCACCGAGCCGAAATTACCCTGCCCGTCGACCAGCACGTAGCGCATCGAGAACGGCTGCGCCATGCGCACGATGGTGTCGTACACCGCCGAGTCGCCGTGGGGGTGGTACTTACCGATCACGTCGCCGACCACGCGGGCGGACTTCTTGTAGGCCTTGTTCCAGTCGTTGCCGAGCTCCCGCATGGCAAACAACACACGACGGTGAACCGGCTTGAGTCCATCGCGGACATCCGGGAGGGCGCGCCCCACGATCACGCTCATGGCGTAGTCGAGGTAGGACTGCCTCATTTCGTCTTCCAGGTTGACCTGGAGGATCTCTTTTGCGACTTCTGACATGAGGTGACCGGCCGTTTAAAAACAATGACTTAAGGGTCGCGCCCGCCGGCATGTTGCGGCGCGGGAACGACCCCGGATACAAGCGCGTAATGTTACCACAGGGGGGCGGCGCGAGGCCCTGCGCCGGTGGCTCTCAGCGGGCCAGCAGCGCCTCGATGGCCGCCCGACCGGGGGGTGAGGCAACGCCACGCTCAGTGACCAGCGCGTCCACCAGCCCGGCGGGCGTCACGTCGAAAGCCGGGTTGTCGGCCTCGGCGCCGGCCGGGGCGCCACCGGCCGCTTCCCAGATCTCGCCTGGATCGCGCTGCTCGATGACGACCCCGTCGCCGGACGCCGTCGCGACATCCAGCGTGGAGCTTGGCGCGGCCACCATGAAACGCACGCCGTGGTGACGGGCCACCACGGCCAGCGAATAGGTGCCGATCTTGTTGACGACGTCGCCGTTGGCGGCTACGCGGTCCGCGCCGACGATCGCCCAGGTCGGCGGGTCGCGCCGCATCATTTGCGCCGCGGCGGAATCGGTGATCACCGTGACGGGAATGCCGTCGCGGGCGAGTTCCCATGCGGTCAGGCGCGAACCCTGCAGCCACGGGCGAGTCTCGTCCACCCAGACCCGGGTGACCAGCCCGCGCCGCCAGGCCTCGCGGATCACGCCGAGCGCAGTGCCGAGCCCCCCGGTGGCCAGCGCCCCGGCATTGCAGTGCGTGATCACGCTGCCGGGCGTGTCGATCAAGTCGGCGCCGTGACGGGATATCGCGATGTTCATCTCGATATCTTCGGCATGGATGCGCCTTGCCTCGTCCAGCAGCTCACTGACCGGGTCGTCTCCGGCCTGCTCGCCGGCGGCGCGCATCCGGTCCACCGCCCACGCCAGGTTGACCGCCGTGGGCCGTGCTTCGCGGAGGCGCGCCAGATCAAGGTGGTATCCCGCCAGCCAGTCCCTGCCATGCGACGCCACGCGCAAGCGGGCCGCGAGGACGGCGCCGTATGCGGCAGCAATGCCAATGGCGGGCGCGCCGCGCACCACCATGTCGCGAATACAGTGGATGACCGCGTCGGCGTCTTCGCAGACCACGCGGCGAACGTCGCCGGGAAGCCGCCGCTGGTCCAGCAGGTCGAGCCGGCCGTCGCGCCAGGTGACCGCGTGAACGTCGCTGGGATCAAGAGGGGCTATGGTTTTCTTTCGCTCGGTCACGATTGCAAACTCGTTCGCCCGGGCGCGGGACGCTAGAATGGGTGGCTTCGGCAGGCCGCCGGCGCGCGGGGCCGCCTCCTGGTGAGTAGTCGAGCATGGAGAAAGTTGACACGCTGATCAAGGCCCGCTGGGTTGCGCCGGTCGCCCCGGCGGGCGGCGCCCTCGAGCATCACGCCGTGGCGATCAGCCAGGGGCGCATCGTCGCCCTGCTGCCGGTTGCGGAAGCGCTGCTGCGCTTCGACGCGGCGGAGGTGCTCGAGCGCCCGGATCACCTGCTGATCCCGGGCCTCGTGAACGCGCATACCCATGCGGCGATGGCCCTGCTCCGCGGCCTGGCCGATGACCTGCCCCTCATGACATGGCTCCAGGAGCACATCTGGCCGGCCGAGCAGCGCTGGATGAGCGCGGAGTTCGTCGAGCACGGCAGCGAGTTGGCGATGGCCGAGATGCTGCTCGGCGGCACCACCACGTTCAACGACATGTACTTCTTTCCCGAGGTGGTCGCCCGCTCCGCCGCGCGCATCGGGATGCGCGCCTGCGTCGGCATGATTCTCATCCGGTTCCCCACCGTGTGGGCCAGCGAGCCTGCCGAGTACCTGCGCAAGGGCCTGGCATTGCGCGACGAGTACAAGGGTCATCCGCTGATCACCACGGCGTTCGCGCCGCATGCGCCCTACACCGTGGACGACGAATACCTGGTCAAGATCCGGCGCCTGGCCGATGAGCTGGAGATTCCGGTGCACACCCATGTGCACGAGACGGCCGACGAGGTGATGGGGAGCGTCGTGGACTACGGCGCCAGGCCGCTGGCGCGCCTGGACGCGCTCGGCCTGGTCTCGCCGATGCTGATGGCCGTGCACATGACCCAGCTGGAGGACGCCGAGATCCAGCGAATAGCCGCGGCCGGGGCCAGCGTAGTGCACTGCCCTGAATCCAACCTGAAGCTCGCCAGCGGATTCTGTCCCGTGGCGAAGCTGCTGGAGGCGGGTGTGAACGTGTGCCTGGGGACGGACGGCGCGGCGAGCAACAACGACCTGGACATGCTCGGAGAAATGCGCACCGCGGCCCTGGTCGCGAAAGGCGTCGCAGGCCGCGCCGATGCGGTGAGCGCAGCGCAGGTTCTGGCCATGGCGACGATCAAC
>Ga0209498_1002114_pt1 | contig 12118 bp, 15 predicted proteins | sample WalLakDeSediment_FD_184131 | JGI IMG/M metagenome (GOLD analysis project Ga0209498, IMG submission 184131) | Lake sediment microbial communities from Walker lake, Nevada to study Microbial Dark Matter (Phase II) - Walker Lake 11/02/13 Deep... | ecosystem: Environmental > Aquatic > Freshwater >...
TGGAGTCGGTAACGACGATCCCTCGTCCGTTGGTGTTTGGGCTACGCGCAGCGGTATCCTGGGGCTGGTCGTTGTGCTGCTCGCCGGGCTGCTGCTTGCGACACCGGGCCAGGCACGCGAGCGGCTGGAATACCCCGAATGGTTCGCAGAGACATTCTACGATCTGCCGGGCGATCTCGATGACGCCGTCGCGCGTGGAAAGCGGGGTATCGCGCTGTTCTTCAGTGCCGAGACCTGCCTGCACTGTGTCGCGATGGCGCGCAGCACCTTCCAGGATCCGGAGATCGTGCGGCGCCTGTCCGGCCAGTTCGACGTGATCGCCGTCGACGTCTTCAGCGATGTGGAAATGATCCACCTGGACGGCCAGGCTCTGCGTGCGCGCGAGCTGTCCGAGCACGAACGGGCGACCTTCACGCCGACCCTGCTGTTCATCGATGGCTCCGCCGAGCGGATGCTGCGGTTCGTCGGTTTCGCGGACCCCGAGCGCATGCATGTCATTCTCGATTATCTCGAAGCGGATGCCTGGCGTGGCGAGTCGCTGCGCGACTTTGCGAGGCGGCTGCAGGAAGAGAACGGGGAGCCGTCGGGCGCTGTCGCTGCCGGCGACACCGCCGAAACGCCCCAGGAACCGCTTGCCGGTTTCCAGCAACCGCCGGCCGACCTCGCCGCGCAGCGGACTGCGAATCCGCGTCCGTCGCTGGTGCTGTTCGAGCGGAACGACTGCGAGGAATGCGATCGACTGCGGGAACAGATCCTGAGCCATCCCGAGATACAACAAGTGCTCGCCGGGTTCCACGCGCTGCGCCTGAACATCGACGACCCGGCGGTGACGGTGCTGCCGGATGGCCGCCATGGCACCGCGGAGGCATTGGTTGGCGACCTGGCCCTGGCCCACCAGCCGGCGCTCGTGTTCTACGCACAGGACGGGGAAGAGGCCTTCCGCATGGACAGCACCTGGCTGATCGATCACTCCGGGCAACTGCCCGATGCCACCCGGCAGGATCTGCTGGAGAGCTTCCTCGCACGGCTTGATTACGTGTCCAGCGGAGCCTACCGCGACTGGCCCCAATACCAGCGTTGGCGCGCCCAGCGGGACCGCGAGGGGTAGATCTCGGTCGCTCGGAGCCTCGTAAAGGGCGCTATCCCGGCGCAGCCGGCGCCCGCTCGGCCCCGCGCAGGACTTCCCGGAGTCTGCCGAACTTGCGCCGGTATTGGGCGGGGGTGAGTTTCACGTCGCGCTTGAACAGGCGTATGCCTGAAGCCCGATAGCGCCTTCAACCGTGCGCTCGACCTGCGGATGGCGGCCTGAGCCGATGGTGGTTCAACCCCGACGGGGGGCACGGAGCAGCTCCCGGGTTTCACCGCCGGGTCATGGTCTCGATCGCCCTGGCGAGCGCAACGGTCAGTCGTGTCACGGTTTCGTAGTCCAGCCGGTCCGGGGTGTCGCCAGGCCCGTGATAGTGGGGATTTCGGAAGTTGGCGGTATCGGTCAGCATGATGGCCGGGTAACCCATTTGCTGGAATGCCCAATGATCCGAGCGCAGGACGTCTCGCAGCAGTTCGGGCGCGGCCAGGCCCTCGGAGGGAACGTCGGCGTGTTCACGGAAGGCTCCGATGGCCTGGCGAACGAGCGGCCGTGCGCTGAGGCTGCCGACGAAGGCGACGAAATCGCCTTGCCCCGGGTAGAAATGGCCGAGCAATGGTGGGTAGGACTGACTGCCGGGTTCGTCGCTGTAATAGCCCAGCATCTCCAGCGAGATCATGCCGACGATGTCGTCGCCCCGTTCCCGGGCCGCGTGGGCATAGCGCAGACTGCCCATGGCGGCGGTGCCAAAAAACGGCTCCTCCTCGTTCACGAAGGCGACCAGGTGCAGGGATTGGCCCAGATCTGCATCGCGTAACAGGCGTGCCAGTTCGAGCATAACGGCGACACCGGAGGCATTGTCATCGGCGCCGGGACTCCCGCGCACCGTGTCGTAGTGGGCGCCGATCAAGAAGATCTGGTTGGGCAACGTATTGCCCGGCAGTCGTACCTCGATGTTGTGGAACGCTTGGTCCCGCGTCGGAACAGGGTGGCGGATCGGCTCATGGCCGGCGTCCCGGAGGGTTCGGTCGATATAGTCGGCGGCCGCTTGCAGGCCTTCGGGCTGCCAGTAATTACGCTCGCCGATTTCCTCAGCCAGCATCCGGACGTGTTCTTGCAGGCGGTCGCGCAGCGCCCGCCCTTCGGCATCCAGGGGCGCTGGCATTCCCTGGTAAGACACTCCCGGCATATGCAGCATCATCCAGTAGGCCGCTCCCGCTGTGGTGAGGGCAACAAGCAGAAGCAGCCCCGACGCAGCAATGACTGCGCGGGACAATGTCGAGCGTCCCGGATCTCCTGATCGATTGCTGGGATCCGGCCGGGATGCGCGCGGCTCGCTGACCAAGGAGGGCGAACCTACATGCCGATCAGTTCGGCATGCACCCCGGTATCGGTGACCGTGTCCAGGATCTTGCGGCTGTCGACCAGGTCCGGGTTGTACTCCACGACCATGAGATGGGGGGTATGGTCGTGGCTGGCCGCAGCCATCACCCCATCCAGACTGCGCAACTTGTCCTGAATGCCCTCGCGCTCCTCTGCGGCTACCGTCTCGTCGATATGAATCGTCACGTCCACCATCTTGTCGGTCATCGCAGCCTCCTCGATGTCGTCTGTCCCTGGTGTAGTTCATCCACAATGCGGCGTCGCACGGTGTCGCACGGCGCCTCAAATATTCGGACCGACCCGATTCGCGACCGTTCACGATGCGGCAGAGCGCGCGCATGTTCACCGACTGCATTCACGGGCCTTCGATCGTCATGCCGCGAGCGGTCCAGACGGCATGCCTGCTAGGCTGACGGCCTGCGGCCTTTTTCGCCCGTCGGTCCCGCTTATGGAGTGCGGGAGCTTGCTCCCGCTATTCGGCGCCGGGATGACCCAGCTCCCGACAGCGGCGGCAAGCCGCCGCACTCCATACGAGCCTGCGCTTTCATCAATCGGGGTGGCGCGCGACAGAGGTCATGATGGTTAACGTGAAAGTCTCGGCGCAGTTCTGTAGGTCGGGTTAGCGAAGCGTAACCCGACGTGCCGGGGTGCTGGGGCCGATGCTGCTTTGCTGCCATGGGTGGATGCGAGACCCCTCGGGTTACGCCCTTTGGGCTAACCCGACCTACCGTTTGCGGCTTTTCATCGTCAGGTGTGGCGCAGGGCCATGACAGTTAACGCGCCGTTTTCCGTGGCGAAAATGGCCGTTTAAGGCCCGTGGGCAGCATTTTCTGGGGTGATTTCCCTGGGTTTTCAATGACCTGGGTTGGTCCGACCCCGGTGAGCGGTGTTCAGGTGTCGTCGAAGGCGATCGCGAAGCCGTTGGCGACGTGGCGCACCACGAGGCCGGTGACCATCGGCGGCTGTTCGCCGTTGCCTAGCGTTCCCACTACCTGAACCCGGACCGGGGTACCCAGGGCCGGAGTCTCCGGAGCGTCGGTCACCAGGAGTCCCCCGTGGCTCAGATCCGCAGTGCGAAGAACGCGTGTCGGGAAGCCCGGGCAGTGCAGTTCCAACTCGACCTCCATGGGCAGTCGGGGGTGTGCGCGCTTGTCACCTTGCATGCGGAAGCCCTGGACGAGGGGTGGGTGGCGAATCGGCAGTCGGCCCGCCAGCCGGCGGACGGCGGTCCGCTGGATTGGGGCGATTGCCACCGGGATGGAGCATCGGTCCAGCCCCGGTTTGTTCAGCCGTCACGCCCGGTTTCCTCGCGCAGGCGTTCAAAGGCGTGTTGTACCGACTTTTCCACCGCGGTCTCCATCGCTTCCCTGTCACTGGTGCTCAGGTAGAAAGAGGTATCCACATGGTGACGGATATAGCGGGGAGGCAATTGGTTCAGGGCAATGCAGGCGGCATCTTCCAGCATTGCCTCATCGATGCGCCCCTCGGGGAGATGGGCGCGGGCATGCTTCTGGATGGCGGCCAGGACCAAGCCTTCATAATAGTTGATCATCTCGAATGCCATCCCCCAGTCTCTTTTGTGACGCCTGCATTGGCAAGTGTGCTCCGCCGCCAGACTTCGCAATCGATGCGCTTGCAAGTGTGACGCCAGGTGCGGTGTCCCGCGGTCCCGAAAAGCCTTGTCTCGCGACCTTGAGCACGCACGCCTTAAGCTTCACTTGCGGCTGTTCCCGACAACCTCTGCGGGAGAAACAGGGTTTCCACTCAGAGCGGATCGAGCCGGGCTGCGCGGCTTGGCGCGCGCTGAAAGGATCGAGACGGTGAATACAATGGTGCCCTGCCGGTCGAGTATCTGTTTGCCGGTTTGCCTCGTCAAGGGTCTTCCGGGCCATTGGCTCCGCGGGGCAGCATCGAACACCGGACACCGAGGTCGAGGAGGGGCGGATGGCAGCGAACAGATCCCTGAGCGTGCGCAGTATGCGTTGCTTCCAAAGTTGATCCAGGCGGGAGTGAGAATGCGCAGCCGAGCCCTGCAAGGGCTGCCGCCCGGTGTGACCGACAAGGGGTGACCGACAAAAGGTCGAGCCGCGCGAGATTGAGGGTTCGCGTTCCGCTGTACTGAAAGCCGATTGATGACCACTTAAAGAGATCTGACCGCTCGATGCCGATTCCGCTGTTGATTTGCGACGATTCGAACATGGCCCGCAAGCAGGTGCGAAAGGCTCTGCCTGCATCCTGGGAGGTCGACGTCAGCTCTGCCACCAACGGTCGGGAGGGGCTGCAAGCCATTCGGGAAGGAAGGGGAGAGGTCGTCTTCCTGGACCCGACGATGCCGGAGGTGGATGGTTACGAGGTGTTGCAAAAGATCCGGGAAGAAGGCCTGAAGTGCTTCGTCATCGTCATCTCTGCGGACACTCGGCCGGAAGCACGCGCACGGGTCATGAAGGAGGGTGCGCTCGCTTTCATCAAGAAGCCGATCAACGGCGAGAGGCTGATGGAGGTTCTGCGGGGATCCGGCCTGATATGAACGAGTCGCTGCAGTTGTCCGAGGATCAGTGCGACTGCCTGCAGGAAATCGTGAACGTGGCGATGGGTCAGGCAGGGGATTCGCTCGCACGTCTGCTCGGCGTATTCGTGACCTTATCGGTTCCCAAGATCGGGATTCTTTCCCCCGCGGACGTGCGTCGTCTGGTGGGTCAGGGCTGCGTGTCGGCGACCCGTCAGGCCTTCCAGGACGGGAAGGGCAAGGATGGACTGCGTGGTGAGGCGCTGGTCGTGTTTGGAGACTCGAGCTTCCGGGAACTGGCCGATCTTCTCGGCTACGACGAGGAAATGGGGGGAGATGCGGAGCACGAACTGCTGCTGGACATCTCCAATGTAGTCAACGGCGCCTGTCTGACCGGAATCGCGGATCAACCCGCCGAAGAACTCCTCTATAGCGCGCCCTCGATTCTGGGCGAGGGGAAGCGGATCGCGGTGACGCTAGCCTATCTTTGTCAGGCAAGCCGCTTATTTCGGGCGGAACCTATTGTAACGCATTGATTCTTCGTTCGTCGGCGGGGTCTGGCCCAAAGTTTCGACGCTGCAGGACGTGACCGATCTGGCGATGGCTCATCGAGCGCTGGAGCTGGCCAAGGAGCAACTCGCGCAAAGCAGCCGTCTCGATGGCCTGACGGGCCTGTTCAATCGGGGCTACCGGGAGCACTGTCTGGCGGGAGAATTCAAGCGCAGCCTGCGCAGTGGCGCGCCGCTCGCTCCGATCATTTTCGACCTGGATCACTTCAAGGTCGTGAACGACAGCTTTGGGCACCTGGCGGGGGACGAGATCCTGCGGGGGGTCGGCGAGCGCCTGCGCGCGATTCTGCGCGAGACCGACATCGCGGGTCGCTACGGAGGCGAGGAATTCGGGGTGATCGCGACCGATTGTGAGGTTGCTGGGGCCTGCGTACTGGCCGAGCGGATTCGTTCGGGAATGGAGGCTCTTTCGTTCGCGCATGAAGGTCAGGCCATCCGCGTGACGGTCAGCCTGGGAATCTCCGGAAACGATCCGGCTGTCGACGATTACCAAAAGCTGATTGCCCGGGCCGACGAGGCGCTTTACCGAAGCAAGCGTGAGGGGCGCAACCGGTTCTCCGCATACCACTCCGGTTAGGGGCGTTGCAGCAGCCTGAGCTGTCATCTCGCGGTGAAAAGCGACGACTTCGAAGCGGAAGTGGCCTGTGCGGGTTTCTCCGGCGCGGCGCCTCGACCATTGTTGGCATTCCGATTGCATGATGATTCCTGCCGGGCCAGAAGTGCCGGGAAACCGGCAGGTCATTCACGGCAGCGGCCCGGAGCGTGGGTCGCGCAACCGGAGCGATTCAAGATGAAATCCAATGATCACGAAAGCTCCGCAGGGAATCCGACCGTGCGCAACACTCTCCCAGTGCATGCCCGCACCCTGTGGGAGGCGAGCCCTCTCGGCGACCCAACGGCGGAAAACCTTCGCCCAGAGGCTGGCCTCCCACAGGTTCGTCCCCTGAAACAGCGCCAATCCGGACGTGAGCGGAGCTTCGGCGCCAATCAAGAGATGAAATGGTCCAGGAGTCTGTTCGTTCTTCTGCTGTCAGCGTCTTGGTGGGTGCTGTTGTCTGCTTCCGCGAGCGCGGATTTCGAACCGCATGAGAATATCCTCCTGGCTGCTGCGCGGTTCATCGAAGCCGAGGCGCGTCAAAGTCATGACGCCCGGTTCGAAATCCGCGTCACGCCGGGCCGCCTGGATTCCCGGCTGCGTCTGCGGCCCTGTGAAGCCGGTCTGGAGGGCTTCGCGGCGCCCGGGAGCCGGGTGGCGGGAAACACGACGGTCGGCGTGCGCTGTCTCGGGCCGGTGACGTGGACGCTCTACGTCCCCGTCCAGATCGAGGTTCATGGCGAGGTCGTCGTGCTTGCGCATGCGCAGCCCAGGGGCACCGTGCTGGCCGCTTCGCAGGTCCGGCTGGAGGCGCATGATGTCGGCGCTCTCTCGGCGGGCTATCTGATCGACCTGGACGAAGCCAGGGGCATGGTGTTGCGACGGGCCCTTCAGGCCGGCACTGTGCTGACACCGCAGATGGTGGAGCCTCCGAGGCTGGTGCAGCGAGGGCAGCGGGTCCAGCTCCTGGCGGAGAATGAGTCCGTGGCGGTGCGGGTGGAGGGCGAGGCATTGACCGATGGCGCACGGGGCGATCGCGTTCGGGTCCGCAACCTTTCCTCCCAGCGCATCGTGGACGGGGTCGTGCTGTCTCACGGAGTGGTCGGTGTTAGCATGTAAGTACAGCAAAGAAAAGGTTCATGTTCGGAACCTTGGTTCGCCGACCGCGCCGCCGCTCCGTGCAGCTAAAGGATTTCCCGTGACGGCCGATACATAGGACAGCAGAGAGAGAGCGGAGCCGAGGCTCGAGGATTACAGCAATGTCCATGGATATCAAAAATCTGACCCAGGCACAGGCTCGTGCAGCCAACGAGGGCCGCAGTGTCGCCGAGAACCGCGCGACACGCGGGTCCGACGGTGATGCCAATCGCCGTGAGACAAGCGGCGGCGACCAGGTGACCCTGACCGACACCGCACGGCGATTGAGCGACCTGACCCAGACCGTCAGCGGCCAGCCCGCCGTGGACCGGGGTCGGGTGGATGAAATCCGGCTGGCCATCCAGGAGGGGCGCTACGAAGTGAATGCCGAACGCGTCGCGGACCGGCTGCTCCAGAACGAAGCCCTGCTCTGATCCCATGACGGCCAGCCACTCATTTCCGATGGAACGTCTCGATGCACTGCTGACCGAGGCGGTTCGCGAAGCCTGTCTGCTCGAATCCGCTTTGGAGCGCGAGATAACGGCACTGTCCGGGCGGGATCTCGATGCGCTGAGCGAGGCCGTGGCCCGGAAGCACCAGGTGGCGCAAACGCTGGAAGGCCTGACGCAGGCGCAGACAGCGCTGCTCCGGGCCGGCGGTTTTGCTGCGGATGGCTCGGGGATGGACGCCTGCCTGAGGGACTGGGATCACGAGGGCGTGACGCGGCCCCGCTGGAATCGTCTGCAGGAGGTGATGGAACGCTGCCGCCATCTCAACCAGGTCAACGGTGGGGTGGTGCAGATCCAGCAGCAGCAGGTCCAGCAGGCGATTCAGATCCTGCGCGGCGGAGAGGCTCGGACCGAACTCTACGACCCGCGGGGCCGGACCGTTTCCGATGGTCCAAGCCGGCACATCTCCAAGGCCTGAAAGCTCCGGCATCCTCACGTGGAGATGGCCTGTCGGGGTACGCCCGCCCGCCGGGAGTGGTTGGCGTCACCCTGCGCAAACGCCTATAAAGAAACTCCCATGACGACATCGGATTTCAGCCAGGAAGCGCGCACGGGTGACCGCATCCCCAGCGAGACGGTCACCGAGCCGCGTCGCCTGACGGCCCTCCTCCAGGGGCTGCGTGCGAACCGAACGCTGCTCAGTGCGCGCATCGGCGAACAGGCGGTCTGGTACAACACCGCGTTGCTCAAACTGGATCCGGACACCGGAGACCTCTTTCTCGACGAGTTCTCCCCGCGTGAGGGTCACGATCAGCTGCGGGTGGGAAGCGTGTTGCACGTGATGGGCGTATTGAGTGGCGTGCCGACGCATTTCTCCACCCGGATCCTTGGCGTGGGGGAGCAGCGGGGAATTGCATACTACCGAGCGTCTCTACCCGAGAGCATGAACTACCAGCAACGCAGAGCGACCTTCCGCGCCTACGTGGGCCGGGGGCTGAAGCTCATGGTTCGCCTGGTGAGCGAGGAGGCGGGCGAGGTGTCCGGACGGTTGCTGGACCTCTCGCTCGGCGGCTTTGGTGCCGTGCTGCCCGAGGACAGTGCGGTGTACCCGTTGGATGTGGTGGCGGTGGCGGCGCTGGAGCTGCCGGAACAGGATCCGGTCTCCTGTACGGCCGAGATCCGTTACCTGCAGGTAGAGTATTCGTCACCCATGGTACGGGCAGGTTTTCGTTTCATGGGCCTCAATCCCCAGGCCGAGCGAGCCCTGCTGCGGGCCATCCTTCTGCTGGAGCGGGAGCAGATCCGCAGGCAGGTGCGGTAATGCGCCGGATTACCGACCACGCCAGTCGAGCGGCAAGCGGTCCGGGATGGGGGTGGTCGTGAAGGCCCCTGGCACACAGGGGTTGGCGGACGGCTCGCACCGTGGTACCGAACGGGTGACCGACCGGCAGCGACTGGTCGGGCTGCTGGAGGGCATGCGCGCCGGCCGGGTGTTGCTCAGCGCGCGGGTGGATGACAGGGAAGCCACCTTCAATACGGCGCTGCTGAAGCTGGACCCCGAGATCGGGGCCATCTACCTCGATGAGCTTTCGCCGAAAAAGGGTCATGAGGCAATCCATACCGGAAGCACGCTGCGCCTCGTCGGTGTGTTCAACGGCGTGCCGACCCACTTCACAACCCTGGTGCTGGGTATCGGGGTACAGAAGGGGATCGCATTTTACCGGGCCTCGTTTCCCGAACGACTGGATTACCAGCAACGGCGGGTTTCCTATCGAGCCTATGTGGGTCGTGGCCTGAATCTTTCGGTACGCCTGGTCGCCGACGACGGCCCCGAACTGTCGGGACGGCTGCTGGACATCTCCCAGGGTGGATTCGCGGTCCATCTGCCGCGCGGAAGTGCGGTGAAGGTGCTGGACATGTTCCGCATCGAGGCCCTGGAACTCCCGGGACAAGAGCCCGTTTCCTGCACGGCGCAGATCCGGTACACGCTGCAGGAACCCGTCGAGCACGTGCTTCGGGCCGGTGCGCGTTTCGTGGACATGCATCCGCGGGATCGGCGCGCTCTGGTCCGCGCCATTCTGGCCATCGAGCGCGAGCAGATCCGCCGGCGGGCCGCCACACAGTGAAGCCGCGGCTGCCGTCGGCGCTGGCGTTTTAACGTGAAAGTCACGGCCAGGCCAGGCCCTCCGCCCCCCCGCTTATGGAGTGCGGGAGCTTGCTCCCGCTATTCGGTGCCGGGGATGACCCAGCTCCCCAAAGCGGCGGCAAGCCGCCGCACTCCATAGGTGTTTGCGCTTTCATCCTTCGGGGTGGCGCGCTCCGAGGCCATGAGAGTTAACGCGGAGTCGGAGCCGTCCTGACCCGGTTGCGGCCAGCGCTCTTGGCCGCGTACATCGCCTGATCGGCACGGTCGAACAGTGTACGGGGCGTGTCGTTCTCCACGGCGATGGCCAGGCCAATGCTGGCGGTGAGCAGGAACCCTGGCGCGGCTTCCTGGATCCGTTCGCAGTTTGCCAGCGCCCGCCGGATTCGCTCGCCGGCCTCCAGGCCGTGTTCCGCCTGCGCAACGTGCAGCAGGATCACGAATTCCTCGCCGCCGGAGCGGAACAGCATGTCGCTTTTGCGGGTAGCCTTTTCCAGGCATTGGGCAACGGCCTTGAGCACATCGTCGCCGGCCGAGTGACCCAGGGTGTCGTTGACCATCTTGAAGTGATCCAGGTCGATCACCAGCGTCGCAAGCGCTTGCTCACCGCGCTGGAAAGTGGCCAGTTCGCGTGGTACCAGGCGGTCCAGCGCGGCCCGGTTATGGAGTCCGGTGAGCGGATCGGTCTGTGCCGCCTGGACTGCCAGGCGGTAGAGCAGGGCATTGCGCAGCGGATAGACGAGACCGGCCAGCAGATTCTCCAGCTGGTGCAATTCGGATTCCCGGAACTTGCGACCCCTCACGAAGCGGATCTCGCCCAGGTCCTTTTCCTCAGCGGTCAGGTGGTAGCTACAGCTGTGCCGGGACACGCGTCCGCTGCTGATGTGCAGTCCACATTCGGGGTTTTCATAGGTGAAACCGTCGTGAGGGAAGGTCGGTTGCATTGCCTGCGAGAACAGATCCAGGATGCGGTCCAGTTCCAGGCTGGTCTGCAGCAGTTGCGTCAGTTCCACCGGGGACAGGGTGAGCGGAGCCGGACCGGGGCGCGGCCAGTGCACGGTGCGTGCGACGGCGTCGCGATTGGCGTGCTGGGCGTTTGGAGAGGTTGTCTGTGTCATGGGACCGCATCCTTTGGAAACCTTGCCCTTGGGTAAGCGAATTGCGTGCCAGAAAATTTATCGATCAAGAACAATGGCTTGTACCCTAGTGTAGCACCTGCGCCGGAAAAATGACGCCTACTGGCGCCAAACTGGGCCGCGGTCCCGCCCTGGCGTCAAGAATACGTGTACACCCTGGGCCCTAGGAGGAGGCTGCAATCGGAGGGTAGGGGCACTGTGTACGATCAGTGGTGCACGTCGGGATTCGGGCAGGTTCGCCACCAAAGCCGACGCGACTTTGCTATCATCGAGGCTATTGGGTTCTCTTTTCGGAGAGCGGTCATGATGGTTCTCGCGCCCGCATCGAGTTACGCATCACAGGCGATCCAGAACGGTTTGCACGATTTGCGGCGCCATGCAGGCGAGATAGCCGCAACGGATCGCGCGACTGGCATCGACGGAGATCGTGGCCTGGCAGAGTCTCTGCTGGGCACCCATCTGGCTGCGAATCGTGTGGAGGCCTCGGTGAAGGTGCTGCAGACGGAAGACCAGGGGTTGGGTGCCCTGCTGGATGTGAGGGCCTGAGGCAAGTGCCATGATCATCGACACCCCGGTAGTGATTGTGCCCAATGCCCCGCTGAATCGGCCGATTGCCACCGATCGCCCGGGTGGAGGCGGCACTGCGGTCGTTACCGAATCGCCTCGGCCCCTGCGCGATCCCGAGCAGGTTGAGACAGGTCGGCGCAGCGACGCCGGGCCTGGCCTGGAGGATCGCCCTGGTCGCAGCGACGCGGAATTCGCGAACCGTGTGCGGCTTGACATTGCCCGCCAAGACGCCGTTGGCCGGACTCCGGATCGGACTTCTGGCAAGAGTGACTGGTCATCGGCGGACTCCGACCGATTCCTCTCGGCTGCCGAAATACGGCAGATGCGCAACCGGCTGGAGTCGCGTCTGGCGCTGGACGGTGCGGGAGCGACCCTGCGTCGCCTGGACGAAGTGGGTTGACGGGGAAGTACCCACCTGATTATCACGAAAGCTCCGCAGGGAATCCGCTCGCGCGCAACGCCCTCCTGCATGGCCGTCCCTTGTGGGAGGCGAGCCCTCTCGGCGACCTAACGGCGGAAAACCTTCGCCCAGAGGTTGGCCTCCCACGA
>Ga0209498_1002118_pt1 | contig 12099 bp, 8 predicted proteins | sample WalLakDeSediment_FD_184131 | JGI IMG/M metagenome (GOLD analysis project Ga0209498, IMG submission 184131) | Lake sediment microbial communities from Walker lake, Nevada to study Microbial Dark Matter (Phase II) - Walker Lake 11/02/13 Deep... | ecosystem: Environmental > Aquatic > Freshwater >...
ACCAGCGCCAGCCGAAGCCGGCGTCGGAGAAGAACGGGGCCGTCTCGGCCGTGAGGCCCCAGCCGACGCGGAGCCCGACCTCGAGGTTCCGGGTGAGCAGGATGTGGAATCCCGGGCTGAAGAACGGCCGGTGGGTGTTGTCGGCGAGGCCGTCGGTGAACGAGCCGAACCACTCGGCATGCACCTCGAACCGTTCGCTCACCGGCATCCGCAGCACGGCCGACGGGGTCCAGCGGCTGAACCAGCTCTCGAGGCCTTCCGAATAGGCGTAGCGGATGGCACCGTCGAGACGCCACGGCTCGGCCCCCCGCCAGGGAAACCGGGCGGCCAGTTCCCAGCCCGCCACCAGTGTGGCGACGGGCACGGTGCCGAAGGAGTCGCCGAAGGTCGGCGTCGAGCCCTCCATGATGAAGCAGCTTTCGGGCAGCCAGCCGGCCTGGTCGGAGAGTCCGAGTTTGAATCCGTAGAGCAGGCTCGACTCGTAGAGCGTGCTGCCGTCGAGAGTGCCTTCGCCCACCTCGACGCTCGTGACGACGTTGCCCTGCGAGCCGACACCGTAGTTGACGCCGAACCGCCACTCGAACCGCTCGGTCGCCCCGATCCGCACGAGCAACTCGGGATAGTTGTTGGTCGGCAGGCCGGTGAGGTTGTCGATGAAGACGTAGGATCCTTCGGCAAGGACGGTGCCCGGCGCGATGCAGTGCGTCGACGGGGTGAATGCGTCGCGGTCGGTGCCCAGGTCGCCGGCTTCGCGGGGGGCCGCCCTGGAGATGCCGCCGACCGTGGCGAGCAGGAGTCCGAACCCGAAAAGCAGTGCCGGGCGGAGGGCTTGGTCGAGCGGTCGTAATGGAGAGTGCTGCACGGCGATACCGGCCGAACGGGGGCGATGCTGAATGGTTCGGCCGGCCGCGGCGGCCGGCGCGGCATTTGCGTCAGGATCGGCATGCCTTGCCCAGACTGCCGCACCGGCTTTTCGAGTGGAGGGCCGATCGGCGATGATGGGCAGTCTGGCGAGAACGGTTCCCGGAAGGAGAAGGCGATGCCCAGGCGCGGTGATCGGGTCACGACGATCGTCCAGATGCTGGTCGTGCTCGTGTCGGCCTGCTCGGTCTCGGCCTTTTCCGTCTCGAGCCTGGGCGAGACCTGGCCGCAGTGGCGCGGGGTGGACGGTCAGGGCCATGCCCCGGCGGCGCACGATCTGCCGCTCACCTGGAGTGAGACGGAGCATGTCGTCTGGAAGACGCCCCTGCCGGGCCGCGGCTGGTCGTCGCCGGTCCTCGACGAGCGGCTCGTGTGGATGACGACCGCGGTCGAGCAGCCGACGAGTGATGCCGAGCGGGCCCGCCGGATCGCGGGCAAGAACAATCCCGGGTCGTTGTCGGTGTCGGGGCCGGTGACGTTCAAGGCGTTGGCGGTCGAGCGGGAGGGGGGCCGCCTCGTCCACGAGATCGACCTGTTCACGGTCGACGATCCGCAGCCGATCCACTCCCTCAATTCTTACGCTTCGCCATCTCCCGTGCTGGCCGGCGATCGGCTGTGGTGCCACTTCGGCGACAACGGCACGGCGTGCGTCGATACGACCTCCGGCCGGATCGTCTGGCAGCACCGGCTCCTCAGGCTCGACCACATGAACGGTGCCGGCAGCACGCCGGTGCTCTGGCGGGATCTGCTGCTCGTGCATTGCGATGGCAGCGACGTGCAGTCGATCGTGGCGCTCGACGCAGCCACGGGCGCCATTCGCTGGCGGACGCCCCGGAGCGGAACGCTGCGGGACAACCCCGACCTCAAGAAGGCCTATGGCACGCCGCTCGTCGTGGAGTGGGAGGGCCGAGACACCGTGCTCTCGCCCGCCGCCGACTGGCTGTATGCCTATGACCCCGAGACGGGGCGTGAGCTGTGGAAGCTCGACTACGGCGTGCTCGGCTTCTCGATCGTGCCGCGTCCGGTCGTGGCGGACGGCCTGGTCTTCCTGAGCACGAGCTTCATGCAGCCCGAACTGCTCGCCGTGCGGCTCGACCCGGCCGGCGGACCGCCCCGGATTGCCTGGCGGGAGAAGCGGGGCGCGCCGACGATGGCCTCGCCACTCGTGGTCGGCGAAGAGCTGTACATGGTCAGCGACAAGGGCATCACCACCTGCCTCGACACCCGCACGGGGGCCGTCGTCTGGTCGGAACGCCTCGGAGGGAACTTCTCCTCATCGCCGCTCCATGCCGACGGCCGTATCTACGTGGGCAACCGTGATGGGGCGACGTTCGTGATTCGGCCGGGCCGCACGTTCGAGCTGCTGGCGACCAACCAGCTCGACGGCCGGATTTTCGCGTCGCCCGCTGCCGTCGACCGCGCGCTCTACTTGCGGACCGACGAGGCGCTCTATCGGCTGGAGTTACCGGAGCGTCCGGCCGCCGGGGCCGCGACGGCGGACAGGCGATGAGCGACGCACGGCAGCCTTCGGTCCCCGGCCCCGACGTCGTGATCACCGGGATTCCGCGGAGCGGCACGAGCTACTTCTGCACGGTGTTCAACACGCTGCGAGAGTGCGTGGCGATCAACGAGCCCGAAGAGATCTTTCAACACCTCGACGATGCCGGGCCGCCGTGGGGGCTGCGGGCCTATTACGCCCGGATGCGGGCCGATATTCTCGCCGGACGACCGGTGGGCAACATGATGGCCGACGGCCGGTTCATCGAGGACACAGCGACGGGCGCCCGGGAAGAGTGGTACGTGCCGCAGGTATCTGGGGCCGGCTTCCTGTTCGCGACGAAGAACACCCTGGCGTACCTGGCCCGGCTTCCGCAGGTCGCAGCAGCGCTGCCCGAGGCGACGTGTCTGGCCTGCATTCGGCATCCGTTCGACGCCATCGCCTCCTGGAAATCGACGTTCCACAATCTCACGCACGCGGCTGTGCAGTCGATTCGGGTGGGCTTCGTCGGTGATCCGTTGCTTACGGAGGCGGGCCGCGCCCGGGTCGCCGAGATCGCCGCGACGGAACCGGTCGAACGGCGGCGGGCGCTGTTCTGGCGACATCTCGCGCTTCTGCTCCTCGAGGCGGGCCCCCGCGTGGCGGAGGTGATCCGGTACGAGTCGCTCGTCAGCGACCCGGAGGCGGTCATACGCCGTTTGTGGGCCGGTGTGATTTCCGCGGCACCCCCGTTCGAGCCGCTGCGGCCGCTCGAGCCGTCGGCCGTCCGCCATTCCCGGCGCGGCAGCCTCGGCGCGGCCGACGTGGCGGCGATCCGGGAGGTGTGCGGCGAGGTGGCGAGCCGTTTCGGCTATGACGTGGCGGGTGAATCGACGGACGGGGAGGCGTGATCGGCATGCGCGTGTTCGTCTACCACGCCTACTTTCCGGCCGGGGGCACCTACATGTCCTACCACCTCGGGCTCGTGGCCCGGCGGCGGCTTGGGCTGCCGGTGTACGCGGTCGGTGATCCGCCACAGCCCGGGATGTTCACCTATCCGGAGGCGTTTCCGGTCGTGGACGACGCCACGCTGCTGCGGGAGGCGCGACCCGACGACATCCTGATCTGTAATCCGTCCTTCTCGGATCGGCTCTTCGGGCTGCGGTTGCCGTGCCGCAAGCTCTGCTACGTGCAGGGCATCCGCACGTTCAAGGTGCTCGACGTGTTCCACGACCGCTACGTATTCGTCTCGGACTACGCGCGGGAATTCGTCCACCGCCACTATGGTCTCGATGGTCCCGTGATTCCGGCCTTCATCGACACAGGCATCTTTCAGGCCGCCGGGGCTGCGGACGTCCGAGCCCGGAAGTTGGTCTGCCTGGTGATGGATCGCAAGCGGCAGCCGCTCGTGCTGGAGAGGCTCTGCGACATCTACGCCGCCCGCTTCCCAGGCAACCGGTTGCCGGTGGAGGTCGTGCCCATCGTGCCCCAGGCCGATCTGGCCGAGCGGTTCCGGAAGGCCCGCGTCTCACTGGGGCTCAGTGCGATCGAGGGCTTTTATCTGCCGATGCTCGAGGCAATGGCCTGCGGCTGCGCAGTGGCCGGCTGGGAGTCGGGCGGTGGCGCGGAATACGCGCGGTCGGGCCACAATGCGCTCCTGGCCCGCTATGGCGATTTCGACACGCTCGCCGGACATCTCCATGGGCTCCTCCACGACGACGCGCTGGCCACACGGCTGGCGGCGGAGGGCATCGCAACGGGGCCGGCATTCAGCCAAGAGCGGTTCGAGCAGTCCTGGGCCGACGAACTCGCACGGTTCATCGCCGGCCGCTAACGAGACGACACTGACGAGACGAGCAAGAAAATACGCCCGGGTGGACTCGAACCACCGACCCTGGGATTAGAAATTTGAGGCGGGACGATTTCGCAAGTCCAGGAGAAACCACGAAATCGACCTTTAGTCTTTGCGCGTCAACGACTTCCGAGAGCACATCCGATTTCGCCAGCACCGCCAGTTTCACCGCCCAGAGGGCAGAAAAAGCTGCCGATTTGAGGAATCCTCAAATCCAAATTGGCCACCCAAACCCAACGACTCAAGCCGGGCAGAGATCCTGCCCGATGGACTAAAAGGCAGTGCTTGACACCTTTCAAGCACACGCCTAGATTTCTTGTATGGCGAGTCGACCGCGACACACCGATCCGCATGTTGAATCGGCACTCGCGGCGGCTGAACGGCAGGGTTGGCGCGTCGAAAAGGCAGCCGGTGGCCATGCCCATGTGTGGGGGCGAATGCTCTGCCCCCAGGCCACGAGAGAGGGATGTATCGTCTTCGTCCATTCCACCCCACGGAACCCGCAGTCGCACGCCCGCCATCTCCAGAAACGGGTGGACGGCTGCCCGCACCAGGAGAACTGCGAACAAGGAGAATTCCCATGAGGGAAAAGCCAATGTCAGAACGAGAATACGATTTTTCGTTGATCTTGTCCGGCGTCACCGAGCTGACCGAGGACCAGGCCGAGGCGCTATTTGCGGCGGGGTGCGACGATGCGACTCCCAGCGTGATCTACGGGCGGGTGTGGCTTGAGTTCTCCCGGATGGCGACGTCCTACAAGAACGCAGTGCTGTCCGCTATCCGTGATGTCCGGCGAGCGAATGTTGGGGCGGACGTCGAGCGGATCGATGAGTGCAACCTCGTCACGTTGTCTGAAATCGCCAGGAAGATCGGCAAGACGCCGCAGTACGTGCATCAACTCGTTACCGGTGCGCGCGGGCCTGGACGCTTCCCACCACCGGAATGCCACCTGACCGATACCGTTCTGTTGTGGGCGTGGTGCGCGGTGAGCTTCTGGCTAACTCAGAGCAACATCGTGCGGCCGGAAGTGGTGGAGGATCTGGATACGGCCTACCTGATCAACAGCGCTCTTGAGGAACTTCGCGAGGGCCGGTGCCCGCAACCGACTGCGACCGAGCATCTCAAGAAGGAACTCGCTGCCCTTTAGCTGACGGTCGTGTTCCCGCTCGTTCACGGCTTCGATCGGAAGTGCCGAACAGAGCCTTGCAGCAGATGCGCGATATCGTGCTGCGGTGTGGAGAGTCTGTTTGCCGCGAGCTACTCGAGGCAGCGTTAGGGAAAGGAGTCGGGCGGTGAGCGTAGACACCCCGAAACGTGGTCCACGGCGCACCTCCGACCCGGTACAGATTTGAGGATTGATGTCGGATCGACGAAGCTTCCTCTCGCCAGACAAGAAAAAAGCAATGGTTTCCCAGTGCTTTGCAATACGCCCGGGTGGACTCGAACCACCGACCCTGGGATTAGAAATCCCATGCTCTATCCACCTGAGCTACGGGCGCGAACACGCTGTGCATCCTTCATGATACCGGCGGCCGCACTCCGCGGCAGTCACGAGATTCCTACGGGACATCAGCGGTAGCCACAATAGTCGAGGTCGGGCCGCAGGAACGCGGCCACGTGAGGAGGCACCTCCGGCACCGCCGCCCGGCCGGCCTCGAACCCGGGCCGCCGATACTCTGGCAGCATCGCCGAACTCTGCGTTTGGGTGAGCATGGCCGGCTCGAATCCCACGCCAAGGCAGCGGCACGCCGACTCGAGCGCGGGGGCCGGATCGGTCACCAGATCCTCGAATCGAATCTCACAGACCGGACGATCGAGTCGCCGCACCGCCGCGAGCACCTGGACGGAGTAGTGCCAGCGAAACGCCGCATGCTCCCAACTCTGGGCGGTGCGGCAGACCTTGGAGGCCACGCAGGCGCGGCCGTCCCGAATGATGAAGATGATCCGAAATTCAGGTACCACCTCCCGGAAGAAGCGGCCGATCACGTCGGTGTAGGGCGGGTTGGCCGCGTTGTGGTCCTCGAGGCCGAAGAGCTGTTCGGTCGTGATCTTGTTGCCCCAGATCCGGTCGGGGTGCCCGCGCATCTCGGCGAGGCAGCCTTCCCGAAAGGCCCGCGTGCGGGTGGAAAAGATGTCGGGATCGCCGCCCTGGGCGAGGTCCGTGCCGAGCAGGTGCGACTGCCCGAAGCGTTCCATGGCCACGACGAGCCGGCTGTGGCCAGCCAGGGCGGCGGCCAAGACCGAGGTGCCTCCGCGGCCGGCCCCGAGCACGAGGAATGGTTGGGAGGAGTTGGGGAGGGTTTCGTCCATGACAAGGTTCCGGGAAACACGTGGGGAAGCGTCGCCTCAGGTCTGCCACATGCTGGGTCCGGCGGCACTCGAAACGAGTCGCCAGCCATGCCGCGGCGGCAGCCATGCCAGACAGTCTCGCACCTTCGCGAGGATGGCCGGCGGGTCGTCGGAGCGGACGCAATACCGCTCGAAATACCACCACAGGAATCGGGCGACCTGTAGTTCATCAAACACCGGCGGGCCGCTGAGCGCCGCCGCGATCGCGCTAGAGTCGGCGATCTGCGTCGTCAGGGCGGCATACTCGCTGGCCCCGTATGTCAGCGTCGGCCGCCCGTGAATCAGCGACTCGAGGCCGACGCTCGAGTTGATCACCACGACCCGTTCGGCGGCCGGCAGCAGCTGATTGACCGAGTTTTCATGGATCGTCACCAGGGGATGGGTGGCCGCGTCGGCGAGGAAGGCGGCCGTGTCGGGATCGGTACACCGCGGATGCCGCTTGATCACGAGCCGCCGCCCAGCCCGCACGCTCTCGTCCACGACGCGGCGATAGAAGGCAAGCGGCTCGCCGCGGGCGAGTTGCATGACCGTGTCGCGCAGCACCTGAAGCGCTAGCAGCACGTACCCCGGCTCGGGCGCCGGGAGCGTCATGGGCGGCTGACGAAACTTGCTGGCATTGTCGGCCAGCTGCCGGATGCAGAGGTCGTGGGCGTACTGTCGCGCCTCCGCCGCGGGCAGCGACCAGGCTTCCTCGAGCATGGCAGGATCGCGGGCGAGCCGGGAGAAGCCGCTGTAGCCCCACGGATCGCAGCCGAAGAAGCCGCGGCGATAGGAGTGTTTGTAGCGGCAGATCCCGACGGCTTCACCAATGGAGTGGTGTGAGAAGAGGAACGCGTCGGGTGACACCACGCGCGGGACGAAGTCTTGATGCATCGACGTGTCTCGCGGGGTGACCCGCGCGCCGAGCCCTTCGAGCGCCGCGATCAAACCGGTGACGAATTCAGCGATGGGGCCGGCCAACTCGTTGCGCTCATGGATCCACGCGCCGGCGGTTTCGACGCCGACCGAGAGCTTCGTCACGGTGAAAAAACGCCGCCACGAATCGATGTCGTCGAACACGACGTCAGGCATGGCACGCAAAAAAGGGTACGGGGAAGCGGTTTGAAACCGGAGCCACCAGACGAAGAAGGCTTGTCCGCATGGACGCGGATCGTACCGGGGTTCCCGGCGGCATGGCCACACCGCGGTGCACGGCACTTCGACGGTGTTTCGCCATCGTCCGGTGAGCACTCCCCGTCGTGGTGAGCGGCTCCGCATATCGGTGAGAAGGGCAAGAAACCCTGGAAAACAAGGCCCACACAGGCTCGGAACGTCCCTCGACATTCACGTCACGTCGATTCGGCTCAGCAGAACAGTGAGACGCGGCACGTGCGGGTCGCCGCGTGCGAGAGGTCGTCGTCGCGTTGTTTCCACGGCGTTTCGTGGGTTCTGGACCGAAATCGAAGTGGTGCGGCGCGTTTGGCACGGCGCGTGCATCTCTCTTCTCGCGTCGCCGGCACGGGCGACGAGGCCACCGCAAATCGCGACGGCTTCGTCACCGCCGGCCTCAGAGATCAATGCGGGTTTCGAACGAACGGAGGTGCCAAATGATGGTCGTGGCAGTTGGAATCACGTCCGAGGATGTGCGGTCGCTGGCCGGTGCGACGGTGTCGCCCCGCGGTGTGCGTGCTCCTGGCGTTTTGAAGTGCCTTGTCGTGTCGGGCAGCGATGCCCTTCGCAGTCGGTTGGAGGCGGTGTCGGAGCTGGGCGGCTGGTCGGAGTGCGACGCACCCGTCGATGCCGTGGAGCTCGGTTCCGTTATCGAGGGCGAGTATCAGCTCGTCGTGGTCGACATCGCCAGCCCGCTGGGTGAGCGAGTGAACGACTCGGTGGAGATTGCGGAAGAGTTCGCGGGCCGTCCCGGAACGCTGCTGGCGATCTGTGGATCGGATGACAACGTCGACGAGGAGCTGTGGGCTCGTCAGCTGGGGGCGTGGGTCTACCTGCCCGGTGTGACGAGTGGCGATGCCCTGGTGTCGTTGGTCACGGAGGCGCGGCGTCTCGCCGAGCGTCGTGGGGTGTTTCAGAGCGTCTGACGGTACGGAGCGTGTCCGGCCGTGTGGCCGGCACCGTGGGTTCCCAGTCGATTCAATCCGTCCCTCATTTCGGGACATTTCATAAAGGAGCAGTGTCATGAGCACAGGTGTTGCCAAGTACGTCGATGAGATGGACGCGTGCTACGCGGCCGATTTCGATCGGGATCGCGAGCCGACGAAGAAGACCAGCCGCCGGCCGGAGTATCGCCGGCGGGGATCCGCCCCGACCCGCGTGAGCGGCATGCACAGCCGCCGCAACAAGCGGTGGACCTGGGGGAGCGGACGTGGCGCCCGGGTGCTCAATCTGCGAGCCTTCGCAACGTGTCTCGTGCTGGCGGTCGCCAGTATGGCCACCTCGGCGATGGGCCAGGTGCGGATGAATCGGCCGATCAACGACGTCGGCAATCCGGCCCAAACTTCGGGCCCGAACGCCGGGCTGGGATCGGTGAATTACGAATACATGATGTCGTCGTCGGAGGTCACGGTCGCGGAGTATGCCGCGTTCCTCAATTCGGTGGCCGGAGCGACGGATCCCTTCAGCCTCTACAACAGCAACATGTCGACGCTCGGGCTGACGAAAAGCGGCAGCGTCTACAGCGTCGCGTCCGGCTTCGATCTGCGGCCGATCACCTTCGTGAACTGGTTCTCCGCCGCCCGCTATGTCAACTGGCTGAACAACGGCACCACGGAGACCGGAGCCTATAACCTCAACGGGTCGAACGTCATCGTGTCCCGGACCGTATCGACGACGCTGCCCACCTTCGTGCTGCCCAACCAGGATGAGTGGTACAAGGCGGCCTTCTACAATCCGACGGTCAGTGGAGACTACTCACTCTGGCAGGTGCAGGCTGGCACGCAGCCAACGGCCTCCGCCCCTCCCGGCACGGCTCCCGCGGCCAACTACAATAACGTAGCGTCCGGCCAATCGACAAACGTCGGGGCCTACAACAGCACCGCCTCCTACTACGGGATATATGACATGCTCGGGAACGTGACGGAGTGGACTGAATCCAGCTTCACGGGCAACACCCAGGTTCGCGTCTTCTCCGGTGCCTTCACGGTCGCGAATGCCAGCAACTGGAATGCGAATGGAATTCTGGCTCTGCGTGATCCGACAATCCTGAATTCCAATATCGGCTTCCGGGTCGCCCAGGTGGCCCCCGTGCCGGAGCCGGGAACGATCGCCCTCGCGGCGAGCGGATTGGCGGGTCTGGCCGGCCTCCGCTGGGTGAAGCGGCGGAAGCTGCGGAGCCTGACGGTCGAGTCTGGCCTCGCGATCGCCGGCTGATGCTGGTCACGACAGCGTGACGATCAAACGCACGACTGCCCCGCCCCGCGGCCTCCGCGGGGCGGGGTTTTTCGTTGGCGTGCAGGCACCACAAAAATTGACCGCCCGCGGTCGGGGGTGGTAGGGTCGCGACATGCCAGGCGAACACGACACCTCCACGCAGCATCCGCGTCTGGCGGGAGTCGCCGACGTGCCGCGAAGCGGGCTCGACGAGGCCACCATCATCTCGGCCGCCACGCCGGGTGGTCCGTCGACATCCGTTGAGATCGGCCGCCAACTCGTCGGCACGACCCTCGGGCCCTACCGGCTCGAGCAATTCGTCGGTGGCGGCGGGATGGGCGCGGTGTTCCGCGGCCATGACACGACGCTCGATCGGATCGTCGCCGTCAAGGTGCTCGCCGGTCGCGAGTCCGACGACGAGGAGATGCTGCGGCGGTTTCGCAACGAGGCCCAGTCGGCTGCCCGGCTCGACCATGAGAACATCGGCCGGGTCTATGCGGTCGGTTCCGAGGGGGGCTGGCATTACATCGTCTTCGAATTCATCGAGGGACGGAATCTGCGCGACCTGGTTCGAGAGGAAGGCCCCTTTGATCTTGCCCGGACGGTGGATGTCGCCGTGCAGGTGGCCGACGCCCTGGAGCATGCGTCCGAGCGTGCGGTCGTGCATCGTGACATCAAGCCTTCGAACATCGTGATCACGCCCGGCGGCCGGGCCCGCGTCGTCGACATGGGGCTGGCACGACTGCACCAGATGGCCGGCGACCGTGATCTCACCATGAGCGGCATGACGCTCGGCACGTTCGACTACATCTCGCCGGAGCAGGCCCGCGATCCACGGGCCGCCGATGTGCGCAGCGATCTCTATTCGCTGGGCTGCACGATCTTCTACATGCTGGCCGGTCGTCCTCCCTTCGCCGAAGGCACGATGGTGCAGAAGCTGCTCCAGCACCAGCAGGAGCCGCCGCCCTCGATCGAGGCCCTGCGGCCCGACGTGCCCCGGGCGTTCGCCACGATCCTCGAGCGGCTCATGGCGAAGGATCCTGCCGATCGTCCCCAGCGGCCGGCCACGCTCGTGGCCGAGCTCATGGCCTTCGCCGATGCCGAGGGCATCAGCCTCGTGGCGCCGCGGCCTACCTCGCCTTTGCCACCGACCGTCGCGCCCCTTTCCACGCCATCGCTTTTGCCCTGGCTCGTGCCTCTCGGAGCCCTGCTCGCGCTCGTCGGATGGCTGTGGATCGAGTCGCTGCGGCCGGTGCGCCGCCCGCAGCCGCAGGCAGCAGTACCGGCCCTCCCGGAGCCGGTTCGCGACGCCCGTCCACCACGGCTCGTTCGCGTCTCCGCACCGGTCGAGCCGGCGGCCATCGTCGACGCCCTCGGCACCGCGGCAGACGGCGACATCATCGAACTGGCCTTCACGCAGACGGTGGACATTCCCGCGCTCGCCCTGGCTGGCCGCCGCCTCATGCTCCGCGCCGCGCCTGGGAGCCGGCCGGGCGTGCGGTTCGTGACGACGCTCACAGGTTCGGGGGGGGTCGCGACCGCCTGCGACATCGGGGATGGAAGCCTGGAGATTCGTGGCGTCGCCCTGGCCTATGCGGCTCCCGTGGCGGCGGAGCGACCCGCCCTGTTCACGATCGGAGCGGGCACGCTGTCGTGCGAGGATGTGCTGTTGGAGATACCCGACGCCGGCGGTGAGCCGTCACGCAGCGGTGCCGGTGGCCGCGCCGCCTTCGTCGCCGTGCACCCTGGGGAAGCAGCGGATCCTGGGCGCGGATGCACGCTTGTGCTCGTGACCACGCGAGCCTGCGGCGACGGGGTGTTTCTCGACGCCACGGATCGCCGGCCGAGCCGGGTCGTGCTGAGCTGGTCGGGCGGCGGTCTGATCAGCTCCCGGCAGTTGCTGGCGACCGCGGGCACGACCGGGACAGGCACGATGGGAGACGGAGATCGGCGTGTGGAGATCACGCTGGACGATGCCACCTTCGCGTGCCGCGACGGGATCGTGCTGGCCACCGACTCCCGGTCGCAGCCCGTGCTGGCCCAGGTGCGGATCACGGCCCGCGGCTGCACGTTTCTCACGGAAGGAACACCGTTGGCCCTGCAGACGGGAATCGGGGAACCGGAAGACTACGAAGCG
>Ga0209498_1002119_pt1 | contig 12097 bp, 9 predicted proteins | sample WalLakDeSediment_FD_184131 | JGI IMG/M metagenome (GOLD analysis project Ga0209498, IMG submission 184131) | Lake sediment microbial communities from Walker lake, Nevada to study Microbial Dark Matter (Phase II) - Walker Lake 11/02/13 Deep... | ecosystem: Environmental > Aquatic > Freshwater >...
CCCATAACCTAACCAAATCCTCAACAGAGCTGTCCAGATATTCTTCAGGTGTAAACGCCTCTTTATAAATTCCCGTTGGCGCAACAATGTGGATCCTGGTGTTTTCAGCTAAGTGCCTCAGAATTTCGATATTCCGACCGACACCCATGGTAGAACACTCAACCAGTGCAGTCACACCCGCATTTTCAGCATCGTTTAATAGAGGAAGCATGGTATTGACCACAGATTCAGAATCAGCTTGCGCATAGCCTAAAACATTTGGACCACGTAAATCCGTAAACAAATGTTCATGGGGAAGAATTAACCCCAATTCTGAAATAGGGATATCGCCTAATACGGTTCTTAGAAAATTTTGGCTCATTTTATCACCTTCATTTGTAACTGCTCAGGCAAACCTATTCCTCGCATGCTAAGTAGTTACCTTCTTTCTTTAGAAAGGTAAACTAGATTACTTTATTCTAACCGATAATTGCACTAGAAAAATGACGGTATTTGCATAACGAAGTTTTCACCAAATGCCTTTACCGAAAAGCCGCACGGTGATAAGATAACTAGGTTGTTTCTTCATCACCATGGAGCACTCATGCCATCATTCCCTAACAATCATGGAAAATCAAAAAAAGATATTTTCTATTTCGCCACCTACGGTCTCTGCTTTGTTGCCCTTGGCCTGGTCTTATCATCTTTAGGGGCCATGCTGCCGTATCTAGCCGACAATGTGGGTGTAACCTTTGCACAAATTAGTTTTCTCTTTACAGCCAGCAGCCTGGGATATTTGACCGGTTCAGTTGGGGGCGGACGGTTATATGATCGTTTTAAGGGACATCATTTGATGTTGTTTAGCCTGCTCCTGACAGCACTTATGGTATTCATGATACCGATCACGACCACTTTTTCGCTATTAATCATTGTGCTTTACTTAGTAGGTCTAGGACAAGGCACCCTTGACGTCGGTGGAAATGTCAATCTTCTCTGGGTTTACCAAAAGCGGGTTGGTCCTTATATGAATGCTTTGCATTTTTGCTTTGGTGTGGGCGCTTTCCTTTCACCGATTCTCCTGCATAACGTGATGCGGTGGTCAGGCGGAGGATTAACATGGCCTTATTGGACATTAGCCATCTTAACATTGCCTGGACTTATAGGTTTGATTGGGTTATCCAGCCCTGAAAATCCTGAAAAAGAGGACAATAAAAATCATCCCCAAAGTATCAATTTTAATTTGGTGATACCAATGATCCTGCTGTTCTTTATGTATGTTGGCCTTGAAAATGGTTTTGGTGGATGGATTTTCAGTTATGCAACCGAAGTAAAGATTGCCAGTGAAACCAATGCAGCTTATTTGAATTCCGTGTTTTGGGGTGCTTTAACCCTGGGACGGCTGCTGTCTGTCCCGTTGGCGAGAAAAACGACACCTGCACATTTATTGACCGGCAATTATGTGTTGGCGATTTCGTTTCTCGGCTTGATTGTACTTTTCCCACTTCAGCCGGGTGGGGTTTGGATTGGCACAGCAGGCTTGGGTTTGTCGCTATCATCTGTTTTTCCGACCCTGCTGGTACTGGCAGAATCCCGCATGAAAATAACAGGGAAGGTTACTGGTTTATTCTTTTTAGGGAGCAGTTTGGGCGGAACACTCGTCCCGATGATTTTGGGTCAAATATTCGAATATATTGGCAGCTTCCAGATGATGCTTTCTTTTTTTGTATTAGCAATTTTGGGTTTTGTTGTTTTGAGTTCAGTCATATTTCGGTCTAACCGGATTGCTGAAAAGCTGCGCTAATCACAACCTCCTGAATGTCAAAGAAGATCCTCATCTAGTTGTTGTGCACTAAATTATTATCATTTTTGTTGAATTCACCATAAGACTCCATTAATAAAAAAGGCTCCCTTGTGACAGGGAGCCATGGGTAAATAATTTTGGACGAGATTATGTGAAACGTGCACGGATCTCTGCGCTGATATAATCCAAAATTGCCACAGTGACTGCAATAAACCATACCGCAATGCCTGCTGCCCGGTAATCCAAAACCCTGATCCATTGTGTCAGCAGGTAACCAATCCCACCGCCGCCAACTAAACCAATAATGGTGGACATGCGGATATTGATATCCCAACGATAAATTGTAAATGAAACAAAGGGTGGGATCACCTGAGGAATCACAGCGTAAACAATAATCTGGAACCAATTTGCACCGGTTGCAGTAATCGCCTCAATGGGGCCAGGGCTGATGGATTCAATCGCCTCTGAATAAAGCTTACCCAAAGCAGCAATTGAATGGACGGTGAGCGCTATAATCCCTGCAAAGGGGCCTAACCCAACGATGATCACTGCCAGGATGGCCCAAATCAGGGGCTCGATCGATCGAATGATGTTCAGAATTGCGCGAACAAGATAATAAATGCCCAGCATGAAGGGGTTAGCACTCATCAAATTCCTGGCAGCTAAAAAGCTGAAAGGCAGTGAGAGGATGATGCCAAAAAAGGTCGCCATCATGCCGATGAAGATTGTTTCTATCATCTTTTCAACAGCAAGATTGAACTCTGCGCTGAACTCCCACTCCCCGACAGATGTTATCTGACGACCTTGGAGTTCCCATTCAGAATAACCTTCACGATAAGAAGGTGGAATGATGCGGTAAGGCCAAATGACGTCAATCACAAACTCGCCGTTTTCATCCGGGATGACGGTCACATCCTGACCATCCTGACGTTGGCGGAATTGTGAACCAGCTGGGTCAATCCAGAATAATTCAACACGGATATCCGGCAAGAAATTATAGCCTTCAACTCTTAACTCTGTGCCTGGAACATTTTCAACTGTTCCATCGTCTCTTGTCTCCTGTGTGGATGTTTCACCACAGGTCGGCGTGACGATTAAATAAGGACGGTCATCACGTGGTGTTGTGGGTGGGGGTGGGTCATCCGAACAGGGATTTTCAAGGATGGCGATGCCTCGCCAGGTATCTTCAGGAAATGTGATCGCTCTTTCCCATGGCCACAGGACCCTGCTGATTTGATCACGGGCGTCACCAAATGAGGTGAAAAACCTGACCATGTCGATGCGCCCAACCTGCCATCCGATAAAAAAGAAAACAAGGACGATCAAAACAAACACCATGAAAGGTTTACGCCGGTCCTCTTTTCCAGCAATTTTTGCAAGCTGAACGGCATCGATGATGATCCAAATATACATTATGCCAATTAAAATCGTGATAAATAGCAATAGAGGCTGTAAACGGATGGCCTTGGTGAAAATATTTACCAAGCCAGTATCTCTTGGGGCAGCGAGGATAAAACGCCAAACGGTGAGTGCAGTAATTGAGATAAAACTAAAGAAAATTAACACACCCCGCTTGACCTGCCTGGCCAATGCCTGACCTAAGCCTGGTAAGATTGCAGAAAGAACGCCAGCCAACCAGGGTGAAACCAGGCTGGGCAAATTAGGTTTGGGCTTATAAATCTGTTTTTTCTTTGATTTCATTGCACCACACTTCCTTCCAGCGCACCTGTAATACCATCACTGATGCGTTCTGCTTCCTCACCATAAATGGATTTAAATTCATCGTCTGTCATCTTGCGGATTTCTTCACGTGAGCCCTGGTAAACCAACTTCCCATCACGAAGTCCTACAACAGTTGTGGCATAGCGTTGAACAAGGTCAAGATAGTGCAAACTGCAAATGATCGTAAGATTGTCTTCCTGATTGAGCTTTTCAAGATAATTTAAGATGGAGTGTGCCAACACTGGATCCAGGCTGGCGACAGGCTCATCCGCCAGGATCAGTTCGGGATCCTGCATTAAAGCCCTTGAGATACCAACGCGCTGCTGCTGACCACCGGAAAGTTCGCGAGCAAGTTTGTGGGCTTGGTCTTCAATATCCATTCGGCTTAAAACATCCCAGGCCTTTTCGCGATCTTTCTTAGAAAATTGGTGCAGCAGTGTTGGCCATGTTTTGGCATAGCCCAAGCGCCCCGCAAGCACATTGATCATCACACTTGACCTGGTAACAAGGTTAAAGTGCTGAAAAATCATGCCGATTTTCCGCCTGGCTTTCCGCAAACTCTCACCCTCAAGTTTTGCCAGATCCGTACCATTCCAAATGATTTCACCCTCGGTTGGGTCAATCAAACGATTAATGCAGCGTAAAAGTGTAGATTTGCCAGAACCTGATAATCCAATCACAATCAAGAATTCACCATCCGGCACAGTAAAGCTGACATTATCAACTGCCAGGGTGCCATCCTCATAGACTTTGGTTAAATTTCGAATTTCCAGCATAGTAAAACCCTTTTCGATAGGTGTACTTGATTATTTTATACACAAAAGGGGCTGGAAAACCCAGCCCCCATTTTTGTGATGGTACAAATCCTAGTTTAGGAATGTAGATAAGTCGACCCCAGCTGCAGTCAGAATTTGCCTGAAGGGTTCGTAGAATGAGTCGTCACGTAAAGAAAGCTCCGTCCATTCATACGCCTGGAAGATCGCATCGAGACCTTCTTCAGTTTCATGGATCGTCAACAGTACCCCATTGATCTGGTCACGCAATTCTCTCGACACCGTCGGGTGATACTGAACACCGTCATTGGGAACATCAACGGTAACCTCAATCACTGAGAGCGCTTCCATAATGTCAGGGTAATCTTCAACCAGATTTGAGCGTGCATCAACAAATGAAGCACCGGCATCGCAGTCACCGTTATAAACAGATGCAACTGCAGCATCATGTGAACCGGCAAAGACAACGCCTTCTAAATCAGTGTCAGGATCCACGCCAGCTGCCCCTAAGGTGAAACTTGGGATAATCCAGCCCGAGGTGCTTAATGGGTCAACACCACAGAAGGTCTTGCCACCCAGTTCGGATACACTGGTGATACCACTGTCGGTGCGCACGAAGATCTGGCCATTGTAGGAAGCACTTCCGCGGCGTAATGACACAAGTTCTGCTTCAGCGACACCACGTTCAGATGCCAGCATATAGGCAAAAGTAGCCAGCGATGCCATATGGGCATTGGGTGGATCTGCGGACATCGCTTCGATCACACCGGCATACTCGGTTGCCACAAAGGGCTCTATTACCAGGCCGGTCTCTGCGAAAATGATGTCAGCTACATCCTGAAAACCCGCCAAAACCGTGTCGGTTTCACCAGAGGGTACCAGTGCCCAAATGATGGGATTTTCCTCAGTTCCCAATTCGGCTTCAGCCGGGCTGCAGCCTGCCAATGCGAGGCCAACAATCATCATAAGGGCGATCAAAAAATAAGATATGCGTTTCATGTCTACTCCTTATAGTAGAGATAGAGAGTGAATGGTTTTAACCATATATAGTATAGTCGAAAAACCATACTTTTACAAAGTGAATTTGTTAAGAATATATTTTTAAGGTTAAAAAACGAAATAATGTAACGTGAACGAGCTATTTAATGACGGTTTCCAGCAGTTCCTTGAACGAACCCCTCTGAAAACCAGCCAAGTCTCGATATGCTTATAAATGGCATTCCTCGCCAAATGCTTTGATTTTACAGGAAAAATAAGGTAAAATTTTGACTGTATTAGATTATAATTTATCTGTATAATACTAAATTATTGGTATAAGATGGGATTAGATTTATCAAGCGAACGGTTATTCTTTGAGAATTTTAAAGGAGGTGGTAATCGGAAGACAAATAAATAAGATTGAAAGGAAAGAATACACTTTGAAAAACACTAATTACATTAAGGAGAAAAAATGAAGCGAAAAGTTTGGTTATTGATATCCGTATTGCTAATTGCTTCTCTAGCTCTTGTTGGGTGCGCCGCTGATCCCATCGTTGAAGAGCCAGAGCCAATAGTTGAGGAACCCGTCGTAGAAGAGCCGGAACCTGAACCCGTTATTGAGGAACCCGAAGCAGAAGATGCCTTCAGAGTAGGGTTTGTATATGTTGGTGTTCCCGTAGACTTTGGCTGGACCTATGAGCATGATCAGGGGCGCCTGGCTATTGAGGAAGCGTTTGGAGATGCCGTCATAACTTCCTATGTTGAGGCTGTCGATGTGGCTGATTCTGAACGCGTGTTCCGTGACTTTGCACAGCAAGGTTATGACTTGATCTTTGGAAATTCCTTCGGCTATATGGATCCGATGTACGAAGTTGCCACGGAATTTCCCGACACGCTCTTTAGTCACTGCTCAGGGTACACCACACGTGAAAACATGTCCACATATTTCGGACGGATCTACCAACCACGGTACCTGTCTGGGATTGTCGCTGGATCAATGACAGAAACCAACAGAATTGGTTATGTTGCAGCGTTCCCAATCCCCGAGGTCATTCGTGGTATCAATGCCTTCACCTTGGGTGTTCGCTCTGTAAACCCGGATGCAACTGTATCCGTTGTTTGGACCAACACCTGGTTTGACCCTGTCGTAGAACGTGAAGCGGCGATGGCTCTGCTGGATGAGGGCGTCGACATCATTGCCCAACACCAGGACACCACTGAACCTCAAAGGGCTGCCCAGGAAGCTGGCGCCATGAGCATTGGTTACAACTCAGATCACCGAGCTTTTGTAGGTGATACTGTGCTCACAAGCCCAACATGGAATTGGGGTGGGTATTATGTTGAATCTGTCAGACAAGCTATGGAAGGCACCTGGGAGACCCATGAGGTGTGGGGATCCATGGAAGAAGGTTTTGTTGGTCTGGCTGATTTCAGCCCCCTTGTTCCGCAAGAAGTGATTGACCTCGTTGAAGAAGCCAAAGCAAGCATTTTTGCGGGTGAAGATGTCTTCTGCGGCCCAATCTTTGACCAAGATGGTGAATTGATGGTTGCTGAGGGAGATTGCCTCACGGATGGTGAGATGCTCGGCATCACCTGGTTTGTCCAGGGTGTCATCGGCGAAATCAATTAGTTTAAAATAACGGCAGATTGGGGTAAAGCTCGCGCTTTACCCCAATTTTTTAATTTTACTATTTTAATTAACTAGGATGCCATGAATGATCAGACGCAAAAAATTATCTTAGAAATGCGGGGAATCACCAAACGCTTTCCTGGAGTGGTTGCCAATGAAAATGTGGATCTTCACTTGCATGAAGGTGAAGTGCTGGCCTTATTAGGTGAAAACGGTGCAGGAAAAAGCACTTTAATGAATATTTTAGTTGGCCTTTACCGCCAGGATGAAGGAGAGATTCTGGTCCGGGGCAAACCCGTGCAGATTGATTCTCCCCGTGATTCTTCAGATCTCGGTATCGGTATGGTTCATCAAAACTTTATGCTTATACCCACTATGACGGTTGCAGAGAATATCATCTTAGGAATGGCAGATTTGCCTTTTGTGCCAGATATTCAGAAAATCACAAAACGAATCAAGGCACTTTCGGAACAATATCACCTTAAAGTGGAACCCGAAGCAAAAATCTGGCAGTTAAGTGTTGGTGAACAGCAGCGCGTCGAGATCCTCAAATTGATCTATCGCGGCGCCGAAATCCTGATCCTTGATGAACCAACGGCAGTGCTGACCCCTCAGGAGGCACATGAATTACAAGAAGTGCTGAAGATCATGGCAGCTGAAGAAAAATCGGCCATTTTTATTACGCATAAAATGGATGAGGTGATGGAATTTTCCAACCGGGTGATGGTTCTTTCAAACGGAAAATTAACTGCAACCCGCATGACTTCCGAAACCTCACCGAAAGAACTGGCTCGGTTAATGGTTGGTCGCGATGTTCTGTTTCGATTGGAAAAGGAAGACGCCACTCCAGGTGAAATTGTCCTTGAGTTGGAAAATGTTAAGGTAAAAGATGATCGCGGATTACCTGCATTGAGAAATGTTTCATTAACCATCTGCTCAGGCGAGATCCTGGGGATCGCCGGTGTTGCAGGGAATGGTCAGGACCAGTTAGCAGAAGTGATCACCGGTTTACGTAATCCACATAGTGGTAAAGTCTATATCTCGTGCAAAGATGTGACGAACAAGTCACCCTTGGGAATGATTCGATCCGGTGTCAGTCACATCCCTGCTGACCGCATGGGAATGGGAACAGTTGGGAGTATGCAGGTGTCTGAAAACCTTGTCATGAAAGGGTATCGTAACGAACCGATCAGCTCAGGTGGTGTGATTCGCCCAAAGAAAATACTTGAATTTGCCAACCGCATGATCGAGTCCTTTCGAATTGCGACACCATCACCAAAAACCAGGGTGAAATTCCTCTCAGGTGGAAATATCCAGAAAACCATTCTTGCCAGAGAAATCGATGCCTGTAACAGTTTGATGGTAGCAGTTTATCCATCTCGCGGCCTTGATGTTGGGGCAACGGAGGCAGTAAGAAACATGCTGCTCGAGCAGCGAAAACTAGGCATGGGTGTCTTGTTGATATCTGAAGATCTGGATGAATTAACCTCAATTGCTGATCGAATTGCGGTCATGTTTGATGGCAAGATCATGGGTGTGATCAATTCTGCAGACGCAGATATTGAAATGCTGGGTCTGATGATGAGTGGGACCAGGTTAGAAGATCTTCAGGATGAAGCATCGTCTGTTGATATAAAGGATTGAGCTGACATGCAGATATTTTTTGAGAAAAGAAAAAGTCTCTCTCGGAGAGCATTAATACTTGTTCCTATTATCTCTTTCATTGTAGCTTTACTTCTGGGTGCTATATTGCTTGCATTGACCGGTGTAAATCCGATTGTCACCTATCGTGCAATGGCAAGGGGCGCGTTTGGATCAGTGTACGCATTATCCGAGACGCTGGTTGTGGCCATCCCATTAATGCTGACAGGACTGGGTGTGGCAATTGCCTTCCGAATGCGTTTTTGGAACATTGGTGCGGAAGGCCAGCTTGTGTTTGGTGGTATTGCTGGCGCAGGTGTTGCCCTGCATTTTTCGGAAATCATACCAGGATATTTATTACTTCCAGCAGTACTCGTAGCCGGTATGATTGCAGGGGCAATATGGGCAGGTATTCCAGCAGCACTAAAAGCCTACTTGGGGGTTGATGAAACACTCACCTCATTGATGCTTAACTATGTTGCGATCTTGTTCTCTTCTTATCTGTATTATGGCGCCTGGCGCGACCCGATGGGTTTTGGTTTTCCTGGAACGGCACGCTTTGTTGAGGAAGCCTGGTTACCGCGGTTATTTGGTAGGGCACATTATGGACTATTTTTCGCAGTTATTGCGGCTGTCCTCCTGTGGTTTATTTTCAACCGAACGCGTTGGGGGTTTGAACTGAAGATCATTGGGGAGAATGAGACGGCTGCCAAGTACCTGGGGATCAAAATTGCCAGCAATATTGTGCTGGCATTACTGCTATCTGGTGCATTAAGCGGTCTGGCCGGTGCAAGTCAGGTTACTGGAATTTATCGGCGCTTGCAGACAGGATTGGCAGCAGGGTATGGGTATACAGCAATCATCATTGCATGGCTCGCCCAGCTCAACCCAATTGCAGTTTTGTTCGTATCTGTTTTGATGGGCGCGTTATATGTAGGAGGAGACCAGGTGCAGATGATGATGGGATTACCTTCTGCAGTAGGTCTTGTATTACAGGGATTAATATTATTTCCCATGCTGGCTGGCACACTCTTTACGGAATACCGATTGAGAATCATTCGCCCTCAAAAATCTCAATCCGTTGAATCGGAGGCAGCATCATGATCCCATTTATAACATCAATATTTGCCGTAACTTTACGCGCTGGAACATCCCTGGTATATGCCACTGTTGGCGAGATATTTACAGAAAACTCTGGCATATTAAACCTGGGTGTTGAAGGCATGATGATGATGAGCGCTGTGACAGGTTTTGCAACAGCATACCACAGTGGAAGTGTTTGGTTGGGCTTCTTGGTCGGGATACTGGTGGGTGGTCTGTTGGGTGCCTTACATGCTTTTCTAAGTGTTACCATGCGGGCAAACCAGGTCGTGAGCGGTTTGAGCATTACTTTATTTGGAACAGGGTTGGCTTCTTTCCTGGGTCAAAGGATTGGACCTGCAGCAAATAACTTTAACCTGGCAGGTTTAACTGGACCCAGGTTAACGGCACAACCCATTGCTGGTTTGATAAATATCCCCGTCCTTGGTGCTTTGTTCAGCCAGGATTTCTTGACATATGCAGCTTATATTTTCGTTCCATTGGCCTGGTATTACCTGTATAAAACAAGAAATGGGCTTAACCTGCGTGCTGTTGGTGAAAACCCCATCACGTCATCAGCCATGGGTATCGATGTGGTCAAGACCCGTTATATCTATACGATTGTTGGTGGAATGCTCGTTGGTTTAGGTGGTGCGCACCTCTCACTCTCTTATACACCAGGTTGGACAGAGAACCTGACTGGAGGTCGGGGCTGGATTGTGATTGCCCTGGTGATATTTGCGATGTGGAACCCGGCTCGAGCAGTCTTAGGCGCTATTCTATTTGGTGGGATTAATGCGATTCAATTTCGCCTTCAAGCAATTGGGACAACTATTCCATCATCTTTTTTGAACATGCTGCCATACTTGATGACGGTCATCGTCCTAGTAGTGATGACCATTTGGGAATCATTTAAAAAACGTATCGGTGCGCCAGCTGCATTAGCAGTTCCTTATATGCGTGAGGATAAATAAAGGTGCAGAATGCTAATTAATTATTTGGCACCCAGGGCAATAAGGTGTTTTTTACAGCAAACTGGCCGCACGCTGATTAAGTTCAATATCCTCAGGATCTGATAGCTCAAGCGAGATTCCATGCGGTTGAGCCTGACCGTCATCATCAACATAAACAAAGGTGATAAATCCCTCAACAACCGGTTTATCGTGGTTGTCTTGCTTTAAAACAACATAGACTCTAATCGATGAGGTCCCGGTGAAAGCAATCTTGCTTTCGAAACAGGCAATGTCACCTGAAGTTAAAGGCTGTGTAAAGGATAATCCATGAATCTTCAGACAAACAATGTTACTCGCAGGCAAGACACTGGCAACGGCGATAAAACCAGCCTCAACAAACCATTCAGCACACCGGCCTGCAAATAAAGTGCGGTGATGATTAAGATCTTCGCTTTTTATCAATCGATCATATCGGAAAATTCTCGGTCGCATTGGCATCCTTTTTTGCTCACGTTCAATTGACTCTGTACCATCAATTGCAACTTGTTAGGATAAATTAAGCATGACTACTCAGATTCTGAAATAAGAGGGGGTGTGGTGTGACGGTGAAGCTGCTAAACCACACCTCTCACCCTTCTGCAGCTGGGCTGCCTGAGCAGTGACAAGCAAACATTATTTTCTAATTATAGCAGATGGTATTTGGCATATCCGCAAATATCAGTATGGGCACTGGTACAATCTTGATTGGATTTCATCATTTTAGAGACAATCTACGAGCTACTAAACGGATCTTTGTGCTGGAATTAAGAAATCATATGAACAAAATAGGCCATAATCTTTCAGGAAAATCTGTACTCATTACAGGAGCGACTTCAGGGATTGGACTTGAAGCCGCTGAACAATTTGCCCGACAAGGGGCATTTGTAATTGGTGTAGGTCGATCTGAAATTAAAAATCAACAAGCCAAGGAGAAGATCAACAATTGCAATCCAAAGGGTCAAGTTGTTTACCTGTTGGCGGATCTGGGACAGCAGAGGCAAGTTCGGGAGTTAAGTGACCTGATCCCATCCGTGCTTGTTCAGTACGGTTTTGAGTGTTTAGATATCTTGATTAACAATGCCGGGGTCTACCTGGAAAAAAAGCACATGTCTGAGGAACAGGTTGAGATGACCTTTGCTGTCAACCACCTGGCACCTTTTCTTCTGACCAACAAATTGTTACCCTTTCTAAAGCGATCGACAATCGCTCGAGTGATGACAGTGAGTTCTTATTCGCATCGAACGACTCCACTTATTCTTAAGCGGATCACCAATCCCTGCCCGTATTTAGGAGTACTGGCCTATAAAAGGTCCAAATTATGCAATGTTCTATTTACATACGAGCTTAATCGCCGCAACCTTGGTGTGCTTGCGTTTGCGGTTGACCCTGGGTTAGTAAATACTGAGATTGCCGACAAAGGGGACACCGGTATATCTGCCTGGGTATGGCGCAGACGTCGACACAAAGGAACAAGTTCAGCAGTACCGGTAAAAACACTCCT
>Ga0209498_1002123_pt1 | contig 12090 bp, 9 predicted proteins | sample WalLakDeSediment_FD_184131 | JGI IMG/M metagenome (GOLD analysis project Ga0209498, IMG submission 184131) | Lake sediment microbial communities from Walker lake, Nevada to study Microbial Dark Matter (Phase II) - Walker Lake 11/02/13 Deep... | ecosystem: Environmental > Aquatic > Freshwater >...
TTGCGTCGAGTACACCGCCCGCACTGCACAGTGCGGGCGGCGTTGTGTTCCTTAATTTACCCAATGAGGTGCGCTGATAGCGTAATCTCCACACTGGCGAGCGCCTGCGAGACGGGGCAGCCACCCTTTGCGGCGGTTGCGTGCTCCAGGAATGTGGCTTCGTCAATGCCCGGCACCTCGGCTTCGGTGGTCAGGTCGATGCGCATAATCTTGAAGCCGCCCTCAACCTTATCCATCTTGACGGCGGCTTTGGTCGCCACCTGGATGGGCGTGAACCCGGCCTCGGCCAGGATGGCGCTGAGCGCCATCGAAAAACATCCTGCGTGCGCTGCGCCAATCAATTCTTCCGGGTTTGTGCCGGTCCCGTCCTCAAAACGTGACGTGAAGGAATACGCGCCCTCAAACGCGCCGCTGCCCAACGCGACTGTGCCTTTGCCTTTAACCAGATTGCCTTCCCAAATTGCTGATGCTGTGCGTGTAATCATATGTCCTCCGTAATCGTTTTAATGGGTAAAAATTTATATTTTGTCTATGTTTATATTATAAAATAGTTGACATATTCTGTCAAGTGGTAGAATAGCGACTTGAGGTGTTGAATGATGAAAATTGATTTACACGTTCATAGCGTAGAACGTTCAGCTTGCGCCGTTTCTGGCGAGGAAGAGCAAATTTTGGCGGCGATAGCCTGCGGTCTTGACGCGCTGGTGTTTACCGATCATGAGCGTCTTGTCGCGCCGGAGCATATCGAAACGTTGAACCGCCGGTATGCGCCGTTTCGCATTTTCGGGGCGATAGAAATCACCGTCCAAGAACAGGAGGACGTGCTGGTCTTGGGTCTGCACGATCCTGTGTTGGAATCTGGACGGTGGACGTATCCGGCTTTGCACGCCTTTGTGCGGGAGCACGACGGGTGGCTGGCGATTGCGCACCCGTTCCGGTATCATCCGACGATCAACCTTGATCTGGAGCGGTATCCACCCGATGCGCTGGAAGGCTGCTCGATGAACATTCCACCGGCGAAACAACCGCCGATCCGCGATCTCGCGGCGCGGCTTGGCATCCCGGTGGTGTGCAACTCCGACGCGCACGTGACGCAGTCGCTCGGCGTAGCGTACAATGATCTGCACGAAACGCCGGCGGATGAACGTGTGTTGATCGACTTGCTGCGTACAGCCAGGTTTTCAGGAGTCTGTATGCTTAGCTAGAGTCTCGCATCGTCAGCGGCAGGAAAATTCTCCAGACCGGCTGCACATTGAATGCGGCGGACGCCGGTTCGCCGGGTACCCCACCGACGGTGTAGGTGGCTGTGTTGACCACCGGTTGCGCGATGAAGTGGGTGTCGGTGCGCAGAACGGCGCGGAAGCTGATGATGATGGTTGCGCCGCCATCGATCGCGCCATCCCAAGTGATGACGTTGTCGCTCTCCGTGGCGGTATCCTGGACGATCCAGCCATCGAAGGTTACCTGCCACGGCAACGCATCGGTCATCACAATCTCGGAGAGCGGTATCTCGCCGCTGTTGTGCAACGTGAGGGTATACGTGACCGCGTCGCCGGGCGAGACATCGACGGTGGGGGTTACGCTCTTGGTGAGCGTGAGCTGCGACATGTGCCCCAGGTTCAGCCCCACGATGACCGGATCGTGGTCGGACGAGCGGAACGGTTCCGGGCTGTACCATTCGGTGATCTGTTGTGCTGATTTGAACTCGGTGTTGTAGTCCAGCACGATCGGTTCGTCGGCGTTGATGTGCCAGGCGGTTGCCCCGGTGACGAAGGGCATCAGGGCCGGGCTGGCGAGGGCGTAATCCAGGTGCCCGAACTGTCCATCGAACACATACGTGTAGGCGGCATCGCCGTAGAACTGCCGCAGCAGGTCGGTGTACCCGGCATCCCGAATGGTTGTGATGGGATCTTCCATCGCGTAGGCGTTCAGGTCGCCGATGATCAGGACGTGTGGCGACCCGCTGCCGGTTGGATCGGTTGCCAGGAAGTCCATCATCGCGGCGGCGGCGTTGGTGCGGGTGAGATTGCAGTTGCCCTGCCCATCGTTCATGTCCGGGTCGCCCACGTCGTCGCAGGGAGAACCTTTGGATTTCAGGTGGTTGACGGCGACCGTTACCCGACCATTGCTGCTATGCTCGGTGAAGGTCTGGATCAGCACCGGGCGGTTCTTGGTATCCAGAAAACGGGCGTCTACGTTGCTGTCCAAAAGCGCATAGTCGCCCACGGGGGTCACGGTGGCCGGTTGGTAGATGAAAGCCAGCTTGATGGCATCTGTGCCGATGACGCCCGTGTCGATGTAGTCGTAAGTTCCGGGTCCGGCTGTAGCGTTGAGTCCGGCGACGAGGTCTTTCAAGGCGGTATCGTCGGCGTGGTTCTCCATCTCGATCAAACCGATGATATCCGCATCCATTTCAAGGATGGCGTTGATGATCTTGGCACGCTGCCGCCCGAACTCAAGGGCCGTGTTAGCGCCTCGACAGCCCATATCGCCCAGCGGCCCACAGATGGGCGCCCCGGTATCCAGGGTCGTGAAGTAGTTGAGGACGTTGAAGCTCGCCACTTTCAGCGTGCCGCCTACGTCGGGCGCAACGAGAGGGCGAGCGGCGGTGTTGGTGAACGATACCACACCCACCGGTTGAATACGGTAACTGTTGCTGCGAAAATCCACCACACCCATCAGGTCATGCACCAACGCGCCGGTGCGTAACGTGTTGGTATAGGTCAGCTTAGGATAGGGGTAGATGACCGGATCGGGGTTCTGAACGTTGCTACCATCATCCAGCCTAACGCGGCTCCGATCGTTCAGGTCTTGCAGCGCCAGCGCTTCCAGGCCGGGGGTGATGACGTTGGTCGGATTCCAGAGGCGATCGCTGACAGAAAGCTGGAGCTCGCCGAAACGACCGAGGCGATAATGCTCTGTCACCACCAGGTCGTGAGCGAAAGAGACCAGCATACCCTCTACCGCTTCCCACGCCATCATATCGTCCACCGGCAGCGTCATGGTCGCCGGGGTCACGGTGTACGTCATCGTTCCACAGATGGTGACGTTGCTTACCGAAGCGATTTGCGTCAGGCCGTTGAACTCGGTCGCCGCGCCGCGCACGCGCACCAGATCGCCGGGAGCGACAGGCGTGGCGCCGTGGAAAACGAAGATGCCCTCGGAAGTCATCGGATCGTCATCGACCCGTTCGTCGCGCTCTTGCAGAAAGAACCCGCTGAACTGGCCGGGGCCCTGGTAAGCGCCGACGACCACCGCTTCGACCACCACAGTCGTCCCTAAGATGGGGGTGGCGTCGCCGCTGCCCTGGATAAAGTGGACCGGCGTGGCCGCGTCATCGCACGCACCGAAGGATGGAGCCGGGCCAACCGTGAAGTTGAAGCGGTAATCTGCCAACAGATGCTGCGCCTTTGCGTTGGTGATCTGGTCGGCCAGCACGGTCACGTGGCAGATCTCGCCGAAAGCGAAGGGCGCAGCCGGCGTCAGTGTATAGCTGGCGGATGGCCCGGCCGGAAGACCGGTGGCCGTCACGACGCCGCTCTGGCTGCACAGGATGTGGTTCCACGTGTTGGTCGCCGTGACCGTTTCGTTGAAGTGGATGGTGATGAGCGTGTCGGTGACGACGTGGGTGGCATTGTTCGTGGGGAGTGTGCTCAGCACAAGCGGTGCATCTACGAATAAGGTAAGGTCGCCCACATTGCGCGGCTTTACCTGGTACGTTGTCTGGAATTGGGTGCTGAAACCGGCGACGCCGAGCCTGTCGCCATTCTGGATGCCCAGGTTGCACAGGTTGATCCCGGTGGCCGCCTCGATGCGCACCGTTGCTACGCCACTGCCATCGTTGAGGGTGATGTTGTAAGCCGTACCACACGTGGCGGGCATATTCGCCACGATACCCTCGATCTCCACCAGCCAGCCCTCGCTGATCCCAGTAGCGACTTGCCCGGTGGTGTAGGTTATCGGCATCACGGGTGGCCCGGCAGCGACGCTCTCGAAGTAGCGGACGGGCGTCACCATCTGCTCCTGATTGTTGAAGCTGCCGCGCCTCGCGACCAGCCGCACTGTATCGCCCAGAACGACCGGCGGGTCGGTCGTGAAGAAGGCCGCAATACCGCCGCTGGCGTCCTGGAAAACCCATTCAGGAGCGTTGTTCCACGTGCCATTTTGCGCCGTCACCCGTCCTTCCAGCGCAAAAACTTCGTTGTTGCTGCCCGCCCGCGCAACGGCGATGGGCACAGCGCGGTAAACCATAACCCCGGCTTCGGCGACGTTGTTGCCGGCGATCCTGTCGGCCGGCTCTACCTCGAGGGTGATCGCGTTCACGTGCATCCCGCTGACGGTGATCGCGTCGGTCGCAGACAGCGCCAGGGTGAAGGAGAGCGTCTCGCCGGCGTCCAGTGGGGTGTCGAAGACCCAGGTCAGAATGCCGCCATCCTCGTTTGGCGCGACACCGCTGTCGTCGCTCACATAGACAAAGCCGGCCGGCAGCCTATCGTGGAGTGTGAGTACCTCGGTCGCGGAGATGACGGAAACGTTGTCGATCTCGACGGTGTATGCGACCAACGCGCCAGCGCCATCGAAGACGTAGACCTCGTCCGCCAGGGCGGTCTTGGCGACGGCTACGTCATAGAGGATGTCGTTGATGATGGTGGCAAAGGTGGCCGTGGCCGTACCGCTCTGCGTCGTCCCGCTGAACGTCGCGGTATTGGTGACGACGTCGCCGTAATCGCCCACGTGGATGGCGGTGAAGGTGAACGTGAGCGTGGTGGAAGCAGCCAGCGCGCCGTTCCAGGTGATGACGTCACCGGTGACGTCTGTGCCCGCTGGCGGGGTCTCGATCCAGGTACCGAAGGTGACCTCGGCAGGCAGTGTGTCGGTGAGCAGGACGGTATCTGTGATCGTCATGCTGTTTTCCAGCATCAGGGTGTAGGTGACGGCGCTGTGATAGGCGACCTCGGTGGTGGGGATGACGGTTTTGGCGAGGGTGATGCCAGCACTGTAGGTGGTCATAGAGAAATCGTCTATCATCAAGCGTTCACCGCCTAACCGGCGAATCTGGATGATAATGGTATCATCGATGGCGTTGCCGTTGTCGGTGTTGATGGTGCCTGTGACCTCTTTCCAGTCGCTGGAATCCTCTAACCAGGCATTGTTGATGGTGTGCAGGGTTGTCCACGCAGCGCCGTTGTCGATGCTGACCTCAACGACGTAGTCGGGATCCGGGCTGCCATCCCAGCGACGAACCCAGACTGAGAAATCGCCCACACCATCACCGGCGATCTGCGCTCGCCAGAAAGATCCATCCGCGTCTCGCAAGCGCCACGCATACGCGCCACTGCGCGCTCCTGGAAAGCCATCCTGTACGGTCGCGGTTTGGCGCATAGCGACCTCAGCGTAGTAGGAGGTGATGTCCGGTCTCGCTGTGTCCGTGTAGGCTTTTGTCCCATACGCTGCCAAACTTGAGCCGCTGATGTTGAGCCAGTTAGCGGCCGTATCGAAATCCTCAGTGTAGGTGGCGCTGCTTTCACGCTGAGGGGCATTGTGTACGAGCGCCGGGCGTGTCACGACTTCAGTGAGGTGGTTGTGCGTGACCTGACCCTGCGCAGTTTGCGCCACGAGCGGAGCGCCGGTCGTCGCCATCACCAGAATCATTGCTATAAATGTGTGGACTATGCGAGAACGTTTGACCATCATCTGCGGTTCCTCCATATAGTGGTAAGCATCACCCGCGCGGCGGGTGCGTGAAAAAATCACCTTCGACAGAAAATTACCTGAAAACGCGCAGCACCGTCGCCAGCCGGCCACGAAGCGGCGTTGGGTGGAAGCGATGGTGAACAGCTTGCCACCTGTTTACCTCAACAACTTGGGAGCAATTTCCTTTATCCAAATCTGGTGAAGTTTATACCATTCCTTAGACGATTGCCCCAATCTTGCTACTTGTCTGGGGTGTGCTAGTGGTAAAACAGCAATGTTTTTACCGTTGATTGATACAGGGTGTAATGTTCCATAAGATTGACGGTCACGCCCAAAATCAGCAAGTCTCTTCCTGCGTTGATCAAAATAAGTTAGGAACCATTGGATAGGTTTGTCGCCCAATAAAATCAACACCTCTGCGTTTGATTCGCAGACCTCATCCCAAATAGCTGCACGGCGTTTCTCATCTGCTAGTCTTGACGGAACAGTTGGAACGCTTGGTGTTGCCAACTTGTGTGGTTGAACTTTAGGCAGGTAAGCACGGTCAATGGCCTTCTGCTGAGATGGATTGACACAACTATGTGGAACCAAATCACATAGCCATGCATCAGTGCGTCCACAGCCAAGCGGTTTGAGAAACAAGTCATCTAAAGCAATGCCGGAAGGTCCATTATATTGTCTGGCCGCTGCCACTAGCCGTCCTAACTCTGGTGGAATAGCAATTTGCTGTATGATTAATTCAGTTCCTTCACCACGCCAGAAAATGTAAGGCTCACTTGCAACAGCTAAAGCCTTTACAATGCTTTTACCGTCGCTGTTTATCCAACAAGCATGTACGGCACTTGCATAGACACCCAATACAAATACACGTTTGGGTGTGCGGTCTTCTTGTGCTACCATGCGGACTGGTTGCCCAAATGGAAACGTACCGATATGCTTCATTGTCCTTCTTTACCTTGCAAGTGTATGCCGCACAACGAGTAAACTCAGCTTCATATGTACTCCACTCGCTCACACGGCACCTCCAAAAATGCCCAACGACTCGGCCTAAGCTGCGGGGTGGCTGCGGCGATTTACCTTCAACAGCAAACCCCTTCGCGCGCGTTTCTTCTGCAGACCCACGCGGCTATCCCCGTCAGCTTTAGCGATATCGGGCGGCACTCACACTGCTACATTAACTGCCGTATGATAGGTCTGAATGGTAGACAGTGCTGACTTTTCTTCCTGCTGTGCGTGGTACAAGTCCCAACGCAACTGCAAGTTCATCCAAAAACTGGGGGACATCCCGAAAAACTTGGCTAACCGTAACGCCGTGTGCGGCGTCACGCCACGGCGCGCATTGACAATCTCATTGATACGCTGATAGGGAACGTGGATTGCGTCCGCTAACTCGCGCTGCGTCAGGCCGCTAGGGATGAGAAATTCCTCCAATAACATCTCTCCCGGATGCGTTGGCTCTCGTTCTGTCGGTATGCGTACCATAACCACTCCTTGTCCTTATACGCTTGCTCAATGATAATCCACAATCTCTACTTCATCCGGTTCGGTTTCAGCCCACACAAAACAGATACGATATTGGTCATTAATACGAATACTGTGTTGTCCTGTCCGCGTCCCACTTAAGGCTTCCAAACGATTTCCAGGCGGAACCCGCAATTCTTCCAGAAAGGTCACGGAATCCAGTTGATCTAGCTTGCGTGCTGCGATTTTCCAAAGACCCAACGGGCATACCTGGCGTGCAGCTCTGGTGTTACTGCCGTTGAAGATGTCTTCTGTGCCTTTGTTTTTGAATGAGCGGATCATAATGCCATAATAGCACGGAATGTATGCTATGGCAAGCCCCATAAACCCCCTTAGTTGGCGAATGGCTCGTGCACTAGCGAGGTAATGCTGAGCCCAACCTATCAAAGGCTTGACTATACCGGTACTTGTGGGGATTGAGATGATCTTGAAATGCTCTATGGCTTTATGCTGCCCCGATGCATCTATGGGTAGACGCCTGACCCGGTCGTACCGCTGCCGCCCTGTAGCTTTTGCCACGATCATTATAAACCGGCTTACACATACGGTCAATTGCCTGATGCAAACGGAAAAAAGTAACGATTCCTGCGGATGGCTTGATTCACCACGGAGGCACGGAGGACATAGAGAAAAATTAAAAATTCTCTGTGTCCTCCGTGTCTCTGTGGTTCAAAATGTGCCCGGCTGAATCGTTGCATCTTCTGTTTGACACGGATTCAGGCAGCTTTGCCTTCGGTTGGCCAGAGTATAGTATAATATGGGAGTGACAACGAACGAGAGTGCGCGAGCGAATTGGTGGCAATGGGGATGCCTGCTCCTGTTGATCGGCGGCATCCTATTTGTCGTCGTGAGCGGGATGTGGCTCTTCTCCAGGCCGCCGGCGCAACCGCAAGGGCCGCGGCCCACGGCCATCGTCTGGACGGCGACGCCCACACCCACACCCACGCCCACACCAACGCCCACGCCGATGCCGACGCCCACGTTACCGGCCTCGCCAACGGAGATCGGGGTGGGGGTGCGCGTGCAGGTCAGCGGGACGGGCGCGGCAGGCTTGAACATCCGCGCCAGCGCCAGCACCTCCGCGGAGCGTCTGAGCGTCGCCGCCGAGGGCGAAATCTTCATCGTCGCTGCCGGTCCGGCGCAAAGCGACGATCTGACGTGGTGGTTCCTGCGCGACGAGGCCAACCCGCAACGCGAAGGCTGGGCCGCCGCCAATTACTTAATCGTTGCGCCATAAGGCGCGCATGTGGAGGACCCTTGAGCGAGAACGAACCCTACACACAACTACAAATGGTGTGGCCTGAGCCTCTGCTCGATACACCACCCACTGTGCAGTTACCCCCCGGATACACGTTGCGTACATACCAACCTGGCGATGAACTGCGCTTTTATGAAGTGATGGCCCTGGCCGGGTGGCCGGGTTGGAATGATGCAAAGCTTCAACCGTGGCTGTTGCGAATTGTGCCAGAAGGCTGGTTTATGGTCATTTGTGAGCAGAGCGACACAATCGTGACCACGGCGATGGCCTTGCACGATCATACGTGGTCGCGCCCATTCTGCGGCGAACTGGGCTGGCTGGCCGGTGACCCTGTCCACGCGGGCAAAGGATTGGGTGGAGCCGTCTCTGCCGCCGTCACCGCCCGGTTCATAGAGATTGGATACCGCAACATCCACCTGTATACAGAACATTGGCGATTGGCGGCGCTGAAGAGCTACTTGAAGTTGGGATACATCCCATTGCTATACCTGCCGGAGATGGCGGAACGATGGCGGGCCATCTGTGCGCAACTGGCATGGCCGTTCACACCGGAAGTGTGGCCGTCGTAGCGCATTACGCTGGAAGCGTTGGAATAAGCGAACGGTTTATCGCAGGAGTGTGTATGGAGCAAAACATCATCCTTCGCGCGGCAAAACTTCGGGAAGAGATCAATTATCACAATTACCGTTATCACACGCTCGACAGCCCGGTCATCAGCGATGCGCAGTTCGACGCGCTGGTGGACGAGCTGCGCGCGCTCGAGGCGGCGCACCCTGAGCTGATCGCGCCGGATTCGCCCACGCAACGGGTCGGCGGCGCGCCCGCCGAAGGCTTTGCGAAGGTCGAACATCCCGCGCCGATCCTCAGCCTGGACAAGGCGTCCGGCCGCGCGGAATTGCTCGCGTGGCGCACGCGCATCGGCAAGCTGCTGCCTGAAGATGCGCTCCCACTGGCCTATACCGTCGAGCCGAAATTCGACGGGTTGACCGTGGTGCTGCACTACCGCCAGGGACAGCTCGTGCTCGGCGCAACGCGCGGCGACGGGCAGACCGGCGAGGACATCACCGCGAACCTGCGCACGGTGAAGACGCTGCCGCTGCGCCTCCCCATCGATCCCGACGGGCCGCAACCGCCGCCCTACCTGGTGGTGCGCGGCGAGGTGCTGATCCTGCTCGAGGACTTCGACGCGCTCAACGCGCGGTTGATCGAGGCCGGTGAATCGCCGTTCGCCAACCCGCGCAACGCCGCCGCCGGTTCGCTGCGCCAGCTCGATCCGGCGATCACCGCGCAACGGCCACTGCACCTCTACGCTTACAGCATCGTTGCGGCTGATGGCCCTGTTCCCGAAACGCAGCGGGAGACGCTGGACTACTTGCGCGCTCTGGGTTTCGCCCAGCCGGATGAAATCGCATTTTTTGACGATGTGGAAGCCGTCGCCGATTACTGCGAGCAGATGCACGCGCGGCGCAACACGCTGCCTTACGAAGCCGATGGCCTCGTCGTCAAGATCGACGACCTGGCGACGCAGGCTGCGCTGGGCGTTGTGGGCGGGCGTCCGCGTGGAGCGGTGGCCTACAAGTTCCCGGCCCAGGAGGCGACGACGACGCTCGTGGACGTGGAGTTCTCCGTGGGGCGGACGGGCGTGATCACCCCCACGGCGCTCTTGGAACCGGTTCCCATCGCCGGAGTGACGGTGGGCCGCGCCTCGCTCCACAACTTCGACTTCATCGCCGAGCGCGACATCCGCATCGGCGACCGCGTGCTGGTCAAGCGCGCCGGGGACGTGATCCCCTACGTCGCCGGGCCGGTCGTCGATGTGCGCGACGGCAGCCAGCGCGCCATCGAACCGCCGTCCGCCTGCCCCGCGTGCGGCGATCCCGTCGTCCATACTGAGGGAGAAATCGCCTATTACTGCATCAACGCCGCCTGCCCTGCCCAACTGGTGCAGAGACTGACCTATTTTACGCACGTGCTCGACATCGAAGGGCTGGGGGAACGCACCGCTGTGCAGTTGGTGGAACAACGCCTGGTCGAAGACCCCGCCGATCTCTACTTCTTGACCAAAGAGAACCTGCTCACGCTGGAGGGCTTCGCCGATAAGAAGGCCGGCAACCTGCTCGACGCCATCGCGCAGGCCAAAGACCGGCCTTTCGCGCGGGTGTTGGCGGCGCTCGGCATCCGGGGCGTCGGTGGTACGGTGGCGCAGGTGTTGGCGGAGGTGTTCCCCACGCTGGACGCGCTGGCGGAGGCGTCCGCCGAGGCGATCGCTGCCGTGGAAGGCATCGGCCCGATCACGGCGCAGAACGTCCTCACGTGGTTTGCCCACGTCCACAACCGCGCGATGGTCGACAAGCTGCGCCAGGCCGGGCTGAAACTGGCGGCGGAACGTAAGGCCGTTACGGTGGATGAACAGCCGCTCGCGGGCCTCACCTTCGTCATCACGGGCACGCTTTCCCGGCCCCGCGACGACGTGAAGGCGTGGATCGAGTCGCGCGGCGGTAAGGTCGCCGGTTCGGTGAGTCAGAAGACCAGCTATCTCGTCATCGGCGCGGATCCCGGCGGCAGCAAATACAACCGCGCGCAGGCGCTCGACACCCCGCTGTTGACGGAAGAGGCGCTTTACGCACTGGCGGAGTAAATTGGTTTGCCAATTTCACCCGCATCAGCATATCTGGCGGGGATCGCCAGATAACCGGCCGGATGCCTGCACTTGACGCGGATCTGTCGATCCGCTTGAAGCATATCCTAATGCTTGGCGGGGATCGCCAGACCGCCGGCCGGATGCCTGCACTTGACGCGGATCTGTCGATCCGCTTGAAGCATATCCTAATGCTTGGCGGGGATCGCCAGATCCCCGCCTGCCCCTAATACGCCTCACTCTGCGCGAACCGCTTGATGACGGCGGCGGTCACAACGCCGAGCGCCAGGATCAGCGCGACGAGGATGCCGGTATTGAGCGCGATCTCCGGCCACCCGCCCCCCTGCATACCGAGTGTGATGAGGGGATCGATCATATAGTAGGTGGGGAAGATTTTGGCGATCCACGCGGGGATCTCCGGGAACATGTAGAAAAATACCGGCGCGTAGAGCAGGATGCCGCTGCTTTTGATCACCGTCATCAAGGTGTTCATGTCCTTGACCAGCGCGCCGAGGATCAGGCCGAGTTCCACCACCATCGTTGTGCTCAAGACCATCACCAGGAGCAGCAGGCCGGGGTGCGGGCCGAAGGCGTTGTTGAGTGCCAGAATGATGACGCCCATCGTCAGGCTCACCAACCCGCCCATGATGCCCTTCGCCAGAAACACTTCGCCCGGCGACGCGGGGGTGACGACGAGCGCCCGCAGCGTCCGTTTTTGCTTCTCCTCGATGAGTGACGAGGAGGGGATCATAGCGCCGCCGAAGAAGAGGGTCATCATCACGATGAAGGGGAACAGCCGCTCACCCCAGGGAACGTCTTCCCCGTCGCCCAGCGTCGTCGTCACGATGTCGATGGGAACTTCGCGGCCCGTCAGGGCGATGACTTGATTGCTGAGCGCCACGGCCAGAATAGCGCGGTTTTTGATGAGGCTTTCGCCCCAGACGTAGGCGTCGAGCGTGGTCTGCGTCCCTGCGATGAT
>Ga0209498_1002125_pt1 | contig 12080 bp, 11 predicted proteins | sample WalLakDeSediment_FD_184131 | JGI IMG/M metagenome (GOLD analysis project Ga0209498, IMG submission 184131) | Lake sediment microbial communities from Walker lake, Nevada to study Microbial Dark Matter (Phase II) - Walker Lake 11/02/13 Deep... | ecosystem: Environmental > Aquatic > Freshwater >...
GTTAGCCAAAATCCTATGTGATTGTCAAAGAACTAAAATATTTTTACTTGACTTTTCATAGCACGTCTCCCCCCTCAAGGGGGAGGGAGTTTTCGGGATCCCCTCTCCCCTGGAGGGAGAGGGTTAGGGTGAGGGGGAGCTTATAAGAACGAGAGCAATATCAGCGGCAATTCTAACCTCCTTGCTTTATGTTCGCGTTCGGTTTGCAGGGTCAACCTTTACTACTGACCAAATATATTATGGTTATTAAGCACAGCCAGGCAATTATAATCTTAGCAGCGGGCGGGTGAGGCAGGTCGGACCGCCGCCCCCCTTGATTGAAACATCCTCGCCAGGGTATTCATACACGGTAGCCCCGGCTTTTTCCAGGCCGGCCTTGGTCTTAGGGTTGCCGGCGATCATCACGCATTTGCGCGGCTCTAAGGCCAGCACGTTGCAGCCGAAGGAGTCATACTCTTCGTCAGGAACCTCGACAAATTTTAGCCCTTTCTGAATTAACAGATCGCGAAAGGGAACAACCATCAGGGGTGAATAAACAACAGCTAAATCGCGGTCAACAGGGCTGATCATTGACATCAGGTGCAGGCATTCATCGGGTCCGTTGCCGTGCGGCAGGGGCACTTTAATCACTTCCTTAACCAGGCCTTTGGTCAGCGCGAGCAACTGTGCTGCCCCTTCGCTGTTAGTGCGGTAGCCGAGGCCGACAGCCACGGTATCGTCGTCAAACCAGACGATATCCCCACCTTCAATTTTACCGGGCGCTTTAATTTCGCCGAGGATGGGCATGCCGATGCTTTCAAGATACCTGCCGATTGCGGCAGCTTCGCCAAGGCGTTCAGGCTTGCCCATCGTGCAGAGAATGGCGCCGCCTTTGGTTATGATTACCGGGTCGTGGGTATAGACTGAGTCTAAACCGGTGCCGGGATCGTCAGGCAGGTAATGGACTTTGGGAACGTTTGCTTCAATAATTGCAGCAAACTGAGCATACTCCTTCAGCACCTTTTCATAATCGGGCTGAGAGGGGTAATGCAGCTGCTGCCACTGCTTGTTGATATTATCCTGGCTTTTCCAGGCTACCTCCGGTTTTTTCATCAAAATCGCTTCAATTTTGCCGGTTTCCGACTGGCCGTTGTAGTTCATGATCAAACCTCCAAGTTATGATAATGCTTCAGGACCGCTTGTATTTTATCATATTGCACTTTAATTATCCGGCAGCTATCCGCTTTTATTGTTTGCCCGCCCTCTTGCTTTGTAGTATCATTAGAGCGGTATTATAAGAGCTGTTTTTAATTGAAAAACAAATAGAAGGAATGATTGAAGTTATGGGTTTAACATTAGGGGAACTAAGGAGCTCTTTTAAAGAGGCCGGCTACATCTGCGATGAACAGACTGTGCTGACGGTTTTTCTGGCCCTGGATCTGAAGAAACCGCTGCTGATAGAAGGGGCACCTGGCGTAGGCAAAACGGAAATGGGCAAGGTGCTGGCTCAGGTTCTTGGCTCCGAGCTGATCCGCCTGCAGTGCTACGAAGGGTTGGATGAAACGAAGGCGCTTTACGAGTGGAACTACCAGCGCCAGCTGCTCAGGATCCAGATGAACCGCAACCTGGAGGAGGCGGAAATCCGTGAAGAGGATCTCTTCTCCGACCGTTATCTGTTGGAGCGGCCACTCTTAAAGGCAATCCGTTCTGAAGAGCAGGCCGTGCTGCTGATCGACGAGGTTGACAAGTGCGATCCGGAATTTGAAGCTTTTCTTTTTGAAGTGCTTTCTGACTTTCAGGTTTCGATTCCGGAGCTGGGCACAATCCCGGCCAGGAATATACCGGTAGTGGTTTTAACCAGCAATAACGAGCGCGAGCTGTCGGACGGTCTTAAGCGGCGCTGCCTCTATTTATACCTCGATTTCCCCGCAGTTGAAAAAGAGGTGGAGATCATCAAGGCCAAGGTGCCGGGAGTTGCCGACCGCCTGGCCTGGGAGATCGCCAGGGTAGTGGCCAGGCTGCGCCGTCAGCCGGACTTGCGCAAAAAGCCCTCAATTGCCGAGACTTTGGACTGGACCAGGGCTCTGCAGGCACTGGACCGCAGCCGCCTGGACGGTAAGGTCGTTGCCGATACTCTTAACCTGCTCTTAAAAACCAGGGCCGACCAGCAGCTTTTTGCCGGCCAGATTGGGCCCGAGGGGATTGAGCAGGCCATTAACGATAAGAAATGTGGCGGTGAAGCGTGCGGCTGCAGCTAACAGATAAACCGGGTATAAGCTACCTCGAAGAAAATTTAACCACCTTTGCCGGATTGCTGCGGAGCGAGGGTTTGCCGGTGGGCACCGCCGAGATGATCGATGTTTTAAAGGCGCTGGAGATTATTGACCTTTCATCGCGCGAGCAGTTTAAAGCAACCCTGCAGGCGACAATGGTAAAAAGCAGGCGCGATCAGGCTGTTTTTTCAAAGGTTTTTGACCACTTTTTCCTCACTCCTGAAGATCAGTTTTTACGCGAAGAAGAGCTCGATCGCCGGGAGCACGAGCTTGAACAGCGGTTGGCAGAAGCTAATCAGGATTTGCAGTTCAAGGGAGAGGCGCTCCAGTTAAGTTTTGAGGAGCTGCAGCAGTACAGCGCTCTTTCGGCCGAGCAGCGCAATCAGCTGAAGGATTTTATGCAGAAAACAGAAAACGGCAAGAATGTTGAGCCGCGTTTTAAACCGGTCCTGGAAACGATTGTGAAAAGCCACCTGCGCTATTGCCGTGACCGCGATTCAGAGAAGCGCAACAGTGCAGCAAACTTTGGCGCTGCTGATGGAGCCGGCAGCGGCGGGGGAGCCGAAGATTACTTGAGGGAACTCGATATTGCTGCCATCGCCACCTCGGATCTGCCGACAGCCGAACAGCTGTTGCAGAAACTATCCAGGAAGCTGGCGATAAAAATTTTACGCCGCCGCCGCAGTGGTCCGCGCAGTGGTCCGCTGGACTTCCGCCGTTCAATCCGTGATAATATGCAGTATGGCGGCCTGATCTTTAAGATCAGACGCAGGCCTAAACGGCGCTCCAGGCAGCAGATCCTGTTGCTCTGCGATGTATCGGCGTCAATGAAAAGCTACAGCACTTTTGTTATTCAATTTATGTACGGCCTGCACGAAGCGGTCAGGGATCTTACCTGCTTCAGCTTTTCCGACAACCTCGAAAATTTAGATGCCGACATCAAGGGGAAAGTTGCATTAAACCGCCTGCTGGACCGGGTGATCCGGCGCAGTAAAAACTGGGGCGGGGGCACCGATATCGGCCGGGCGCTTGGCAGGCTGATGGGCGATTACCCCGACCGGGTCAATATGAAAACCACGTTGATCGTTGTCAGCGATACGAAAACAGTAGCGCTTGAACAGTCGATTAAAGAGCTGAAAAAAATTAAAGAACGCGTCAGACGGGTAATCTGGCTCAATCCGCTGCCGCTAGATCGCTGGGCCGATTACCGCTCCGTGGCCCTGGTATCCGAGCTGGTGGAAATGTGGCCCTGCAGCACTATCGCCCAGCTGGAAGAAGTTTTGGCCGGCAGACTTTAGCCGGTTTCGCAGGTAAAAAACAATAGACAATCGCAGTATATGAAAGGGGACAAATCGAAGATGACAAAACGTATAGCTGTTGCCGGCAAGGGCGGCACCGGAAAAACAACTCTCTCAGCCCTGCTGATCCGCTACCTGATCGAAAATAACCCGGGTAAAAGCATCTTAGCTGTTGACGCCGACGCTAACGCTAACTTAAATGAAGCTTTGGGTGTTAAAGTTCATGATACGATTGGCACCATACTTGAGGAGACCAAGAAGCCAAACGCAGTGCCCACTGGGATGACCAAGGATATTTTTATCGAATCGCGCCTGATGCGGGCGATGGTGGAAGAAGATGCTTTTGATCTACTGGTGATGGGGAACCCCCAGGGACCGGGCTGTTACTGCTACCCTAATGACCTGCTGAAAAGTTACCTCGAAAAAATAAGTAAAAGTTATGATTACATGGTTATTGATAATGAAGCCGGCCTTGAGCACCTGAGCCGCCGCCTGCTGCCGATGCTCGATCTGTTGTTGGTTACCAGCGATTCTTCAGCCCGTGGTGTTCGCTCGGCCGGCAGGGTAAAAGATATTGTCGATAGCGTGCAGATCGCCGTCTCTAAAATGGGTCTGGTGATTGGTCGCAGCCGCGAGGGCGACAGCGCACAGCTGGGCCAGGAGGTAGAAAATACCGGGCTGGAGTATTTTGGTGAAATACCTTATGATTCCAATGTAGCCGAATACGATCTTAATGCCAAGGCCCTCTTTGCCCTGCCGGGTGATTCACCGGCCGTTTTGGCAGCCCATAAACTTTTTAAAGGCCTGGGGCTTTAAACCGGTCTTATACCAGATTAGAGCGGGAGATGATGCTGATGATTTTAAAAGATCGCCGGGAAGCCGGAGAGATGCTTGCAGAAAGACTAAAAATATACGAGGGGCGAGACCCGCTGATCCTGGCCGTGCCCCGCGGCGGGGTGGTTGTGGCTGCCCAGATTCACAGTATGCTGGGCGGTGAACTTGACTTAATCATAACCCGTAAGATCGGGGCGCCCCACCAGCGTGAGCTGGCCATCGGCGCTACCAGCGGTGACGGGGTGGTAATGCTCAACGATGAACTGATCTCCCGGCTGGGGATCTTTCCTGATTACGTTAAAAAAGCGGCAGCAAAGGAGCAAGCCGAGATTGTCCGCCGCCTGAATCTCTACCGTGGCGGAAAAAAACTGCCGCAAATTGAAGGGCGCCTGGTTATCGTTGTTGATGATGGTGTGGCCACCGGTTATACCATGCTGGCTGCGCTTAGCTCGCTCAGGCAGCATCAGCCGGCTGAACTGGCCCTCGCTGTTCCCGTTGGCCCGCCGGAAACTATTGCCCGTCTGAATAAAGAAGTCAACGCCCTCGTTTATCTCGAAGCGCCAGTCGATTTCGCCGCAGTAGGCCAGTTTTACAAGAATTTCGAACAGGTCAGTGATGATGAAGTGATCGCTATTTTAAAGCAGGCGCAGGCCGGGGATAGTCCCGGCTAAGGAGCGGCAAAATAATCTTTCAGGAGTGATTGACAGGGCCAGCTGCCTGCGGTATCATTTGTCCATAATTAAATACGATTTACTCTTATCCAGAGCGGAGGAGGGACAGCCCCGATGAATCCCGGCAACCGGGTCAGATGACCAAGGTGCTAATTGCTGCGGGGTGGTCACCAGACCCCGGGAGATGAGAGGTGCTGGAAAGGCCTCTTCAATCGAAAGAGGTTTTTTGTGTTTATTTGCAGTTTATAGTTCAAATCATGATCAAGGAGGAACAAACTATGCATCAGAACAACTATCTTTTTACATCCGAATCGGTAACGGAAGGTCACCCGGATAAGCTGGCCGACCAAATTTCCGATGCTATCCTCGACGCCATTATCGAGCAGGATCCGGTGGCCCGGGTGGCGGCGGAGACGATGGTCACTACCGGACTGGTCCTGGTTTGCGGTGAGATTTCGACAGGCTGTTATGTTGATATTCCCAAACTGGTGCGCAGCAAGATTAAGGAGATTGGCTACACAAGGGCTAAGTACGGGTTCGATGGCGATACCTGCGCCGTGCTTAGTTCAATTGATGAACAGTCACCTGATATCGCCCAGGGAGTGAATCAGGCCCTGGAGGTGCGGGGCAGTGACGTTACAAACGGATATGATTTAATCGGCGCCGGCGACCAGGGGTTGATGTTCGGTTTTGCCTGCGATGAGACGCCGGAGTTGATGCCGCTGCCGATCTCGCTGGCTCACAAGCTGGCCCAGCAGCTGGCGGCAGTGCGTAAGAAAGGCCAGCTTAAATACTTGCGCCCGGACGGTAAAACCCAGGTCAGCGTGGCCTATTGCAACGGGCGCCCCTCGCACGTTCAGACTGTGGTTGTCTCAACACAGCATAGCGACAGTGTAACGCTGGCCCAGATTGAAGAAGACCTGGTGGAACAGGTAATCCGTAAAATTGTACCGGAAGAAATGTTACTGCCGGAAACGCGTTTTCTAATAAATCCCACAGGCCGTTTCGTAATCGGCGGGCCGCAGGGCGACGCAGGGCTCACGGGGCGCAAAATAATTGTCGATACCTACGGTGGTTATGCGGCCCACGGCGGCGGGGCTTTTTCGGGCAAAGACCCGACAAAGGTTGATCGCTCGGCCTCTTATGCGGCGCGCCATGTAGCCAAGAATATTGTCGCGGCGGGTCTGGCCTCAAAATGCCAGTTTCAGGTGGCCTACGCTATCGGGGTCTCGCAACCTGTTTCGCTGATGGTTGAAACTTTCGGTACTGAAAAGATCCCTGTCGAGGTCATTGAAGATTTAATCCGTAAGCACTTTGACTTACGCCCGGCGGCGATTATCGAAAACCTAAACCTGCGCCGTCCCATTTTCCAGCAGCTGGCCGCTTACGGCCATTTCGGCAGGCCCGAACTCGATCTGCCCTGGGAGCAGCTGGATAAAGTTGATTTGTTAAAAGAGGCTCTATAACAGGTTTTCTTTAAGCCCTTTTTCACCCCCACCCCGGCCCTCCCCCCTCAAGGGGGAGGGGGTTTTTGGGTCTTTCAGTTGAGGGGGAGTGAGGTATCTGTGCCCCTCCTTCGAGCGGGAAAGTTATAAAGTTGACTCAATTATGGGAGGTTATTGATTTTGATCTTTGAATAATTGAACCAGCTCTGACTGCATGTTATAATCTTTAAAAGACGAGGGATAAGATATCTATTGATGATTAGGTCATGAAGAGAGGTGTATAAAATTGAGTAACATAGATATTCTGGAGCAGGCCTTAAAACTTAAACCGGAAGAAAAATTCTTACTTGTTGAGTTGTTATTAAAAAGCATGGACGAACCGGACCAGAAGTTGGATGCAATCTGGGCTGATGAAGCAGAGCAGCGTCTCAAAGCGTACAGAAACGGAAAACTTCAGGGAATCCCCATGGGCGAAATCTTTTAATGACCTTATCTGAAATTGTCTTTTCTGAATATGCAAAACTTGAACTTGAAGATGCCGCAATCTATTATCAGTTGCAGCTAGACGGTTTAGGGGTAACCTTTAAAAAAGAAGTCAGGCTTTCTTTAAAACGTATTTTAAAATATCCTACGGCTTGGTCAGTTGAAAGCGGCGAAATCAGAAAATATGTTTTGCACAGATTCCCATATAAAATCTTGTATTCGATTGAAAAGGATCATCTGTTCGTTATCGCTATTGCCCATCAACATCAGAAGCCAAATTACTGGGTTGACAGGTTGTAGCTCCACTAGTGTGTAAATGAATGCTAGTTGCCAGGGCGTGGCTTAGCCGCGCCCTGTTGTTTTTATGATCATCCGGCAGGGATTAAGCGGCTGTTTGTGGTATTAATGGGCAGACAGATGTTTGGGTTGATCATTAATACCGGCTCGAGACATATAAACCCTATAGCAGAGCCGTTGTAAGGGAGTATTCCATGCTGGAAAAATTCGAAGGCACGCTGGATAAGATCAGGTTCTACAACGAAGATAACGGCTACCTGGTCGGCAGTCTGCGCCTGAGCGATGGTAAAACGCTAACCATTATCGGCAGCTTCCCACCCCTGCAGGAAGGTGAAAACCTGCTGGTCAGCGGCAGTTGGCAGGTTCACAACCGCTACGGCAGGCAGCTGGCTGTCGAGCAGTGGGAAAGGCTGATGCCGGCCACTGAGGCCGGACTTAAACGCTACCTTGCTTCCGGCTTGATCAAGGGCATCGGACCGGTAACGGCGGAGAAAATTGTGGGCCAGTTTGGCCTGAAAACGCTGGAGATCCTTGAGCAGGAACCGCACCGTCTGCAGGAGATCGAAGGCATCGGCACAGTTAAAGCGGCGGGTATTATAAAAAGCTATAGCCAGTACAAAGACATTCAAAACGTACTGGTTTTTCTGCAGGGTTATGGTGTCGGTATTGGACAGGCGATGCGCCTCTACCGTCGCTACGGCCCTGACACGGTGCGGCAGGTTAAAGAAAATCCCTACCGGATGGCGGAAGATGTTTTCGGCATCGGTTTTAAGACAGCAGATAAAATTGCCCGCCAGTTTGGCCTGCCCGAAGACGCGCCCGAAAGGGTGCAGGCGTCAATTACCTACACCCTAAGCAAGGCAGCCGAGCAGGGCCACGTTTTTTTACCCAGCGAAGAACTGTTGGAGAAGGTGCGCGATCTGCTTGATATAACAGGCGAGCGCCTGCAGGAGGAGATCTTCGGGCGGGAACTGCAGCTAATGGCCGGGCAGCGGCGGATCTTCTGCGAGCCCAGGGATGAGGGAGATGCTGTCTATTATGCGCCCTTCTACCAGGCCGAGCAGGGCGCAGCCCACCTCTTGAAGAAAATTGGTGGATTGGCGCATCCCTATGTCGCCCTTGAGGCCAACCATGTTCTGGCCCGGGTCAGCCAGGAGAACAAACACTTAAATACGGAACAGCTTCAGTCGCTGACCGGGGCGCTGGAAAACGGGGTGCTGGTGGTAACCGGTGGCCCCGGTACGGGCAAGACCACCACCATTAAAGCGCTGCTCAGCCTCTTCCGGCTGATGCATCAGAAGGTGCTGCTGGCTGCGCCGACCGGGAGGGCGGCCAAGCGGGTTACCGAAGCCACCGCGGCGGATGCTTTTACCATTCACCGCATGCTTGAGTACAGTTACAGCGAAGGTGAGGGTTTCCGCTTTCTGCGTAACGAGAAAAACCCGATCGAAGCCCAGGTGGTGATAGTAGACGAGGCTTCGATGGTTGATCTACTCCTGATGTACAACCTGCTCAAAGCTTTGCCTGCGGGCTGCCGTCTGATCATGGTCGGCGATGTCGATCAGCTGCCGGCCGTCGGCGCCGGCAATGTCCTGCGCGATCTAATTAATTCCGGCGCCATCACCTGCATCCGCTTAAACCATATCTTCCGCCAGGCTCGCGAAAGTATGATTATCGTCAATGCCCACCGTGTTAACCAGGGTGATATGCCCTACCTTAATGTTAAGAACAAAGACTTTTTCTTTATTTTAGAAGAGGATGCGGAAGAAGCAGCTGCAAAAGTGGTGCAGCTCTGCCGCGAGCGTCTGCCAAACTTCGGTCCTTTCGATCCCCTCTTGGATATCCAGGTGCTGACCCCGATGCGTAAAACAGCAGCCGGTGTAGACCGTCTGAACCTCCTGCTACAGCAGGCTCTGAATCCGCCTGCCCGCAATAAAATTGAAACTACCAGCAAGGGCAACCTCTTTCGCTTAGGCGACAAGGTAATGCAGATCCGCAACAATTACCAGAAAGAGGTCTATAACGGCGATATCGGTGTTATTACCGCGATCGACCAGGAGGAAGCTGAACTGATTGTTACCTTCAGGGAGCTGCTCCAACCCCGCCCGGTAATCTACGATTTTACCGAGCTTGATGAGCTGGTACTCTCCTATGCCGTCTCGGTGCACAAGAGCCAGGGCAGTGAATACCCGGTAATTATAATGCCTGTTTTAACCCAGCATTACATGCTGCTGCAGCGCAACCTCCTTTATACCGGCATCACGCGGGCCAAGAAACTGGCCGTGCTGGTGGGCAGCAAAAAAGCGCTGGCCATTGCTGTGCGCAACAACAAGGCCGAAGATCGCTACAGCCTGTTAGATTTAAGGCTGCAGGATGACGAAAACCGTTAGTGGCTAAAACGGAGATTGAGGGGACAGCGACCCTGAACGGCCAGCCAGGGATTATTGAAAACTTGCTGCAACTGCTATTTCCCGAGCGCTGCCTGCACTGCCGCAGCCTGCTCCCACCTGCTTCTGCCAGACCTTTGTGCCCAAAGTGTGACAGTTTATCCTTGCCGGTCGGGGTTGTCTGCCCCCTCTGCGCTACTCTCGGACATAAAAATTCACCTCAATGTGGCTGCCGGCAATCCGGCTTTCCGCTGCAGGGTCTTTTTGCGCTTTCTTTTTACGAAGGACGTTGGCGGACCCTGCTGCACGATCTTAAGTACCGGGGCCGGCGCGCTCTGGCCCGTCCGCTTGGACGCTGGCTGGCCAGGGAACTGCAGCAACAAGGCAGCTTTAGGCCGCAGCTGGTTGTGCCGGTTCCCCTGCACTGCAACAGGGAGAGAGAACGCGGGTTTAACCAGAGCGCCCTGCTGGCCCACCAGGCGGCAAAAGAGCTGCAAATACCATTTTCCGGGTTGCTCGTCAGGAGCAGGGAAACTGAATCGCAGACAAAGATTTCCCGCCTGGAAAGATTGATAAATGTGCAAGGGGCTTTTACCTGCCCTTCAAAATTTGAGACGGGAACCAGGATCCTGCTTATTGATGATATATTTTCAACCGGTGCAACTATGAAAGAGGCGGCAAAATGTCTGCAGCGCCGCGGAGCCTTTATTTACGGGGCTGTCGTAGCATTTAATCCGCCGCGGCAAAAGAGCTAAAGAAATAATTAATGGGCAGGATATTTTGCTGGACTGGGGAATATTATTTATAGTAAGATATGTTTTATACAAATCAACAGGAGGTCGTTGATCATGAAGATTAATGTGCGCGGCAAGAATATCGAAGTTACACCGGCTTTAATCGAATATGCGGAAAAAAGGCTGAGTAAACTCGATAAACACTTTGACGATAAAACTGATGTGCAGGTTGTTTTAAGCGTTATTCGTGACGATCATATAGTGGAAGTGACTGTCAACGTAAATGGCCTGATGTTAAGGGCCGAGGAATCAACCGGTGACATGTATGCCTCAATAGACTTGGTCGTGGAAAAGCTGGAGCGCCAGATAAAGAAGTATAAAACCAGGATGACCAGGTCACTGCGCCAGCGCGGCGTGCGGATTATGAGCGAAAAGCATGCGGCCCTGGAGGCCGAGGAACGGGCCGGTGAAGAGCCTCCGCGGATTGTGAGAACCAAGCGCTTTACCCTAAAACCGATGACCGTGGAAGAAGCCATTTTACAGATGGATCTGCTGGGTCATAACTTTTTCGTCTTCTCCAGCGCTGAAAGCGAAGCGGTTAATGTAATCTATCGTCGCCGTGACGGTCACTATGGACTGATCGAGCCCGAATAAAAACTGCGCACCGCTGCAGGGCTGAAAGTGAGACGAGGTTTTAATCTATGAGTAAAAGGGTCAGCGCGGTAATTTTTGAAGGTTCATCGCCTCTCTCACCGGTAGAGGAGATGATGGTCCGGGTGAGAGAGGCCGCCCTGCTCGATAACCTGGAAAAGCTGACTAAGGTTCCTGAAATACAGGATTATTACCTCTACACCAACCGACCGGAACTTAAGAAACCTGCCTCCCGCCTGGGGGCGCAGGTTTTTCTTAATAACGCCGACCCGCAACATTTTCACTTTGGCGAGGCTCTGAAGAGCGCAATCCTGGAGCACGGCCTGCAGCGTGTTTTTTGCCTCAGCGGCGCAGGATGCCCCCTGATTACGGTGCAGGAGCTTCAGATGGTGGCCCACAGGCTGGTGGAACGAGAGAACTACGTTTACACCAACAATACCCAATCTTCCGATATGACCGCTTTTACAGTTACGAAAGGGTTTGAGGCGGCACGGTTGCCGGCGATGGATAACAGCCTGGCCCTGACTCTGCGCGATCAGCTCGGCCTGGAGATGGAGCTGATGCCCCACACCCTGGGCCTGCTCTTCGATATCGATACCCCAACGGACCTGGTGGTCTTAGGGGCCGGACCCTTTGGCGGACCGCGAACCAGGAAAGCCCTGCAGGAGTTGAAACTGGACTACGGAACGCTTAACGCCGCCAAGGCGGTTTTAAGCGCCGAGTATGAAGATGTGGCCCTGATTGGCAGAGTGGGAGCGCCGGTAATCGGGCGCCTCAACGCTGATCTGAAACTGAGACTGCGGGTTTTTTCCGAAGAAAGGGGCATGAAGTCGCTGGGACGGATTGAGGCCAAAGAGGTGATCTCCCTGCTGGGGCTGCTGCTCGATCATGCCGGGATCGATCATTTTTTTGAGTACCTGGCCCGGGTGGCTCGTTGTGCCTTTATCGACAGCCGGGTGCTCTTTTATCATTATCAGCTCGATCTTAGTGACCAGGAACGCTTTTTATCAGACCTTGGCCGCTGGGAA
>Ga0209498_1002126_pt1:0-5000 | contig 12078 bp, 10 predicted proteins | sample WalLakDeSediment_FD_184131 | JGI IMG/M metagenome (GOLD analysis project Ga0209498, IMG submission 184131) | Lake sediment microbial communities from Walker lake, Nevada to study Microbial Dark Matter (Phase II) - Walker Lake 11/02/13 Deep... | ecosystem: Environmental > Aquatic >...
TGGGCTCCTGGCGTCCCAGTGGTGCCCCGCGGAGCGGCGATACACCGAGTGGTTCATTCCGGGAACGGAACCCACCGAGGTCTGCGACGAATCAACGCGGAGCCGATTCCCGCGGCGGTGGTGGTAATCCGGAAACGGCCTCGCTCCGCCAGGCCAACCGCCTTTGTCGCGAATCCCGACATTCTCCTCAACCCCGATCTCCCTCCGGATCCCGCTGCGGATGCCGAGGGTCCCCCACCCCGGAGACCTTTCCCGTGACGACTCCATCCGACGTGCGCACCTTCGTCTTCGAGAGTTCCCACTACGCCCTCTGGGCCGAGGACGTGGCCCGGGAGCGAAGCATCTCGGTCAAGGTGGTTCCAGCCCCGACGGGCGAGACTGCCTCGTGCGGGCTGGCACTGGAGATCCCCGCGGCCGAGGCCGAAGGGCTTCGGAAGGCCTTCGAGGAGGAGGGGATCGCCTTCAGCCTGCGCGGACCTGAGGGCGTTCGCTGACCTGAGAGCCAGCGCCGATCCGTTCCCCCAGGAGGGGGAGGAGGTCGGGTTCCTCCATCTTCGCGCCCGCTGCTCCGCTCCCAGCCTGCGACACCACCACGGCGTCTCGAAGAACGGCGAGCATCCGTTCGGCATCCCCCTGGGAGCGGGCATGAACGCGCGCCAGCACATCTCCCGCCTGCACCCAGGTACCCGGCGTTACCAGGGCATCCAGTCCTACCGCGGGATCGACCGTGTCCGAGAGCCGGACCCGTCCGCCGCCCATCTCCACCACGCCCATTCCGATGGGGCGTGGCCGGACGGCCACAACCTGTCCGGACCGGCTGGCCTTGAAGGGGATCATGACGGGCGCCCGGGGGAGCCGCTCGGGTGCATCCACGACCCGGGGGTCCCCCCCCTGCCGATCGATCATGCGACGGAAACGGTCCAGCGGCCGCCCGGAATCGAGCAGGGCCTCTGCCGCTGCCCTTCCCTTCTCCGGATCCGAGGCCCGACCGCCCAGGACGAGCATCTCACCTGCGAGGGCCAGCACCACTTGCCGAAGATCGTCCGGGCCTTCGCCCCGGAGGCACGCCACCGCTTCGGCCACCTCCAGCGCATTCCCCACGCTCCGACCCAGGGGCCGGTCCATGGCTGTCAGCCGGGCCACCACGGTAACCCCCCGGTCCTCGCCAAGGGCCACCATGGTCCGGGCCAGCTCCCTGGACGCTTCCATGTCGGTCAGGAAGGCGCCACTCCCTGTCTTCACGTCCAGCACCAGCCCCGTGAGCCCTTCCGCCAGCTTCTTCGACATGATGCTGGCGGCGATCAGGGGGATGGAGGGGACCGTGCCCGTCACGCTCCGCAAGGCGTAAAGCCGCCGGTCCAGGGGTGCGATCTCGGCGGTCTGGCCGATCATGGCCGTGCGCTCGGCCTCCAGGACCTCGAGGAACCGGGAGAGGGAGAGGTCCGTGCGGAACCCGGGGATGGCTTCCAGCTTGTCCAGCGTTCCCCCGGTGTGCCCCAGCCCCCGCCCTGACATCATGGGCACGTAGAGGCCGGCTTCGGCCACAAGGGGAGCGAGGGGGAGGGAGACCTTGTCTCCCACCCCCCCGGTCGAATGCTTGTCGATGCGAGCCGCTGGAAGATGGTCCAGCGCCAGGACCGAACCCGAGTGGAGCATGACTTCCACCAGGGCCCCCAACTCCGCCGGAGTCATGCCCCGGTAGTAGACCGCCATCAGGAAGGCCGAAACCTGAGGCTCCTCCACCGTCCCCTCGAGGTATCCCAGGAGGAAGGCCCGGAGATCGGCGGGGTCAAGCTCGAGGCCGTCGCGCTTGGCCTCGAGGACGCGCACGGGGTTCACCTGGCCTCGGAGACGCGCACGGGGTTCAGGAGAAGCGCTTCCGGGCGGTGGCCAGCGCGTCGTCAACCCGGTCGCGTACGTCGTCCGCCAGTTCCTCCCACCCGTCGGCGGCCCGGTCCTTGAGGTCCTCAGCGCCGCGGGTGAGGCGCTTCCGGGTCTTCTTGCCCGTGGTGGGTGCCATGAGAAGGGCCGCGCCGGCGCCGATGGCCGCTCCGCAGATCAGGCCCGTGAGAAAGTTGAAGGCACGGGCGTCGTCATCGTATTCCATGGAACCTCCGGAAATCGAGTGTGGAACAAGTTGCAATCCGAATTTGCCGTGGCGGCCTGAACGCTCAGCCGCCCAGCGGAATCTGGACAGGCCGGAAAGACCCGGCCCCCTTGAGAGTACCTCGGGGAACCGCGGAAGGTCCGAATCAGACCGAGCCCACCACCCTCTTTCCTCCCCGCCGACCCGAGCGGTGGTACACTCCGCAGAGTGGGAAGGTCGGGGCGGGAGTGGACCCGCGGTGTGGACCGGGGTACACAAGAAAGATAACTTGCCAGGGTCGGTTCGGGGTTGTCTTCCCCCGTCCTTCCCCCCTCTCGACGCGGAGTCCCGATGTCTGCCCACCCCGAGCAGCCCCCCCTCGAGTCCATCACCACCGCGACCACCGCGCTCGCGGAGGAATCGGACGCCGTGGCAGCCACGCCTTCGCTCCCCCGGGAGATCCAGCTCCCGTCCGGACTCCTGGAGGACCTGCGGGCTATCGCCGGGGCCGAGGCCCTGGAGACAGCCGGACGACGGGCTGGCACCTGGCTGGCTGCAGCGCTGGGCGAAGTCCTGGCCACCGAGAACCTGGCACAGGCACCGACGCAGGCGTTCTGGGATGCCCTGGGCGAGATTCTCCGTGGCCGCGGGTGGGGAAGACTGCGGCAGGAGCGGGTGCATTCGGGGCTTGGGGTGGTGGTGGCCGAAGAGTGGATGGAAACGGGCTCTGCGGCAGCGCCTGGATGCCCCTTCACCGTCGGGCTCCTCGCCGCGCTCTTCGAGGATGTGGCTGGCGCGCCCGTGGCGGTGCTGGAGACGGCCTGCGAAGGGCGCGGCGAGGAGGAGTGCCGTTTCGTGTTCGGGTCCGAGGCCGCGGTGCGGGAACTTCGGGCGCGACTCGAGGACGGCGTTTCCGAGGAGGCGGCGCTTGCCGGTTTCTGAAGCGACGGCGGGTCGTCGAGTCCTGGGCGTGGATTTCGGGGAACGTCGGGTCGGGGTAGCCGTGAGCGACGAGACACGGACGCTGGCGTCACCCCTTCCGACGCTCCATCGCCGCCGGGGGAAGCGCCCCCCCATCCATGCCCTCGCCGAAATCGGGCGGGAGTACCAGGTGGACGCCGTGGTCTTCGGTCTTCCCCTGGAGCTCTCGGGAGAAGAGGGACCCTGGGCCCGCGAAGTCCGCAACGCCGGCGAGGCCCTTGCCCAGCGCCTCGACGTTCCCGTGCATTTCATGGACGAGCGACTGACCTCCGTGCTGGCAGAACGCCGAGTCCGGGGAAGTGGTCTTCCGCTCCACAAGCGGGAGGACAAGGATCGGGTGGATGCAGAGGCTGCCGTGCTGATCCTCCAGGGGTGGCTTGACCGGCGCAGTGGACCCACCACCGGGGGAGAAGCAGGATGAGAACGGGGTTGCCTGGCCTCCGAGGCCGGATTCGGCTCCTGGGCATCTGGCTCGTCCTTGGCATCCTCTCCGGATGCGGGGGCCCCAGCCCCGAGCACGACCCCGAGGCAGGGCTCCCTTCTGCCACCGGAATTGATGAGCGTGTCCGGTTCACCGTGCCCCAGGGCGCCGGGTTCCGCCAGGTGACCGACACGCTGGTGGCGCGGGACCTGGTCCAGTACCCCACCCTCTTCCGGATCTATGCCCGGTTCCGCGGCGACGACAGTCGCGTCCGCGCGGGCCCCTACGCCGTGGCGGTCGGGACCGGGTGGAGGGACCTCCTCGACGACCTGGTGGCTGGAAGGGTCGAGACGCGACCCGTGACGATCCCCGAGGGATGGACCCTCCGGCAGATCGCGGGGCGCCTGGGCGCCTATGCCGGGATCGACGCCGTCGACGTTCTGGCGCTGCTGGAAGCTGAGGGCGCCGACGCACGGTACGAAGTCCCCGGGCCGGGGCTTGAAGGCTACCTCTTCCCCGACACCTACCGGTTCGCCCCGGGGGTGGACCTGGAGGTTGTGGTCCGGGCCATGGTGAACCAGTACCGGCAACTCTGGACACCGGATCGGGAGGCGCGGGCCGCGGAACTGGCCATGTCGGAGCGGGAGGTCATGACCCTGGCCTCCATTGTCCAGGCCGAGGCGCGTCACGTATCGGAGATGCCCCGGATCTCGGCCGTCTTCCACAACCGGCTCCGCATCGGCTACCTGCTGCAGGCCGACCCCACCGTCCAGTACGCCCTCGGGGAACGGAGGAGTCGCCTCCTCTACCGGGACATCGATGCGGTGGCCGACAACCCCTACAACACCTACACGAATGCCGGTCTTCCCCCGGGCCCGATTGGCGCCGCCGGGGTGGCAGCCCTCGACGCCACGCTCTGGCCCGAAGATGCCGACTACCTCTACTTCGTGGCTCGCCCCGACGGGAGCCACATCTTCACCCGGACCCTGGTGGAGCACAATCGCGCACGGGTGGAGGCTCGCCGCCAATGGGATGCCGTGGAGCGGAATCCCGGTGGGGGGGGACCCTGATCCCCATGGTCCCGAAGCTCGCCGACCGGCTCCGGCTCATGCTCGTGACCGACCCTCGCGCCGCCGATCCCCGACCTCTGACGGAGGTGGTCGAAGCGGCGCTTCAGGCCGGGGCCACGGCGATCCAGCTACGGGACAAGGAGGCCGATGACGGCGAACTACTTCCCCTGGCACGCTGGATTGGGGAGCGCTGTCGGCGCCATGGGGCCCTCTTCATCGTCAACGACCGGGTGGAGCTGGCGATCATCGTCGGGGCGGACGGGGTGCACGTAGGCCAGGACGACCTGCCGGTGCGCGAGGTGCGCAGCCAGGTCCCGGCCGGCTTCGTTGTCGGTGTATCGGCCGAGACGCCGGAGCTGGCCCGGGAGGCCGAGGCGGGTGGTGCGGACTACGTGGGGTGTGGCGCCGTATGGCCCACCGCGTCCAAGCTGGATGCCCCGGA
>Ga0209498_1002126_pt1:7500-12078 | contig 12078 bp, 10 predicted proteins | sample WalLakDeSediment_FD_184131 | JGI IMG/M metagenome (GOLD analysis project Ga0209498, IMG submission 184131) | Lake sediment microbial communities from Walker lake, Nevada to study Microbial Dark Matter (Phase II) - Walker Lake 11/02/13 Deep... | ecosystem: Environmental > Aquatic >...
AACCTCCCAGTTGTCTATGCAAATTCACATCCTTTCTCACTTAGCTCGCACTTGGGGGCCTTAGCTGACGGTCTGGGCTCTTTCCCTCTCGCGGACGGACATTATCGCTCGCCCACTGACTCCCAGGATACATCATACAGGTATTCGGAGTTTGATTGGGGTCGGTAACCCGGTAAGGCCCCTAACCCATTCAGTGCTCTACCCCCTGCAGACAATTCCCTGAGGCTATACCAAAATATATTTCGGGGAGAACCAGCTATCTCCGAGCTTGATTGGCCTTTCACCCCTATCCACAGCTCATCCGAAGAGTTTTCAACCCCTATCGGTTCGGACCTCCACCAGGTGTTACCCCGGCTTCATCCTGGCCATGGATAGATCGCATCGGTTTCGGGTCTGCCTCCACGTACTCTGTCGCCCTTGTCAGACTCGCTTTCGCTCCGGCTCCAGCCCTTAAGGCCTTAACCTCGCACGTGAAGAGCAACTCGCCGGATCATAATGCAAAAGGCACGCAGTCACCCGTAATCACCCCGAAGGATGACCCAGGCTCCTACCGCTTGTATGCACACGGTTTCAGGTTCTATTTCACTCGCCGTCAGGCGTTCTTTTCACCTTTCCCTCACGGTACTCTGCACTATCGGTCACAGACTCGTATTTAGCCTTGGAGGATGGTCCCCCCAGATTCAGACGGGATTTCTCGTGTCCCGCCCTACTCGGGTACCCAACCAGTTCCGTACTCGGATTTCGCCTACGGGACTCTCACCCCCTATGGTCGGCCTTTCCAGACCGTTCGACTATCCTTTCCAGTCCCTCACGTTGGGCCCCACAACCCCAGGCAGTGTCTCCACCACCCGGTTTGGGCTCTTCCCCTTTCGCTCGCCGCTACTCCGGGAATCTCATTTGATTTCTCTTCCTCCGGGTACTTAGATGTTTCAGTTCCCCGGGTTGGCTCCGCTCTCGCGGTGACTGGATCGCTCCAGCCGGGTTTCCCCATTCGGACATCTCCGGATCAAAGCCCGCTTGCAGCTCCCCGAAGCTTTTCGCAGCTTGCCACGTCCTTCATCGCCGGTCTGTGCCTAGGCATCCACACGTGTGCACTTATCCGCTTGACCAACTCAATTCCTTTCCTGCTCCTGTTGGTCACACGAACATCTTCACTCAGACGTTTCCGTCTCGTGTTCTCACCTCTAGCCACTACAACCGCACAGGCGCTTCTCAATACCACCTGGCAGTGCTCTCGATCTACTTTACACCCTGAACCCAATCCCACACGAACAGCGCACATCCGCTTCCCGTCCGGCTCCAGTAACCCAACCTCTCGGTCAGATCACCACAACCCTCGGGTGGCTCGGTGGGAGTCTTTCAAAAAGCAAGGTCCAAGCCAGACGGCGAGGACCGAAGTCAAGAGAAAAAGAAAATCCAGGTCTTGAGGAGAGAACGGGTCGACCGTGAGATCTTTCAGCCTGCAAGCAGGCCTACTCGACATCTCGAAAAGGAGGTGATCCAGCCGCAGGTTCCCCTACGGCTACCTTGTTACGACTTCGCCCCAGTTACCGAACTTGCCTTCGGCCGCTCCCTCCCTAAGGTTGGGTCACGGACTTCGGGCACTCCCGGCTTCCATGGCGTGACGGGCGGTGTGTACAAGGCCCGGGAACGTATTCACCGTAGCGTTGCTGATCTACGATTACTAGCGATTCCGGCTTCATGCAGTCGAGTTACAGACTGCAATCCGAACTTAGACCGGATTTTTGGGATTCGCTCACCCTCGCAGGTTCGCAGCCCTTTGTTCCGGCCATTGTAGCACGTGTGTAGCCCTGGGCGTAAGGGCCATGATGACTTGACGTCGTCCTCACCTTCCTCCGGTTTATCACCGGCAGTCCCCTATGAGTCCCCGGCCGAACCGCTGGCAACATAGGGTAAGGGTTGCGCTCGTTGCGGGACTTAACCCAACATCTCACGACACGAGCTGACGACAGCCATGCAGCACCTGTCAAGGTGTCCCGAAGGAGGCCTCCTGTTTCCAGGAGGTTTCACCAGGATGTCAAGCCCAGGTAAGGTTCTTCGCGTTGCTTCGAATTAAACCACATGCTCCACCGCTTGTGCGGGCCCCCGTCAATTCCTTTGAGTTTCAGCCTTGCGGCCGTACTCCCCAGGCGGGGCACTTAATGCGTTAGCTTCGACACCGAACCCGTCGAAAGGCCCGGCATCTAGTGCCCATCGTTTACGGCGTGGACTACCAGGGTATCTAATCCTGTTTGCTCCCCACGCTTTCGCACATGAGCGTCAGATTCGGCCCAGCTAGTCGCCTTCGCCACCGGTGTTCCTCCTGATATCTACGCATTCCACCGCTACACCAGGAATTCCACTAGCCTCTACCGATCTCTAGTCTTCCAGTATCTTTTGCATTCCGCGGAGTTGAGCTCCGGGTTTTCACAGAAGACTTAAAAGACCGCCTGCGTGCGCTTTACGCCCAGTAATTCCGAACAACGCTTGCGCCCTCCGTCTTACCGCGGCTGCTGGCACGGAGTTAGCCGGCGCTTCCTCTGGAGGTACCGTCAGCCGTACGCCCTATTCGAACGTACGGGGTTCTTCCCTCCTGACAGTGGTTTACACCCCGAAAGGCTTCATCCCACACGCGGCGTCGCTGCGTCAGTCTTTCGACCATTGCGCAATATTCCCCACTGCTGCCTCCCGTAGGAGTCTGGGCCGTATCTCAGTCCCAATGTGACGGGTCGTCCTCTCAGACCCGCTACGCGTCGTAGCCTTGGTGAGCCGTTACCTCACCAACAAGCTGATACGCCGCGACCTCCCCTCCGAGCACAAGCTTGTAAACAGAGGCCTGCTTTTACTTCCTGGCCATGCGACCTGAAAGCAATATGCGGTATTAGCCCAGGTTTCCCCGGGTTGTCCCCCGCTCGGAGCCAGATTGGTCACGTGTTACTCACCCGTCCGCCACTCGGATACAGGTGCAAGCACCCGTTCCTCGTTCGACTTGCATGTGTTAAGCACGCCGCCAGCGTTCGTCCTGAGCCAGGATCAAACTCTCCGTGAAGTGTTCAATCGACTCTAGATTGTTGAACGCTGATCTCGTAGATCAACTGTTCGGATTCTACGTTATTGGTCCCACCGACCCCCGAAAGGATCTGAAAGCACTCGGACGTAGTGCCGAATGCAAGTGGGCCCGCTCTCTTCCTCAAGACCTGAATTTTCAAGTAGCTTTTCGTGTTTTCAGAACCGCTTCCGATTCCTCTGCCGAGCCGCCCCGTAGGGCATCGTCTCGACCACAGACAGGTAACATAACAACCTGAACTCGGCTGTCAACAGACTGCGGAAGAATCCCCTTCGGCTCCCGGCCGAGGCAGAACGTCCGCAGATCTCAGGGTGAGCGACCGGAATCGAACCGGCGACCTCCAGGGCCACAACCTGGCGCTCTAACCGACTGAGCTACGCCCACCGCACTCCGGCGGCAGCCGGGCCACCCACCGGGAAACCCGCTCCCGCGTGGCAGGACAAACATGATACACGACCCGACCACCCGTGTAAACCCCCTGCCTCGATCCTGTCACGCTTCCGGCCCGGGCCGCTGTGATCACACCCGGGATGACGCATCGGGCCGGGGTGGGAACGCGCCCGCCAGGACTCGAACCTGGGACCCTCGGATTAGAAGTCCGATGCTCTATCCAGCTGAGCTACGGGCGCCTGTCTCCCCCAAAACCTCACCACCGAATCGGGGCGCCGGGATTCGAACCCGGGACCTCCTGCTCCCAAAGCAGGCGCGCTACCGGGCTGCGCCACGCCCCGTGGGGACCAAGTATATCCCCTGTTGCGAAGGCAAGGAAGGCCGGCGCATGAGGGCCAGTGTGGTGGGGTGCAGCGGGCGCGGGCGTGCACGCAGGCGCCAAGACGCAGGCCGCAGGCGCTGAGACGCAGGCGTGGAGGCGCAGGCGTGGAGGCGCAGGCGTGGAGGCTGGGGAGCGGTGGAGTACAGGTCGGGGCCGCGTCGATGAGGTCTAGCCTTCCGCCCCGGTGTCCCTTGCCCCTTCAGGTCCTGCCTTGCTCCCGACGGAAATCCTCACATCCTTCTGAGCCCCCGAATCGAGTCCCGGATCAAGGCGCCGCAGAAATTCGAACGGGTAGATCCCCGTGCCATGCCCGTCGCTCCAGTCGAACCGCAGCGCATATCGCCCGACGTACCGGATGGCCAGGGGATGGACGTCATGCGCCACGTCGTCGTCGCGGAGAATGCGCCGCCCCGTCATCTCGTCCACACATCCCGCACAGGGGCAGGCCAGGCGGAGGTCGCGGGGGGCGTACTCGGAGACTCCACCGTCCTTCCAACGAATGCGAAGGAGGCTCGCGTCCTCGTTGGGTCCGATCTCGATGGGGGTCCATCGGGGGTCAGCCATGGAGCGTGCCCCCCTGGGCCAACCCGTCCACGGATCCCCCGGCCACGGTTGCCAGCAGCCGCTCGCGAAGCTTTCGGAAAGCCTCACCGCGATGACTGCGGCCTTCCTTCTCCGTTGCCGTGAGTTCGGCGAAGGTGCGGCCGAACGCTGGATCGAGGAAGGCCGGATCGTACCC
>Ga0209498_1002127_pt1 | contig 12073 bp, 8 predicted proteins | sample WalLakDeSediment_FD_184131 | JGI IMG/M metagenome (GOLD analysis project Ga0209498, IMG submission 184131) | Lake sediment microbial communities from Walker lake, Nevada to study Microbial Dark Matter (Phase II) - Walker Lake 11/02/13 Deep... | ecosystem: Environmental > Aquatic > Freshwater >...
CATTATCTCCTTCCACAAAGGGAAAGATATCGAAGGCACGATCCACATATTCCTGCACAATCCAGAGTTCATCATCGATTTTCAGGATCTGATCGATCTTCTCTAACCATTCATCCTGATTCTTGCTGCGGCCAACCACTACAGCCTCGCCGCCGTAAGATTTACATTGTTTGATTACATACTGGTCTTTATTATGGCAGATCATCTCAACAAGAGCAGGTTCAGGTTTATAGTTAAACATCCGTGTCCAGGGGACATACTGTTTAATGAAAGTGATAACATTTGATTGATAGAGATTGTGGTACCGGGGATCGCTCATTATGGCCAGAATTGCTTTATTACTGCCCAATGCTGAGCTGAAGGGGTTAATCACACTAACCGCCCCGGCCCGGACTGCCTCGTAAAATGGCTGGATATCTTTAAATTTTTGTGTTAGTTCTTTAACGATCACGCGGCGGTGCACAATGTCGATTCTTTCACTGTTGTAAGAAAGAACGCCGTTTTGGAATGCCAGGTCCCTTGGATCTGCCAGCATCGTTCGATAACCCTGTGTCTCGAAGAAATCAAGCAGTCTTTCCTGCTCTATTTTTGAGCCTACATCACGCCAGTCGGTAATTAAAATAGTTGGTTTGGGGTTATGCTCTTTGTTTTGATAACGGGTTTCGAGCAGGGTATTTAGGACTCGGTGAGGCCCATCATCAGGTAGAAAAGAAAAACCTTCTGCCTGTAAAGTTTTAAACTGAGGAAGCTCCAGGTAGAGTTCAGTTGCGCTGTACGCTTCCATAATGCCGCCGGCGCTGTCGCTGTTAAATTCCAGGATATACGGTTGGCCGTTGGAGTATAAATCCAGGCGGTAGATGGAAATGTGCCGACTGGCGCCGCAGTCCAGCGTCATCAGAGCGAGCTCTTCTTCATTAAGGTTAAACATCTCCTTAATGTCATCGCAAAGCTGCTGTTCCTTGGTTTGCGGTTCATATTTGTCAAGAGCGATGTCGATAATTTGTTCAAGCGCCTCTTGCGCATCGCCCAACATGCTTTTGTAGGTGTCCAGTTTTTCAGGGGTAATAAAGCCGGGCTCAAGAACAATGGGAATCGGCTTACCTTTATAGACAATCTTATCAGCAATGCCTGCATATAAATAATCAATACTCTCTTTTGCTGCAGCCGGATCGGCCTGTAATAATTGATGATACCTTGCTTTGATATCTGCCATATTGGTGCCTCCCTATTATTAACTATCGGCTCAACAAGCCTTGGGCTTTTACGGCAAGGGTAAGCGGCGAAAATTGTTTATCTGCCCCGACCGGTAGAGTCTCTGATCATCAAACTAAACAATCAATCATACAAGGACTAAGGAAGGTAAGTCAGCCTGCCTTCAACTTTTCTGCAGGCATTTTGATTGTTTTGCAACCACTCCTGCAATACTTCGGTCATCGATGTGCTCACTATCGAGAAAGGACCGTCTTCCCGCAATTCTTCTTCCGACAAGCTGAGATAAGCTTTAGATCCTTTAAGATGATACCCGGTAATGCAGATCCTGTATTTTTCATGGGGGTCAACCGATTGCCCGTTAATCTCCAGTGAGAGTAATTTGCGTTCAGAGCCTGAATAGGTTGCTTTTACAGCACCATTAACCTGGTAACATTCTCCTTCGCCATTTCTGTTTTCCGGCCTCATAAAGTGATTAAAGGCCTGCCACAGCTTGGCGCCGCTGACGGTAAAGCGGTTCATACTGTCATTAAAGGGGAAGCAGGTTGTAAAATCACGCAGCGTTACCAGTGGCCCCAGCTCTTTCTGCCTGATCGAACCGCTACCGAGCAGCATTATGTCAGTGTCGGACATTTCGGCCAGGCCATCTGCAAAAAGATTGCCGAGGGCAGTTTCTATTTCGCGGGCCGGGTGCGTATGTTTAAAGGCAAGCTTTGTAACTATCGCCTTATATTTAGCGATCACTTCCGCTTTATAAGAATGGATAAAGTTAAGCAGATCCTTGTCTTCCTCAGCTGACCTTGAAGAGATGGGAACAAGCTGCCACTTCCAATGTACGATGGAGTTGGTGGCCTCTTCGACAACGATATCAAACCTGCCAATTTGCTTGGTTCCTTCACCGGCCTGGGTTATCAATACCCCGTTAACTTCTTCCGGTTGGTCAAGAATTGAGTGTGAATGCCCGCCGATAATCATATCTACGCCCCAGGTGGGGTCCAGCAAGCCGGCCAGCTCCAGATCTGATTCCAGGCCGATGTGGGTGAGCAAAACGGTTAGATTGATCCGGTCATTCTGGTAGGCGTTGGTGATGCGGCCTACTTCTTCGGCAGCATCTTTCAGCGTCACAAAGGTGCTGATTAGCTTGTCTGTGGTTGAAATTGAATCCATTACCTTTTCGGTGATAATCCCGGTAAAGAGGATATTGTAGCCGGCCAACTCGATAATCTTATAGGGCAGCATAATCCGTTTGTTATATTTTTCAATATAGAGATTTGCATTGACGATGACGAAGTTAGCCATCTTTTCCAGGAAGAGTAGGTGAGGAAGGCCGTAATCAAACTCGTGGTTGCCCAGGGTAACTACGTCAGGGGCCAGGTAATTCATTATTTCCATGGTCGATATGCCCTTGTATTCGGTGTCGATGATTGATCCCTGCAGCATATCGCCGGCGATTACATAGAGAACGTTTTCTTCTTCCAGCCTTACTTTGTTAATGTAACCGGAGAGTAAAGCTATCCCGCCTATTAACTCGCTGGAATCGCCGCTGGATTCGGCCAGAAAGTCACCGTGCATATCGTTGGAATGCAAAATGGTAAATTTCCTGGATGGCACCTGTTTTTCACCCTCTTTGATTTAGTTGATGAATAATCAGATTATAGCATTTTAGCAATTGATAAAGGGAAAACGACTTAAAAATATTTTGGTGCGGATAGTTGGTAAAGGTAAGCAGCAGAGGGAATTTGAAAAGGTTGTAAGAAATGATATTCAAGAAGCCGGGATCAGTGTATTATAGATAGGGAATTGTTTGATTAAACCACATCGATAGGAGTTGAATGAGAATGAACAAAGGTAAATATCTCTTAACCGGAACGATACTCAGTTGGGCGTTGGGCTATGTCGGGGCAGATCGTTTTTACAAAGGAGAAATTGGTTTAGGGATTCTTAAACTGGTTACCTTAGGTGGATTTGGCATCTGGTATATTGTTGATGCGATTATTTGGACTTCCGAACTTGGTAACTTTGATCGCGAGGAACAGATCTAGTCTTTTGAGCCCCGGGCGGTTATCCTCCCGCATGCTGTTTTTTAAATAGTTTGCGTATGTCAGACCAGGGAAAGAAGTAAACAAAATATACCGCCCCGTAGACAATAAAAGAATCAATTTTCAACGCATAGCTGATTGCGAAAAAGAAGATCAGAAGGTGCATTCGCACCACATTTACATAGGGTTTCAACATGGCTTCACCTAAAGGGTTTTTGCCTAGATCGTTTTTGTTGACGACACCGGTGAATGTGTCAGGAATATGTCCTTCAGGGTCGTTAAACCCTGTAAATATTGTAACTAAGGGTTTGAAGATGTGATTTCGCTCTACTATAACAGTGGGGATGAGAAATAATCCATAGGGGGTTAAAAGATAATTAAAGGCCATGAATACCAGTAGAGGGGGATTGATAAAAGCTCTGCCGAAACCGTCGGTGGGCACCCCATCGACCGGGAAAAAGCTTTGCAGGAATACTGAGTGAACGGCATGGAAGCCGCCAAAATGAATTGAAAAAAAGGCCAAAAGAAATATTCCGACAGCCGCTCCGATCACTATTGTCGGGATGCGTTTTTTGCGATCAAAATCCTCTTGTTTGATGATCCGAAGGCCGATGTAGGCTCCGGCACCAAGATATGAAAGCAGGGTCAGGTAGCCCAACATCAAGCTGCAGAACCAGAGACTCCAGACCAGATCGCGTACTTCCCACTTCAGAAAATAGGCGATCGCAAGGCTAATGGCAAAGGCTATTATGTTGGGTATCATCCCAAAGATTTGTTTTTTATCATCCTGGTTATCTTTCAAACAACAAACCTCATCTACTAAAATACAAATAAGTATTCCGCTCAAAATCGTTCGTTCCTGCAAAATTAATATACATATGGGTGACAAAAGTTTATTATTAAAAAGAAAAGAACTCCATGAAAGGGGTTTTAATATGGCAAAGGTGATCGTGATTGGTGGTAATGCCGCCGGGATGAGTGCGGCAAGCCAGGTTAAGCGGCAACAACCCGATTGGGAAGTTATAGTCTATGAGAAGGGTCCTTATATCTCTTACGGGGCTTGCGGTATACCCTATCATGTTGAAGGTTTGGTCAACAAACTTAGCGATCTGGTGACGGTTACACCTGAAGAAGCGGTTAGTAAAAGAAATCTGGATTTAAGGATGCATCAAGAAGTAGTAGCTATCGATCCGCATCTAAAGACTATAACCTATCGTGTAGACAACAATAAGGGGCAGGAGAGCTATGATTACCTGGTTATTGCCACCGGAGCCCGTCCACTAAAAGCCGAAATCGATTATAGCCCCTCAGACCTAATTTATACAGTGCATACCCTTAATGATTCTCAAGCCCTGCGCAGTTTGCTAGATAGGAAAAAACTGAGGAGCTGTGCCGTTATCGGAGGTGGTTATATAGCGCTGGAAATGCTTGAAGCCTTCCACTCACGTGGTCTGGAAACCCATATGATCCATCGCCGCGACGCTCTTTCGCGCTCCTTTGAGCAGGAAATATCCGTTATTGCTCTCTCAGCTATGGCTTATGAAGGGATTGTTCTGAATTTAAACCACACTGTAAAACAAATTGAAGCTCGTGATCGATCGATTGAAGTTATTACCGACCAGGGAACGCTGCTGTACGACCTGGTCGTAATCGGCGCAGGCGTTGAGCCGAACAGCGATCTGGCCCGGGAATGTGGGATAGAAACCGGCGTAAGAGGGTCTATCAAGGTAAATAAATATCTACAAACAAATATCCTCAATGTTTACGCTGCAGGTGATTGTACTGAAACAATTAATAGTGTCTCCGGTCAGCCGGTTTTTGTGCCGCTGGCCTTAAAAGCGAACAAGGAAGGGGTTGTGGCCGGCATCAATATAGCCGGCGGGCAGGAAGAATTTCCAGGAGTGCTTGGCACGGCGATTACCAAGTTTGGCAATCTTGGTTTGGCCCGCACTGGCCTGACTTTGGCTGAAGCACAAAAAAGCGGTTTTGATGCCTTCAAGTTTAAGGTTGAGTCAAACAGCCGCGCTCACTACTACCCTGGTCAGGGACCGATGACTTTTATCTTAATCGCGGACAGAAGAGATGGTCGCTTGCTTGGAGCGCAAATTGCGGGACCGGCAGACAGCGTTAAGCGCATTGATGTTTATGCAACGGCGATAACGGCTAACATGAATTTAGATCAAATCTTTCATCTTGATCTGGCCTACGCCCCGCCGTTTTCACCAGTCTATGATCCCGTTGTCCTGACCGGCCGGGTTGGCCGAAAAATGATTGGTCAGTAGTAAGTTATACGGCAGAGGAGAAAATAATGATCACTCAACATAATGCATATGAAGAATGTTTCACGGGGGAATTTCGTTGAAAACACTGTTGAAAAAAATTATTGCCTATGATGTGGGTACAACCGGGTTGAAGACCTGCTTGTTTAGCATTGGTGAAGAACTAACATTACTGGCCGCTGAGACGGAAGGCTACGATCTTCAGATCTTTGATAATGGCGGGGCAGAGCAGGATCCCTGGCAGTGGTGGGAAGCGATGTGCTCAACTACGCAAAAACTGCTCGAAAAAACCAATACTGATCCTGAAGAGGTCGCCGGAGTATCCTTTTGCTCCCAGATGCAGGGTTTGGTATTGGTTGACAGGCAGGGTAACCCGGTGCGGCCTATGATGAGCTATATGGATCAGCGAGCCGGTGATGTAATGCAGGAAGTGATCGGCAGGGGCATTACAGTATCAGGGATTAATTTATTAATGCTGATCAGGTCAATCCGGGAAACAGGAGTGGTGGCAGCCAGCGTTAAGGATCCGGTTTGGAGATACAAATGGGTGGAGAAAAACGAACCCCTGGCTTTTCAAAAGGTCGACAAGTGGCTGGATGTCAAGGAGTTTTTGCTCAGGCAGTGCACGGGAGAGTTTCTGATGACCGAAGATAGCGCTTTCGCCACCCTGCTCTACTCGGTCCGCAAAAAGAAAAAAGGGTGGAGTGAAGTTGTTTGCCGGATGTTTGGCGTTAAGATGGATCACCTGCCGCCAATTATTCAGTCAACCGACCGGGCAGGGTTAATAACCAAAGAAGCGGCTTCCATGTTGGGGCTGGCCGAAGGCACCCCGGTCTTTGGCGGTGGGGGGGATGCATCGCTGATCGGAGTGGGAGCCGGCTCAGTTATGCCCGGTGATACTCACATCTATGCAGGAACCTCCGGTTGGGTTTCTACAGTGGTTGAGAAACCTCTTTTAGATGTCAGCTCGATGATTGCCTCAATCGTAGGCGCTCAGCCCGGAAGATATAATTATTTTGCCGAGATGGAAACAGCCGGTAAGTGCCTGGAGTGGGTCAAAGATCACCTTGCTTTAGATGAGATTGGCATTTATCTTGGCGGAGAGTTGATACATGAATCAAAAGAGACGGTTTACACCAGCTTGTATGAGTATTTATCGAGCATTATTGAGAAGGTGGCGCCCGGTTGCGGTGGGGTCATATTTACCCCCTGGCTGCACGGGAACCGCTGTCCTTTTGAAGATTCTGCTGCCCGGGGTATGTTTTTTAACATCGGGCTAAAAACCGGAAAGTCTGAGATGATCAGGGCTGTGATTGAGGGAGTTTGCTTCCACCTGCGCTGGATGCTTGAAGCCCAGGAGAAGAAGGTTAGAACCTCCGACCAGATCCGTTTCGTCGGGGGCGGCGCTCTTTCGGCGGCAACATGTCAGATTCTTGCCGATGTGCTGCAGCGCAAAATAGAAACAATTGAAAACCCGCAAAATGCAGGCGCATTTGGCTCCGCGGTTGTTACGGCAATTGGTCTTGGGTTGTTTGAATCTTTTGAAACCGCCCGGCAGCTGATCCCGGCTGATAAAACTTTTTCTCCAAACCGGGGTAATAAAAGTATTTATGACCGTCAATTTAAAGTGTTTAAAAATTTATACCGGGATAACAAAAAGAGTTTTACTAAATTGAATAGCTGTAAATAACTTTTCAGCAAAGTAAATTTGCAACCCTCTTTAATTTAATCTTCAACCCTGCTTTTAATTTCCGCTGCTATTTTGTTGTATCTTTCCCGGCCGAGATCGGCTCGGTAAGCAAAGAAAATGCCAACCAGAAAGATGGTTCCGGGGACAGTGCCCAAAATCACCCTGATGGCGGTTAATGCTGAATCAGGCTGGATAAAACCGGCCGGAGTCATTTCCTGATAGCCGAAGACTCCCAGCATAAATGATACAAAAGCAATTGATATACCGGATGCCAGTTTGTACATAAACTGAGTAATGCCGTAATATGAACCCTCCCGTCTGCTGCCATAAACGTGTTGATCAACTTCCACCACGTCGGGAAGGCTGGCAAAGGGTAGGATTTGGATGGCTGACATGCCGATCCCTGCACCAATGCAGACGCTGATTAAAGCTAAATAGTTTTGGGGCGGGATGAATAGGCAGGCCAGCAGTACGACAAACATTAATGTTGCTGCGGCAGCGTAGACTTTGTGCTTGGAATATTTTTCACTTAAATAAACCCAGAGAGCCGCGGAAATGATGGCTGTTACCAGAGGTATCGCCACAAAGAGCATCGAATCGCTTCCTCCGCCAAAAGCCATGGTATCGTTGATGAAGAAAATGAAGATCGCCATGATAATATCGAAACCAATCATGCTTAGAAGGTAAAAGGTAATGATATTGCGAAATTCTTTCAGGCGAAAAAATTCTTTTAGTGTTGTCAGCAGATTTTTGCCGGTCGGTTCCTGGTAATCCACCCTTTCGGTAACGCTTGAAGCACAAATCAGCATAATGACCAAAGCTAAAACTCCGAAGATTGCCCCGGCCAGACCATAGGCGGTTTTTTCTGATCCAAAGATTTGATAAAAAACACTCGCTGTTCCGTCAGCCAATAAAGCAAATATAGCTGCCCCGAGCAGAATACCGATATTGGCCATTACGATTCGGTAAGCATTTAAAGATGTTCTTTCGTCGTAGTCACCGGTCATGTTGGCTGTTAGAGCGTTGTAAGGGATGTAAACGATGGTCCAGGTTGTATTGTAGAGCAGGTAAGCAAAAGTGTAATACAGAAAGCGAACAGTTTGCGCGGCATCTTCTCCGAATGGCACTAGCCAGAGGATGATAAACATCAGGCCGTAAGGTACTGCGCCGAACAGTATGTACACTTTCTTCTTACCCCAGCGGGTGTTTGTTCGATCGGAAATGCTGCCCATCCAAAAATCAGTTACTGCATCCCAGAACCGGGCAATGATAAAGACAAGTGCCGCCAGTTTGGGATTCAACCCGCCAACATTGATAAAAAAATATAAGAGGAAAAAACTGATAGCGGAGAACATGATATTTCCTGATAAATCGCCTAAGCCGTAACCGAGCTTTTCTTTAACCGATAAACGGGCAGTCACTCTCTCGATCCCTCTTTTCTAAAGGGTTATCAAAGGAATTAAGCACGAAGGCTTTTCTGCTGCATTGTAGCATTTTAAATGATGGTTGTCTAATAAATGCTGATAATTACTCAATATTAAGCATCTTATTTATGTTTGCTAGAGCATTTTAAATGCGTTAAACTGATTGCGGGAGGGGATTAATAATATGAAATATCATTACGCAATATCTGAGTATCATGACACGGCAGCGATCACCCAGGCACTGGATGAGCTGATTAGAAAACCGATTTACACGATCAGGCCAGACGCACTTAAACAATATGAAGATGAATATTATGCCGGGAAATGCAAAAAATCAAAAGAGCTGATCGAGCAAGCTGTCGAGATCATCCCTGGCGGAGTTCAGCATAATCTGGCTTTTAATTACCCCTTTCCGCTGGTTTTTACTAAAGCTGAGGGTGCCTATTTATATGACATCGACGGCAACATTTATTATGATTTTTTGCAGGCCGGCGGTCCGACCCTGCTTGGGTCCAATCCTCCGACAGTCAGGGAAAAAGTTATTGAGCTCTTAAACAGCTGCGGACCATCGATCGGTTTATTCCATGAATACGAGTATAAACTGGCAAAAAAAATTGCTGACCTGATGCCTTCTGTGGAGATGTTCCGGATGCTTAATTCGGGTTCTGAAAGCGCTATGGCTGCTATCCGGGTGGCCCGCCTGGCGACTAAAAAGAAACATATCCTGAAAATGGGAGGCGCTTACCACGGCTGGAGCGATCAGCTTGCTTACAGTATCCGGATTCCAGGGTCCAAGTGGACCCAGGCTGGTGGCGTGCCCCGTTACATCTTCAAACACACCGGGGAGTTTTTCCCCAACGATTTAAATGATCTGGAACGAAAACTGCGCTTAAACCAACTCAGGGGAGGGACAGCGGCCGTCTTAATTGAGCCGATCGGTCCGGAAAGCGGTACCAGACCACTTGACTTTGATTTTAATAGAGGTGTAGAAGAACTCTGCCGCAAGTATGGAACCCTGTTGATCTTTGATGAGGTTGTAACAGCTTTCAGAATGGGACCGGCCGGCGCACAGGGCTATTTTGGCGTATCGCCTGACCTGACAATTTTCGGTAAGATCGTATCCGGCGGTTATCCGAGCGCAGGGGGCCTGGGTGGAAAAAAAGAATACATGAAATATCTCGCTGCCGGCATCCATGGTGGAAGTAGTCATAAAAAAGCCCTGGTGGGCGGCACCATGGCAGCAAACCCGCTGAGCTGCGTTGCCGGATACTACACGATTTGCGAGATTGAAAGAACCAATGCTGCCAGGAAAGCCGGGCAGGTTGGCGACCGCATGGTAGCCGGTTTAAAAGAGCTGATCAAAAAGTATAAACTGCCCTTCGTTGTTTTCAATCAGGGATCTATAGTGCACCTTGAAACAGTTGGTACTATGCATTTCGTGATTGACTGGAAGAGAATATGGACCATTCCTGCCGTAATGAAAGCCACTGCGGAACGAAAGACGGAGATGGAGCACATGGGAGCAGCTTACATGGCCGAAGGTTTGGTCACGCTGGCGGGAAGCCGTTTGTATACCAGCGCTGCCTATACCGATGATATGGTTGATGATGCCCTATCCCGTTTCGATCGCGTATTTGCCAATGTGACCATTAAAGAAGTTTAGGCGGAGGTTTGACAGAGATGGATTCAGAGCAAGCCCGGGAAAAAGTGATTCTGGCCGGCAAAAAGCTGCTTGAGTCAGGCTTAATTGCCAGAACATGGGGTAACGTTAGCTGCCGGATCAGCGATCGCCAATTTGTAATAACCCCAAGCGGCAGGTCTTACGAATCTTTAAGCCCGGAAGAAATTGTGATGGTTAATATTGAAGATGGCAGCTACAGCGGGGAAATCAAGCCTTCTTCGGAAAAAGATCTGCATGCAGAAATCTACAAGCATCGAAAAGATATAAATTTTATCATTCACACTCACCAGGCAAACGCTTCTGCGCTAAGCCCTCTGGGCGAAGATATACCGGTCAGTGATCCTGAGGCTTTAAGCTGTTTCGGCGAGAGAGTGGCCTGTGCGGCCTACGGGCTGCCCGGTTCGCAAAAACTTAAAAAAGAGGCTATCACTGCGTTTGCCCGCACTGAAGGAAAGGCCATTTTGCTGGCATATCATGGAGCAGTCTGCCTCGGCAGCGATATGGAAGAAGCGTTCCAGGTGGCATCGGATCTTGAGAAGATATCTGATGACTTTGCCTGCCGGCGCTATAGCGAGATCAGTGGAGAGGTCGTAAATGGTACAGATAAATTAAGAGAGGACTTCGTTAAGCTGATCTCAGCCGCAGCTGTTGATGAAGTAAAAGAGCCGAAAATAAATCTTTACAACAGTGTGAGGAAGGGCGAGCGCTTTTATTTATACTCCGGCTCAGCTGAAAATGATCCTTTTGCCGAAGAAGCTATCTGTTTCAGGGATATAAAAATAAAAATACTGGCAGAGCATAAAGAAGCTGACAACCTGCCGGCAGAAGCAGAGCTGCACCGGGAGATTTATAATCGATACAAAAATGTGGGTGCAATTATTCATACTATCTTACCGGATATTGTGACGGTGTCCCTGACAGGTAAAAAATTAGTTCCGCTGCTCGATGATTTTGCGCAAATTATCGGGACCAGTGCCCGTGCTGCTGATTACGACAGTTCGGTTCAATCAATTAAGGATGTGGCCGGAAAGCTAAAAGGAAAAAATGCCGTGCTGATCAGGGGAAGAGGGGCCCTGTGCACCGGCCCCGGTAAATATGATGCTTCCGCAGCAGTGCTGGTGCTGGATAAGGGATGCAAAGCAATGATTTGCTCCACAATGTTAGGTAAAGTAAAACCGATCAACCCCTTTGAAGCAATGCTAATGCGTTATATCTATCTAAAAAAATACTCCAAGAAAATCAAGTGATTGTCAGTTTTATCTTTATTATTTAAAGCTGTTAATCAAAGCAGGTTATAATAAAACATAACCCAGACAATTCCAATACAGCTTAAAGCGATCAGGGAATAGTGAATGCGGGCCCCTAAGGCCCAATATTTTTTCAGCCAGGCAATGATTGTGAATGCCACGATTGCCGCAGAGGTTAAAGCAATTAAGTAGGGAATAACCAGAATTGATTTAAAAGCTTCATCACCGGCAAAGAAGGCACGCGGCACATTGAAGGCCGGGTCAATGTCAGAAACGATGCGAATAATTCCTGCAAAAAGAACAAAGAGAGAAAGACCACACAAAATAACTGTGAGGCGGGCTGCCAGGGCACCCTTAGGCGCTAGGGCACTTTCACGGCGCCGAAGTCTTCCCAAAGAGGCGTAGATCCAACCAACAGTTGCGGTAAAGAGCAGAAGAAAACCGCCTCCGAAAAAAAGGCCGGCCACTGCTGAACTACCATACCAGGGGACCTTGGTCATGGTA
>Ga0209498_1002129_pt1 | contig 12072 bp, 9 predicted proteins | sample WalLakDeSediment_FD_184131 | JGI IMG/M metagenome (GOLD analysis project Ga0209498, IMG submission 184131) | Lake sediment microbial communities from Walker lake, Nevada to study Microbial Dark Matter (Phase II) - Walker Lake 11/02/13 Deep... | ecosystem: Environmental > Aquatic > Freshwater >...
GATGCCTCAACCAAATTCCCTAATAGTGAATTCTTAGCCGATTTATTTGAACATCGTCCAAACGGACGGCTCCTGGTCTATGATCCCCAAACAGGTGAAACTTCTATACTGCTTGAAGGACTCTATTCACTTTATTAGGTAAGAAAGAATACCTATGATAGGACAAAACGTTTCCCATTATACAATCGTTGAAAAGTTAGGCGAAGGCGGGATGGGTGTCGTCTACAAAGCTCACGACACCAAACTCGACCGCACCGTCGCACTCAAATTTTTACCTCCACACCTCACCGCCACAGACGAAGACAAGCAACGCTTCATCCGGGAAGCTAAAGCGGCAGCGGCGTTGAACCACCCGAACATCTGTACCATACATTCCATCGAAGAACATGAAGGACAGCAATTTATTTCAATGGAGTATGTTGATGGATTAACCTTGCGTGAAAAGATGAGATCGTCCCCCCTTGGAAAGGGGGGACTACAGGGGGGTCTTTCCGTGGAGGAAACCATAAACTATACGATTCAAATCGCCGAAGCCCTCGAAGAAGCCCATTCGAAAGGAATAATCCACCGTGACATCAAACCCGAAAACATCATGGTGCATTCAAAGAACCGAATAAAGGTGATGGATTTCGGGTTGGCAAAGCTCAGAGGAGCGATGAATCTTACCAAAACAGGGACAACCTTCGGTACTGTACCGTATATGTCGCCGGAGCAGATTCGGGGAGGGGATGTTGATCACCGCTCGGATATTTTTTCGTTCGGGATTGTGCTGTACGAAATGCTCACGGGACACACGCCGTTCCGCGGTGATCACGAAGCGGCGATGCTGTACTCGATCGTCAATGAGGAACCACAGCCGGTATCGTCCTCTGTACCCGATGTGTCATCTCAGCTTGAAAATCTGATTGAGAGAACACTGGAGAAGGATCCTTCCGACCGGTACCAATCGATGGAAGATCTGTTGAGCGACTTGAGACGGCTAAAGAGAAAGACAACAAAAAAGGTTGCAGTACCGGTAAGTACTGTATCAACTACATCACCTGCATCGGTTAGAAAGCAACCTGCATACGGATATACCGAGCCGGTTACCCGTTCTCCGATATTTTACAGCGCAGTCATACTGCTTCTGGTAATTACCGCGGCAGCAGCGTACTTACTTTTCTTCCTTCCGGAGACTCCGGTTACCCCATCGTTGAATTCTAATCGGGTATTCGTTGCGGCGTTTGAAAACCGTACGGGCGATCCTACTCTCGACCCGATCGGAAGATTAGTGTCGGATTGGATCACACAGGGAATATTACATAACGAGCTTGCAGAAGTAATAACGACAACCACCATGCTGCAGATGATTCAAAATGCGGGATTGGTTGGAGGCGGACTGGAAGACCGGACAAAACTAATCGAAATTGCGGAGGCAACACAGTCGGGTATTCTTGTATCCGGGATGTTTCATCAGGTAGGTGAAGAAATACAGCTCCACGCACAGATAATCGATGCGCAAAAAAATGATGTGATTCTGACGCTCGAGCCGGTCCGCGGTCCGCGGAGCGAACCGATGAAAGCGATCAACGATCTGCAGCAAAAAATTATGGGGGCACTGGCGATTCACTTTTTCCCGGGTAGCGATATCAGGATGGTTAGTGATCCGCCGATCTATGAGGCGTATGTAGAATATGTGGAAGGAAGCAAATATTTTGGACTGGATTATCACAGAGCGTTTGAGCATTACCGACGTGCGATAGAGATAGATCCTGAATTTATGCCACCTAAATTAAGAATCGCGACCGGATATGGAAATCTGGGGCGGTATGTGATAGCCGATTCAATTTTACAATCTATTGATCGTGAAAGAGATCGATTATCATCTTACGAGCGATATTATCTTAATTGGTATAAATTTAGCATACAGGGCAAAGAAGAAGAGTCACACGCGACGCTTCTCCATATAGAGAGTATTACTCCGATGGATCCGATAATAAACTATTTAGTGGGACGTAGCGCTCTCCGTCTCAACCGTCCGGGATTAACCATTGAGACGTATGGAAAAATAGACTTTCAGGATTATGGGACTGATTTTCCAAGTATAGCGTGGCGCTTTGGAGTCTTAAGCAGCGCACATCATCTTTTAGGAAATTTTCAAAGGGAACTTGAAGTAGCCCGTGAAGCGCAGCAATACTTTCCGAATGATTTAGATCTACGCGCTAACGAGGTCTCTGCTCTCGCTGCTCTTGGAAAAGTTGAAGAACTGCACAAAGTTATCGAAGAAAGTAAAATCATTGAACCGTCTGCCGGGAGTGCGGGTTCTGTTATGCTGACCGCATCGAGGGAACTCCGCGCACACGGGAATAAAGCGGAAGCGTTGATAATTGCGGAACAAGCTGTTCAATGGTATCACGAACATGATCCCGGGAATAGATCCGGACTTGCATATGCATTATATAATGCCGAACGATTGGAAGAAGCATATACATTGTTTGAGGAATTGGCTACGGAAAATCCGAACAATATTGCCTATAAGGGAGCACTCGGTGCATTGGCAGCACGAAGCGGTAACGAAGAAGAGGCGCGCCGAATTGCCGATGAGTTAAAAAACATAGACCGGAAATATCTATTCGGGCGGCATACATACTTGCGAGCCGGAATCCATGCGCTTCTCGGTGAACCTGCCGAGGCGGTAAATCTTATACAGGAGTCTTTTGACCAGGGGAATGGATTCGGTGTTTATATACATCGCGAAATTGATTTCGAGCTGTTACGCGATTACTCGCCGTTCCGGGAATTACTTAAACCAAAGGGATGACGATATAGGAATCACGATATCTTACTACTACCTGCCCAACTGAGTAATCGAAATGACCATCGTCCAATAAAGGCACGGTTTGAATATCTAACTTTTTTTGCTTGCCAAAAAGTGGATAAATTGGTATATATTAATACACAATAAGAAGCAAAAAGTGTGACGATGATTCATGTATACCGGCTGCATTTCGACACTATTCTGTTTTAGTCAGGAGAATCACTAATGAGTAATCTAAAAAAACAAAATCGGAAACGGATACATATACTATTATGCATGATTGTATTGTTGTTCCTTGGATTATCACAAAGCGCCGATGCACAGTTTCGGGCAAACTGGCTCTCTGCCGGATCGCTGCATAACTGGTATTCGGAAATCGGTTGCGAAATTGAAGTGGGCTTACGCGGAGGTTCGGCTAATCAGCAGCTTGGTATGCGTTGGCCCGGCATTTACGCGTTACAGGATATGCAGGCGGCAAAAGCGCTCTGGATCGGGGTTAAAAATTTTACCGATCCTCGCGGTGATTTTTGGGATAGGAAAGTAGTGCATGTCGGTCCGCGCGTATCCGGCGGCGGCGTCTTTTTCCCGATCGATTTCACGACAATGAGCCGTTTCGAAGTTCCGGCAGTTTTTGTAGACGGCGATCTTCAATTCAGCGAATCGCCGATGGATATTGATGAGGTCGATCTGACCATCGACGCCGATGTAATGATCCGTAATATCGTAAACACCCAGATCGGACTTACGATGGAACGGAGAATCAAACAATTCAGCATCGAAGGTCACGATAATTATCACATAATGGAATTTATCTTTACAAACACCGGTAACGTAAATGATACACCTGACGTCGAACTTCCCGATCAAACACTTGAAGATATAGTTATATTTTTTCAGTACCGACTTGCTCCTGTTCGTGAAACCAGACACCTCATCGGCAATCACACCGGATGGGGCAGAAACACGATGAATGATGCCCGTGGTGTTCCCGGCATCGATCCCGACGATGTTCGGATAAGGGCTCAGTTTTCGTGGCATGGATACGATCCAACCAAAGCCGTACCATATGACAATATCGGTGCACCAATATGGTACCAGGACTCGCCCAGGTGGATAAGTCAGGACGATACGACAGGCAGGTTGGGCGCACCACATCACGGTGGTGTGGTGACCATCCATGCCGACCGTGGTCCGAACGATCCGACCAATGATCCGGCACAGCCCTCTACCACGTCGTATGTTGGCTCGGGAGATCGTTTGAATTCCGGAAACGATCCGTATAATCCTCCACGAATGAGAGAGGAGTATGATTTGATGACGGTTGGACATCAGACTCCAAGACACGCCAGAGCGGTTGAACCGTCGGGAGACTTTACAGTGCAACGGGTCAATCCCAGTCTCGGAACCGGCGGCGGATTTTCTTTCGCGAACGGGTACGGACCGTACACACTCGGCCCGGGAGAAAATATCAGGATCGTCATTGCAGAAGGTGTGGCGGGATTGAGCAGGGATGAGGCAATCCGGGTTGGAAGACTATATAAAAACGGTCGACTCTCCGATTTCGAGAAGAACCATATCGTTCTCACCGGCAGGGATTCATTGTTCCAGACCTTTCAACGTGCAATCGATAATTATAAATCAAGCTATAACATTCCAAGGGCACCTCTGCCGCCGGGCCTGGTTGATGTGAACTCCGGCGGCGATCGGATTACGGTTTCGTGGCAGCCGCATCCCGATGCCCGGGATATTAAAGCGTATAGAATTTATCGCGCAACCGAACGGCCGGACAGTACCTACTATCTTGTCCATGAAGCATCGCCGAACGAAAATACATTTGACGATCGTGATCCGATTCGTGGTTTGCAGTATTTTTATTACATTGAAAGTGTTGCCGATGCGCCTCCGGGAACACCTGCCCGGATAGCACCCGGAGGAGAGGTTGTCAGCAGCAGATACTGGACGCAAACGTACGACCCCGCATTTCTCAGACGTGCACCGGGTGAAACGATGGCTGAAATTCGCGTTGTGCCGAATCCGTATAGTATCTCTCAAGATCGTTCTGTTCGGTATGACGTTCAGGATCGGCTTGCATTTCTTAATGTGCCGGGTGAAGCAACGATCAGGATTTACACTGAACTCGGTGAATTGATCAGAACCATCGAACACACCGACGGCAGCGGGGATGCATTCTGGGATATAACTACCTCATCGCGGCAGGTAGTCGTGAGCGGTGTATATATTGCAGTCATCGAAAATCATGAAACCGGCGAACAGACTACGAGAAAGTTTGTGGTTATCCGATAAAAAGGCCGGGTACAAAAATAAGGGACGTTCCATCGGAACGTCCCTATCGCACAAATTCATCATATGTTTTTTTACACGGTTGTCATCTCCCGTTTTTTCTGCGTTAACAAAGATACCACAATGAGTGTCAGAAAGCTGAGCGGTATTGAAATGATCCCCGGGTTATCAAGAGGGATCGGCGCCTGCGCGGCAGGAAGACCATACACTCCTATATATGTGCTTGGAGACAGCAGTATTATACCAAGTGAAAATACTATGCCAACCACTATAGAGGAGGCAATTCCTTTTGCAGTTGTTTTCTTCCAGAATAAAAGCATTAATATCGCAGGAAGGTTTGCGGATGCCGCAACTGCGAATGCCAGTCCCACAAGGAATGAAACATTCATGCCCTTGAACAAAATGCCAAGCACTATTGCAAAGCAGCCCACACCTATGGCGGATATTCTGCCAGCCGTAACCTGCCCCTTGTCGGATAGTTTAATTCCAAGATAGTTCACGATCAGGTCGTGTGCAACGGCACCCGATGATGCGATGATGAGCCCCGCGACGGTTCCGAGCACGGTGGCGAATGCAATTGCTGTAATTGTAGAAAATATAAATACGCCGATTGATTTGGCAAGGAGAGGAGCTGCCATATTGCTGCTCTCAAGGTCGAGCACCCCGCTCACCATTGCGCCGAGTCCCAAAAACAGAGTAAGTATATAGAAGAATCCTATTGCTGCTATTGCGACAATCGTGGATTTACGAGCATCTTTCGGACTCCGGACCGTGTAATATCTTATCAGAATATGCGGAAGCGCAGATGTACCGAAGAACAGAGCGAGCATGAGGGAGATAAAATTGAGCTTTGACATAAAGTCGGAATCTTCGCCGAGATTTAACATCATACCCGGCCGCAGTAACTCACTTCCCGGAGTCGGGTTCTGATACCATAGACTGACTCTGTCGTCACCGTCAATAAATAATACCCTTGAGAATATCAGAATTTCACTGCTCTCAATTGTTGAAAGATACTTGAACGGTCCAAGCGGACCGGTTTTGTCGACCTCTTCACCGTCAACAATTATTTTCGTTGCATGGCCGACCTGAAAAAATCTTCTTTCTTCCCGCGGTGCACCGTTATAATATACTCGTCCGTCGGGCTTATGCGTAACGGAGAGGGCCTGATGTAAGACGGCCTTCTGTTCGTCTATCTGTTCTAAACTCCACCACGAATACCTTCCGTCCGTACGGAGTTTGATAAAATGTTGATCATGATGCCTGTACTCGTCTGCGATCGAATAACCAGTATGGTCGATTTCAACGACATCGCCGTTTTGTACTATTGCACCGATGGACATCAAATCGCGATGTTCTTCCGAAGGCTTCAGTGAAATGCCATTCGTGAGTATATAAATTGTGAGTATTGTCGAGAATGTTATGAGCAGACCGCCTTTGATAAACTGAACATACGTTGTCGATGTCATGCCTGCCGTTGCGACAATGAATATCACTATAGCACCGACAAATATCACTCCGATATAGTGAGGAAACCCGAGAAGCGGGGTAACAAGATCCCCCGCGCCGACCATTTGCGGTACAAGATAGCATATTGATACTATAAGAGTGCTCGCGGCGGCAGTTAACTGAATACCTTTTGAATTAAATTTGTAGTTTAAAGCATCGGTAAGCGTGTATTTCCCGAATCTTTTTAAAGGTTCTGCAACGACAAACAGTGCGACGATCCATCCCGCGAGGTAACCTATCGAATAAAGAAAACCGTCGTACCCGAAAAAAGCAATCATACCGCATATACCCAGGAACGATGCCGCGGAAAGATAGTCTCCCGCAAATGCTATTCCGTTTACACCCCAATGAATTCTGCCTCCTGCAGCAAAGTAGCCGTCTGAGGTTTTTGTTCTTTTTGCCAGAAACGAAGAGAGCCAAATGACTGCTATAACAAAAAATATAAAAAAGAAAATCGCCGTGAGAGAAGGTTCATAAATCATTGCTGTACCTCCTCTTTGGCATTCAACTCATTTTCTTTTTTCGTACACATGTAGTTGTAAATGAGTCCCATTATAATTGCGAGTATAATGAGACCGATTCCGTAAACCACTGCAAGATTGAGTCCCGCAAAAACTATCGTTGCCATACTCATCGGACTTATTACGTTGATGACAACAAAAACCGAATATACGATGCTATAGAAAATGAAAAAGTAAATACCGATTTTAGCTTTATATTCCGATGCTTTATCCTCTCCCCAATCTGTCGCTGGACCATGTGCCATAATATAAATCTCCTCTGTTGAGATAGTAGGTTGTGTGGAAGAGTCCCGGTACTTCAATCCCCGGTTTGTATCGAATCTTAGGGGGGTGACAGTCATGTCATGAGAAACGAAATTGTAGCCGGAAGCCATTGATTTTGTTCAAATTGAAAAATACATAAACGAAAAATAAAAAGCAATATCCTGTCTATGCAGGAACCATCAAGGTCGGGGCCAACAAGAGATCCATTCATATATAGCTTTTCAAAAAAAAATAATGTACCTTTTAATCATAGCACCTTCCTGATTATAAGCTGAATACTTATGCAACCACATTATACAATCAGATAGAAACTATTCACAAAGATGATGCAACGACTATTATATTTTTATATCCTGTTATTTCTCCCTCTTATTGGCGGAGCGTCAGATAACGGAGCCGGTTATCCGAATATTAAGATCGGTGTCCTGAGTCAATTCCACGTAATGCACTATGAATCCGTTAACACTGCCAACCTCAACGATGCCGGCGGGTATGGGCTGACGTGGGAGCGTCAGATGTACCTGCGGCGGATGCGTGTTCTTATCGGAGGAAATATCTCGGAGCGGACATCCTTCTTTTTCGAGACCGATGCTCCGAATATCGGATATGTTAATCCCTCCGGGGAAAAAAACATGAGACTATCGGTGTTTGTGCAGGATGCACAGATACAACACGTTTTTTCGGATCACATCGGTTTGATTGCGGGTCTGCAGTTAGTCGGCATTACCCGGAACGGTTTACAGAGCGCGGCATCGCTGATGGCGGTTGATTATGGCGCATACCAGTTCTTTGCAAGCGGACCGCTGGATAATCTCGCCGGAAGAGACCTCGGTATTAATCTGCGGGGTTTTCTTTTCGACCGGAGACTTGAGTACCGGGCGGGTTTATACAGCGGGAAAAATGACGATCGGACATCGCCGTACAGATTTACGGCAAGATTTAACTATAGCTTTTTCGATCGTGAAGCCGGTTTTTTCTACACCGGTACGACACTCGGTAAGGGGAAGATTGTTTCGCTCGGCGGAGGAATCGACATGCAGGAAAATTATTATGGCATTGCTGCCGATGCTTTTTTCGATTACCCGCTCTTTCCGTTCGGTTCGTTGACTGCGTCGGTTTCGTATGTCTCTATAGACAGCGGTAAACCGCGCGATGGACGCACCGATTTTTCCGGACAGTTCCCGAGACAGAATATTATCTTTGTCGAAACAGGTCTGTTTATCCCTTCGTTGAACTTTCAACCTTATCTCAAGTATGAATTGAAGGATGTACGCGAGGATACCAATGACAACGGGATCGCAAACAAATTACGATCGGGCGACCGGATTGGATTCGGATGTAACTATTATATCTCCGCTCACCGGATGAGTGTTAAACTTCTCTATGAGAGAATCTCGGGTAATTATCCCATTGCTGCCCTACCGTATTATGAGTCGGTTCAAAGGAACCAGATAGTTCTGCAGATACAGTATTTTACTTTCTGATTCAGGATTAAATGATGGCAAAAAAATTTAAGGACTACTACGATACAGATTGTGCACGTTTATTATCCGATAAGATAGGTTCCGTATGGTCCCGATTTGATAAAAACAAATTTATCCAGAAGATCGAGTCTGAACTGTCCGGCAAAGAGTTTCTTGAGAGACAGGATCTGTTCGTTGAAGCATTTGAGTCGACTATGACGAAAGATTATATAAAAAACATTGCAATCTTTCATAAAATACTAGGTCACGAACTGAAGACGACTGCGGGAATGTTTATCGACGGATGGTGGCTCTGGCCGGTCGGAAGGTATGTCGAAAAACATGGAACGGAAGATTTTCAGACTTCGATGGATTTCATCTATGAGTTGACAAAGCGGTTCACGGGCGAATTTGCTATCCGTCCTCTCATTGAAAAATTTCCCCAAAAATCTGTAAAGATAATTTTAAAGTGGAGCAAAGATAAAAATGTACACGTGAGAAGACTGGCAAGCGAAAGCATGCGGATACGTCTGCCGTGGGCGAAAAAAAGCCTTGTTGCGCTCGATGAGTTTTCAACGTATAAAAAAATATTATCGAACCTGAAGAATGATCCGGAGAAATTTGTGCAAAAAAGTGTGGGTAACAACTTAAACGATTTGATGAAAGAAGCTCCGCACAAGGCAAACGAAATTATATCATCATGGCGGAAGGATAATCCGTCGGATGTTACTCTGTGGATAATCAAACATGGATCGAGAAGTAAACGGATTAAGAAGGCTGACGGTGGATAATATGAAACCCAATACATGGCTCGCCTATAACGATCTTGCCTGGACTGAACCGATTCTTGCTCCGCCGGAGAAGTTCCGGGAAGAATCCGAACTATTTTGTACAATAATAAAAGAACACGCAAAGATCAGGGTAAAATCGCTGCTTCATCTCGGCTGCGGTGCCGGCGTGTATGATCATACGCTTAAAAAGCATTTCTCAGTAACGGGGATGGATATCAGCGATCCTATGCTTGAGATTGCGCGGCGGAGTAATCCCGATGTGATCTATCTTCACGGCGATATGCGAACGGTCAGATTAGATAAACAATTCGATGCCGTGGCTATTCCCGATTCGATCGGATATATGACATCGGTTGAGGACCTCAGAAAGGCAATGGTAACTGCTCATGAGCATTTGAAACCGGACGGTTTATGTTTGATCGTCGCATACCTTGCCGAGGATTTCAGTGAGAATAATTTTATATATACGGGCTCGAAGTATGACATAAACATCACGGTGTTTGAAAATAATTATCGTACCGGTCCGGAACAATCGACCTATGAAGCAACACTTGTTTATTTAATCCGTCGTAAAGGGAAATTAGAGATACATAGCGAAAGTCACATCCTCGGACTTTTCAAATTGTCAGTCTGGCTGAACCTTTTAAAAGAAACAGGATTTAGTGTTCATCGGGTGAGGGTGGATCACCTGTATGACCGTTTTCTGCAGGTTGAAGGTGCCTATCCTCTTACGATATTAATATGTACAAAACGCTTGTAATCAATTACTTATTTATTTAAAACGGTCTGGGCCTATAAAATTGAATGATATCAGATGGATTAAAAACCCTTCACCGATCTACTGGATAGTTATTTCCATTATATTAGTGTATGCAGATTACTTAACGGGTCCATTCATTAAATTTCCGGTTGCGTACCTGATCCCCGTGGCGTTGGCATCCTGGTATCAAGGTCGGTTGTGGGGAATATCACTCGCTGTAGTTTTGCCTTTACTTCGTTTCTGGTATGCCGGATTTGTCTGGGAGGTTCCCTGGACTATGTCCGACGCAAGCATCAACGGGTTAATACGAATCGTTATTTTATTGTCATTTGCATTGCTTATCAATCGTGTAGCAAGTCAGACGCGGGAATTAAAAAAAGAAGTTCAGACTCTCGAAGGGTTACTCCCGATTTGTTCTTTCTGCAAAAAAATCCGGGATGAGGACGGCAGGTGGGAACAAATAGAAGCATACATAAGTGAACGCAGCCCGGCGGACTTTTCTCACGGCATTTGTCCGGATTGTATGCATCAACACTACGGTGATGTTTTGAAAAAAAATCCCGGACAATAATTATCACACAAAAACAACCTATGCTATCGTGTCTTTAACCGAAAATATAGATATCAAAGGGATCATTTTTGACATAAGAAGATATTCTGTCCATGATGGCCCCGGTATCCGGACAACCGTATTTTTCAAAGGATGTCCGCTGCGATGTGCATGGTGTCATAACCCGGAAGGTTTGGAGCCGGAACCCGAAATCGTCTATCGCGAAGATCGCTGTATCCGATGCGGAAGTTGTTTAACCGCCTGCGAGCAAGGGGCGATATCCTGGCAGGATAATGCACCGTTGACCGACCGAACTCTATGCATTCGCTGCGGAACGTGCACCGATGAGTGCTATACCGCCGCGCGGGAAACGGTTGGTACTATAATGACGATAGATCGGGTAATGGCAGAAATCGAGAAAGACGTTCCATTCTATGAGCAATCGGGCGGTGGGGTTACGCTATCGGGCGGTGAACCGTTATTACAGCCCGATTTTGCATATCTTGTGCTTGAACGCTGTAAACGTAAAGGGATACATACGACTGTCGATACCTGCGGATTTGTCGCATGGGAGAAACTCAAAATAGTGTGTGAACACGCCGATCTGATACTCTATGACCTTAAACTTATGGATGAGGAAAAACATCGGAAGTATACCGGGGTGTCGAACGGTATTATCCTGACGAATCTCGAAAATCTTTCACGGCTCGGTCATAATGTTCTTATCCGGTTACCAATAATCCCCGGTGTGAACGATGATAATGACAACATACAAAAGATCGGATCATTTGCAGCCTCGTTAGATAAGAAACATACCATCGAACTGCTCCCATACCACGAACTCGGTATTCATAAGTATCACAGGTTTTTTAAAACAAATTCAGTATCCGGTGTCCGGCCTCCTTCACGGGGGAGGATCGAGGAAATAAAAAATATATTGATGGACTTCGGACTCACTGTCATGTAAAGGAACTCACAAAATGATGACCGAACGTGTTTCTTTTTTAAGACAACAAAGCCTGGATGCAGTCGCAGCGATATCTGCTGAACGGGCAGAGCTTATCACCGACTTTTATCGTGAGAATACGGGAATTATGTCTGCTCCTGTCATCCGGG
>Ga0209498_1002130_pt1 | contig 12067 bp, 8 predicted proteins | sample WalLakDeSediment_FD_184131 | JGI IMG/M metagenome (GOLD analysis project Ga0209498, IMG submission 184131) | Lake sediment microbial communities from Walker lake, Nevada to study Microbial Dark Matter (Phase II) - Walker Lake 11/02/13 Deep... | ecosystem: Environmental > Aquatic > Freshwater >...
GCGGCATCCTCTCCTCGGAACAGCAAGCGAGACTGGCCGACCTCTACGCCGGGACGAACCCAAGGCAGTTACGGGGGGCAATCTACCAGGCGGTGGAACGGCTGTGGCAACACCCGAACCCCGCCAACGCAACTAAACGAGAGGAGGTGGCACTCCTTCGGTAACATTTCTAAATGAGTGAGCAACCCACCTCCGGTAACATTCTTATGTGAGTTGACACGGACAAAGTGCGAGACTTTTCCTCGATGGAAGCTCGTGTCGGGGAAAGCAACAACTGTGCGCCGAAGTGGTATGTTATAATAATCGGAGCAGGGAGGGGTCGGTGTGAGAGAACCTGTTACAACCCTTGAAGAGCGAGGGGAATGCCAGCGCTTCAAGCGCATAAAGCAGGAACTCCTCTCCACCCCCGTGTACCTGTGCCCGGAGCGGGCATACCTCATCACGGACTACTTCAAGCACCACGACGATTCAACTGAGCCCATGGTAGCTCGCAAGGCTAAGGCCCTGCGCCATCTGCTACAGCATAAGTCGGTGCGCATCTATCCCGATGAATTGATCGTGGGCAACATGGGCAGCCAGCGTATCTCCGCCCTGATACAACCCGAGCTGAGCGGGGTTTTCATGGGCAGCGACCTGCTGTGGATAGGCAGGAGAAAGACCAACCCTTTGCACATAGCCTGGCGCGACCGTCTGAAGCTGCTCTTTGGCGTCTTTCCTTACTGGCTCATTCGGAATATGCCATTCCGGGCCTTCTTTCCACGTTTTCGAGAGTTTCTGCGCTACGCGCTGGAACAGCTTAACGCCACCTATTATCTGATCAACGAGGCGGGCGGCATCGGACACTTCCTTCCCAACTACGAGAAGATGCTCAGGCTGGGTGTTGAGGGTTATCTGGAGTCTATAGAGGAAAAGGAGGGGGACCTCTACCGTGCAGCGCGCGTCGCCTGCGAGGGGCTGGTTGAATACGCCAGGCGACTAGCGCAGGAGGCCGAGCGCCTGGCTGCCAGGGAAGCAGATGCCGCGCGTGCCGCCGAGCTCCACGAAATAGCGCGTATCTGCTACAAGGTCCCATATAGCCCGGCGGAGACCTTCCATGAAGCCTTGCAGTCCCTATGGCTAACCCATATGGCGGTGAACCTGGAGGGGCTGAACTCGGCTATCTCCTTCGGCAGGATGGACCAGTATCTCTATCCTTATTATCAGCGTGACATGGAGGAAGGCAGAATCACCCGCGAGCGAGCCCGCGAGCTTTTACTTTGCTTCTCCGCCAAGGCTACCGAGCACGTCTTCCTGCTCTCGGAGAAAGTCAGCCAGTACCATGGCGGCTACCTTGTGGTGCAAGCAGCGATAGTGGGAGGTACGGATCGGGAGGGAAGGGATGCCGTCAACGACCTTACCTACCTCTTCCTCGACGTAATGGAGGAATCCGGCCTGCGGGACCCCAACTACCAGGCGCGCATTCATGCCAGTTCCCCTGATGATTACCTCACGCGGGTGGCGGAGGTGGCGAGAAAAGGCAACGCTGTACCAGCCCTCTTCAACGACGAGGCTGCTGTGCCTTCCCTTGTATCCCACGGCTATCCTCTGGAAGAGGCTCGCAATTATGGAGTAGTGGGCTGCGTGGAGCTGTCATTGCCGGGGAACAGCTTCTTCTCCACTGATGCCGGGCTCTTCAACCTCCCCCTTTGCCTCGAACTGGCGCTTAATCGCGGAAGGCGACTCAAGGGTCGCCGTCGAGTGGGTGCTGCTACCCCCGACTCCACCACCTTCACCAGCATTGACCAGGTAATCGATGCCTTCAGGGTACAGGTGGAGTACATGGTGGCACGCATGATAGATGACCTGCAGGTGATTGAAAAAGGGAATCGTGATTATCACCCCACCCCCCTCTCATCCATGCTGGTAGACGGCTGCCTTGAGTCTGGACAAGATGTCACCGCGGGGGGAGCCTTATATAACTCCAGCGGGGTCCAGGGGGTAGGAGTGGCAGACGTAGCGGATTCACTGGCGGCCCTGGACGAGGTGGTATTCCAGCATCAAAGTTATACCATGGCCCAAATGCTGGAGGCCCTGCGCAGCAACTACGCTTCCGATCCTGAGATACAGGCTGAGCTACTCAGGGCCCCCAAATATGGTAACGACCAGCCATCGCCCGATGAATATGCCAATCGGGTTGCACGCATTTTCCACTCGACTCTCGCTCAACACCGCAACACACGTGGTGGCCCCTATGTGCCTGGATTCTATTCCGTGACGTGCCACGTGGCCTTCGGTCAGAAAGTGAGCGCTCTGCCCAGCGGTAGAAAGGCAGGGGAGACTCTCGCAGCCAGCCTGGGTCCATCCAACGGACAGGATCGCCTGGGACCCACTGCACTGCTCAATTCAGTGGCGCGCGTGGACTCCACCCTCTCCCCCAACGGCTACGCCATGAACCTTCGTTTCGACCCTCATACCCTGGCCGGTGACCGGGGGGTGAATATCCTGTCCGGCCTGGTCAAGGGCTTCTTCGGTTCAGGGGGGATGGAGATGCAACTGAATATACTCGACCCCGAGATGCTGCAGGATGCCCGCAGAAATCCGGGGAAGTACCCGGAGCTGGTAGTAAGGGTTTCCGGCTATTGTGCCTACTTCGATGATCTCCCCGACGCCGCAAAACTGGAGATCATCGCCCGGACGCGCCTCGAGGTGTAGCACAGGGCCTGGAGTCATGCCGGCAACGACGCAGGATTACACACCCCAATGGCCACGAACGACGGAGTAATCGGGGCAGGATGTTTTTAAAACTCGTCCTCTTGTTTATTCTTACGCCGCTCATTGAACTGGCGCTTCTCGTCTATCTGGGAACCGTCATTGGCGCTCTATACACCATACTCATCGTGGTGGCAACAGGCATACTTGGAGCTATTCTGGCAAGGAATCAGGGCCTGGCGACGCTTTCCAGGATTCGCAGCAGCCTCGAGCGCGGAGTTATACCCTCCAACGAACTCTTCCACGGAGCCTCAATCCTTGCAGGCGGTCTGCTTCTGCTCACACCCGGAGTAATCACCGATATCGTCGGATTCGCACTGTTGATTCCTCAAACGAGATTACTCATCGTCATCTGTCTTCGCGGCATGATACGTCGCAGGATACAGCGCGAAGAGATCCACTACCGGGAAGTGCGCTAGCAATCCCAAGAGAAAAGCCGCCAGGAGGCGGCGTTCCAAACCAGCCATATTAACCGCTTGCGAACCTTAGCTACACAACGCTGACTACTGCCCCCCCTGGACGCCCGTCTTGGCCTCAGCGCCAATCAGCTACCATTGAACAAACATCGGAATGTCTGATTTGTTTGTACTATGACCACGCTTCCCGAAAGGAGTCCTTGAGTATCCTCCCGCAGAAGGAGCTGCAACGCACCACGGTCTAGCACCGCTCCATCTCTTGCGCTTCTTGCCGCCACCATGGGGGCCTGGCGGGTTGGCTTGTGCGCTAGCTGTCTTGGCAGTCGGTGCGGAGAAAGGGGAACACAGAACTCACCACGTCGATGGTTTGTACACCTCGGTTCCGTTGGCCAGCACTACGGGATTTGGCAGCTGATGCTGAGTGTACTGTTTTGCCTTCACTTTGATGGCCTTCGTCACTAGCTTGGTCAGATCCTTGTTCTTACGCTTGTATGGAAAGAGGCAGAATACACGCTTGGTCGGGAAGTGCCGGGTGACAGCCTCTATCGCTGGACAAAGGTCCGTGTCGCCTGTGACCAAAACTACCGAGTCGCATTCATCCAAGTAGAAGACTTCGAACAGCTTTGTAGCAATGGCCACATCAGTTTCTTTCTCTTCGTGACCCCAGTACTTCTGATGGCACACCCCACACTTAAGCCTCTTCTTCTTGAATCGCGCAAGCTCGTCAATGACCCCTGTTGACCGTAGACAACTAATGTAGCGTTGGTGTCGATCGACCTTGCCGGGGAATGAATGCTCCAGATGATACGCTAGTGCGGAGAAGTAGTGAACTCGCTGAAGTTGTGCGCCGTCTCCTATCTGGCTGAGGTAGGACGAGCAGAACGAATGAAGGTTCAGCCATTTCGTTGACACGCCCCCCAAGTCATAGCTCGCATCAATGATAGAATGGTACAAATTGAAACCGTCAACGAGGAAGGCCACGCGGTTCTTGTTAGACCCAGAAAAAACCCTTCGGATCGCAACCCGAAGGGAGCCAGTGAGCCTTGCGGCCCAACTGGGGATGAACATACATAATAATAATAGTATTACTACATAACTGTCAAGTCACGGACTGCAACTACGGACTGGACTCTGTTGCTATTCAGCTACACATTGGCAGCAACAGTCCTCGCGGACTGCAAAAGATCAAACGCCGACACTCTACTACGACATGTGACCTGTCATGAGAATGCACTCTCCTCGGATTCAGTCTGTACTATCATGGACAACTCTTCCTCAAATCACAATCCAGTCGCTTCCTTTAGTCCGGGAGTCACCCGACTGTAGAATCGACCGTCGTTCTGACCTTAGAGCGTCCTAGCCGGTCTTGTACAATCTTTGGATGTCTGATTTGCTTGTACTACGACCAGGCTTCCCGCAAGGAGTCATTGAGTATCCTCCCGCAAACACAGCTATTGACCTGACCCCCAAACAACGGTCCGGGTGGCTAATCTAGAGCTATACCCAATACTATTATTGAAATAGCAATCCATAATTAGCTATTCAATTCTTTACAACTCAAAATAATCTACGTTTTTTCAACAATAAGCATTATATTCCCGGTATCATCGTATTATTATTTCCCGCATGCGTAGAGACTGCCTTTTTCTTTGGTCAACCTACTTCACCCCACTACTGATAAGTTTTTCTTCGAACTCGGTGAATTTTAAAGCGATAGTGGGGATACCACTATAGAAGACTGTTGTAGTATTTTCGGCTACCCGGTTAAGAAACTGCGGGATCCATTTGAAGAAGTGATCTGTCAGGAATTGCTTCTCAATTGAAGCAAGCTCTCGGGATGTAACTCCCTCCTGGCCGGGTTTTTGCTGTTCCAGAATCAAGTAGGAAACAAACTCCACCTCCGCGGCGATATGGTCAGGGATTTCAGCGAAGTCCGCAGAAGGATACAATCCCGCTGCTTCGTATAACCTCGCCGCCTGGGCAGTGCTTGGCCCCCATACAAGGCGGTCCTTACCCAGGTATACCGAGCTGTAGGGCGGGGTAGGGATGCTGGGAAAAGCGTTGACGAAGATACGGGTGTACTCTAGCTGTAGCTGGCTTAGAGCCGCTTCAGGCCCCGCCGATTCAAGCCAGCCCGTGACCTTCGCCGTTTCCTCGGAAGCATCCAGCCCGAGAACACGCCATGCCTCAAGGTATTCCGTCAGGATGTCCCCCTCAAACAGCTTGAGGAGGTCCATGTCCGGGTAGGAGAAACAGCGGGAAAAAAACCGGTATAGTATGGCGCGGGCAAGAGAGATGTTCTGCTTCTCTCCCGCCCGCTCATCAATATCTCCCATTAGGCCTTCCTTATGTTGACACAAACGTCAAGCACGGCGCCCGAGTGACAAGGCAGGTATGACTTGATTTTCAGGGAGTCTTCCAGGCGGCGCTCCGGCAGCAGGTCTCCGTCATTAGTCCCCCGACCGTAGGCTACGCTCCAACCGCGACTCCAGTGCCCAAAGGCGTGCTCGGTCATCAAAGTATCTTTACGAATACCCCTGGTGATATGAGCCCGTATTTTGCGGCTGTTGCCGTTTTGAGAGTCAACGACAACATATTCACCCTCTTTGACGCCGATTTTCGCGGCTGTCTCCGGGTGCATGTGCAGGAAATTCTCAGGTTGCAGCTCCACCAGCAGCGGGTCGTTGCTCATGCCGGTATGCACCAGCCAGGGCAGGTGGTTAACCACGATGCGGTACGGATACTCGGCGCTGGGCATGGTGTAAGGTTCATGCCACGAGGGCATGGGCTCATAGCCGCCGTCCTTGAGAATGGTCGAATATAGTTCTATTTTCTTGGAAGGAGTTTTAAACTCAGTCTTGCCCACCAGCTCCTGTTTCTTCTCATGAATGCCGTTGTTGGCCTTCATCTCCGCCATGGATGTCCCGGCAGCTTCCAGGCAGGCATCTCTATACCCGGCCCAGTCTACCTTGAACTCCGATTTGCCCATGGCATCCAGGATACCATTGACAATGGCGCTCCAGCCCTTGTTGTCCCATAAAGCGCCGACTCCCTCTTTAAGCAGAAGCATGGGCCAGAGAGCATTACGTGCCCGGTTGGTATATCCGCCTCCCTCCAGAAAGTACATGTCCGGCAGGACGATGTCCGCCATCTGGCAGGCCTCACTGGGCATAATGTCAACCGTTACAAAGAAGTCCATCTTTTTGATGGCTTCTATAAGCGTATCAGGATTGTTGGCAACAAAAAGGTTATATTTACGCATGATGCCTACCTTCACCGGATAGGGGTCTTCGGAGAGAATACCCTGTGCCACGTGTGCGAAGCTGCCCGTGCGCGCAGCATTTGCCAGCGGGAACAGGTGCTGGCCGTCAACCCTTCGCTTTTCCTTCATCTCCGGGAAATCAGCCGGGGCAAAGCTATCCACCGAAGGCGTTGAGAAACGGCGGGGCAGGAAGAAACCGCCCTTCTTCTCTATGCCTCCAACCAGGGCTTTGAGGATTATCATTGCCTGCGCCGTGGGGAAACTGTTTCCCCAGTTAGGACCGCCGGCATCGCGCTTGTGAGTCGCCAGCAGGGCAGGCTTGGTCGTGGCAAACTCCCTTGCGATACGCGTGATGACATCAGCCGGAACATCGGAGATGCCGGCCGCCCATTCAGGGGTGTATTGCCTTACGTGGTCCTTCAACTCGGCAAATCCTGCGGTTAAATTATCAACATACTCTTTGTCGTACAGGTTCTCCTGGATGATGTAATTAATCATCGCCAGGAGGACCGCCAGGTCGGTGCCGGCCTTTATCGGAATCCACTCGTCAGCCATGTTGGCGGTCAGTGACAGGCGCGGGTCGAAGATAACCACTTTAGCCCCGTTCTCTTTGGCCTTCATAAAAGGAATCAACTGGCAGAGCTTGGACTTTCCGGGCATATCCCAGCCGAAGCCCATTATGTATTTCGCATTCTCCATATCCATGGTGTAAGAGCGGCCGCTGCCGGATATCATGACGCGCTAGGCGAAATGGGAGGGAGCGTAACACACGTCACCGTGCTGCACCTGGTTGGGCGTCCCGATGGCCTTTTGTAACCTGGTGCAGGGGTCGTCAGGGCGGGAGAATATCACCACCGATTCGGGGCCGTGTTCGTTGATGGCTTTGTTGAACTGCTCTCCGATGGTGGCAAAGGCTTCCTCCCAGGATATCTTGACCCACCCCGGGTCTTCGTCCTTTCCTTTTCGGGGGTTTGTTCTCTTGAGCGGTGATTTCAACCGGTCAGGGTCATAGAGATGCCTCATGGCGGACGAACCCTTGACACAGGCCTTACCCTGTCCGCCTAACCCATCGGCGGGATTGCCCTCTATCCACTTGATGCTTCCGTCTCTTATGTAGCAGATAGTTCCGCACTCACTGGCACATACCGCACAGCACTGGTTAAGGATCTTGTCCCAGATGATTGGCCTGCTATCACTGGGGGATTTGGCAAAAGCCTTTAAGTCCCCATCCAGAATCGAGGGAAAAACTATCGCACCTGCCGTACCTGCACCTGCGGCTTTTAGGAAATCTCTCCGGTTTAGCTCCATCAGTTCCTCCTATGATATAGTTTGCACTATGACGCAAATTTATATAGGGTGTTTTTTCTGTTTTACAGGGCGTTATTTAGAGTGCCAATTTTATTTTAGCCTGTATTACATTGAAAGGCAATACGCTGTCTACCATTACATGGGAATGTCTGATCCTATTGTACTATGACCATGCTTCCCGCAGGGAATCATTGAGCATTCTGCCACAAAAGCAGCTACAACCTGCAACGGTTTAGCGCCCCATGTTCTTCTCGGTTGTGCAATCTCAACTTATGAACTTCCGGAGGAGCAGCTGCGTCATATCCACCAGCACAATCGGAAGGGCGGCGAACTGGCTATGGAAAGGTTGAAGAGTTTACAAAGTTTACACTACAAAGAAGGGCGTAATCGCCAAGACTATTTCCCCTCTATAGGTGGAGCCATTTGTTCAAAGAAAGCTACATATAAATCGGGGGCCAAAAGTTCAGACATACGTCCTTGTTTCCACTTCTCAGTTATAATCTCGCCAAAGCGTGAAATAGTTTGCTGAATGTCTTCAGTCTCTACTTCATAAATCGCTAGATATTTCCCATGCCCTTCTGGTGGTTCGTCATTCTTAAATCGCGTCCCTCTCAGTATACCTGGTGTTTCTAGAACATCCGGTACGTGAATAGTGTTATACCAGTGGTTGAACTCCTCTTCTCTTGCTGGGTCAGAGCAGTTACTTTCAGCGACAAGAAGCCATTTTCCCATTTTTGTTTCCACCTCCTCGGTAGATCATATCCTAAATTGGCCAATAGAGTAACCGAAGGACCTGCGTTCACTTGAACTCGCTTGTCATTCGCTCCTCTTTTATGCGCTCCCGCCAACGGAATATTAGATATCCAGCCAACCCAATCCCCATCCAGCCAAAGCCTACCCAGCGACTGTAATCTTGAATGACAATTATGACCAGCCAGATGGCAACCGTAGTAACAAGTCCAATTATAGCAGTTACAGGTAACTCACGTCCTTTTATTCTGATATTCCCTCGAAGTTTAAATGGACGTGCCAGCTCTGGCTTCCTCACCCTCAGCGCTATGATGGAGGCATGCGCAAAGGCAAAGGCAAGAAGAGAACCAAACACATATAAACCGCCCATATTGCTGAATATCTCGGTTATATCGCCACGGAACAGACCCGGGACGAGAATTAAAATCGCTACCCCGCTGAAGACGATGATGGCAATGTAAGGTGTTCTGAAGCGGGGATGCACCCGGTGGAACACAGATGGTAGCTGCTTATATGTACCCATGGAGAACGCCAGCCGTGATATGCCCATGAGCCCAGCGTTGGTGGCAATGAGCAGAATGGTAGCCGCCAGTACTGCCACCAAGGGTTCGAATATTGCTCTCATCCATGGGAATGGGAAAGCGTCAGCAATGCCTGCCACAGGGTCACGAGCCCACTCAGAGGCCAGACTATCCGGGGCAATTGCAGAAAGGGCAACAACAGAGATGCCTGAGAACATGAACAAGACCGTGAACATCATCAGAATCATAGCCCTGGGCACACGGATTTGTGGCAAGCGTGTCTCTTCAGACATCTGTGATACAGTCTCTACCCCCGTGTATGCCAACGCAGCAAGCGCGATTCCGAAGATGAGATTAGTTGCAGTCGGCCAGTTGCCGTTGCCAAACATATTCTCGACCAGATTCGAGACGCTGAACGCAATAACGCCCGGGCTTAGAAGAAGTATAATTCCTATGATTATCAGCAGGGCCTGAACGGTTACGTCAAGTATCGCCGCTCCTATGTTCACAAATGCGGTTTCTTTCACCCCGAGAACATTGATCATCATCAGAAACAGTACAATCCCAATTGAGAAAAGCGTGCCTATCCACGGGCTAGTCTTCAAAGGCTCCCAAAAATACCCTAGATAAGGTGAGATGATGAAGGCAGAAATCGAGATGGTAACGATATAGCTCAACAGTAGTGCCCAGCCGGCAGCGAAGCCCACATGCTCGTTGAATGCATGACGAGCGAAGCTGGCTGAGCCACCAGCCTCAGGGAACATGGTCGTCCCTTCGGAATAGGTAAGAGCAGTGAAAACAAAGAGGATACCTGCGGCAACGAGAGCTATCGGAGTAGCCCCCATTGCTACAAGGGCAACTATGCCCAACGCATAATAGATAGATGAGCCAACGTTACCATAGCCAACGCTGTAGAGGGCAGAAACGCCCAACACTCGACGAAGGCGTTGCGCCGCCCCCCTGGGGCGACGAAGACTTATATCCCCGGGTTTCCTGTGCTTAAGCTCTCGCAGTTGGTCTCTTTGCGGGGTCTTTCTAGGCCACATTGCCCAAATACTCCCGTACACCTTCCCGCAAATCGAACAATCCTTTCACGACTCCATATCCTGGAATATCCATGGTATGATAGAAACCACACTCATTGATATCTGTAACTAGCCTTGGGGTCGCATGAATGCTATTATCAGACATACGCTTCTCCTTGCCGACAGTGACCTACATTAGCCGATGTCTCAGATACTATATAGGGCGTCTTAACCGGGATTTCTCATTTCAACTCGCCATGAGGCACTCTTCATCCTCAAGGCTGTGGTAAGCAATGATACACCTGCATTGTCCGGCATAGCAAGCCTTGGGTGAGCCTCTTCGGGGGGCTCTCTCCTGTGTTATCACCCAAGTTTTACAAATCTTCCTTATTATGATTCGGTCTTCTACTGTCCCGTAACTACAAATAGAAAAAGGTCCGCACGGAACCACGTACGGACCTTAGCTTCAGAATGCTGACTATTGGGCCCTGCCAGGCGCCCCTTTTTACCTCAGCGCCAAGCGGCTACCATTGAACAAACATCGGCATCAGTGTTCAACTGCAGGTATAGCTATATTGAGGGAAGAGGGTATGCTTTATCAAGATCATAATCGAAACAACAACGGCGTGATGCAACCGCATAGAAGTGATCTTCTGCCAGTAGAATCTTTTGGATGAAATTATACGAAACGATGAAAAGTGAAAGAATCACTTCCTGAAGAGACGTGAGGATTTAGCAATAATTATTCAATATGGTCTAACAGTTAAAGCGCGTTGACAGCAATATCGTATTTGGGTATACTCCCGATACCTCTTAATCTTTTTGCCTGACTCGATTAAACGGGGACTGGTGATGGATGTAAAGTGGTATCATTTGTAGGATTAGTTTGGGAAATGGACGTTGGGCGGCTAAATACGAAAGAGGAAGTACATGACAGAAAAACAAGGAAACGGTGCCAATCTCGGCTTTGAGAACCAGATGTGGGCGACCGCCGACAAGCTGCGGGGGCATATGGACTCCTCGGAGTACAAGCATGTGGTTCTCGGTTTGATTTTTCTGAAATACATCTCCGATGCTTTCCAAGCCAAGTACAAGCAACTTGAAGCGACCAAAGACACTGAATACACCAACCCGGAAGACCGCGACGAATACTCGGCGGCTAACATCTTCTGGGTGCCGCAGGAGGCCCGCTGGGCCAAACTCCAATCCAGCGCCAAGCAGCCGACCATCGGCAAGATCGTTGATGATGCGATGGTGGCTATTGAAAAAGAGAACCCAACCCTCAAGGGCGTTCTCCCTAAGGACTATTCGCGCCCATCCCTGGATAAATACCGTCTGGGCGAGCTCATCGATATCATCAGCAAGATCGGGCTCGGGGACGATGAGTCCCGGTCGAGGGATATTCTCGGCCGGGTGTATGAGTATTTCCTCGGTCGTTTCGCCGCGGCGGAAGGTAAAGGCGGCGGTGAATTTTACACGCCCAGATGCGTGGTCAATCTGCTCGTCAGGATGATCGAGCCGTATAAGGGCCGCGTGTATGACCCCTGCTGCGGTTCAGGCGGCATGTTTGTTCAGAGCGAGCGTTTTGTTGAAGAACGCGGCGGCCGTCTGGGCGACATCGTCATCTACGGCCAGGAGTCCAACTCCACGACTTGGCGGCTGGCCATGATGAACCTGGCCATCAGAGTGCTGGACGCAAACCTGGGCGGCCAGCATGCGGACAGCTTCCACAACGACCTGCACAAAGACCTGCGCGCCGATTTCATCCTCGCCAATCCGCCCTTCAACATGAGCGACTGGGGCGGCGAACGTCTGCGGGAAGACGCCCGCTGGAAATACGGCATCCCGCCGGTGAACAACGCCAACTACGCCTGGATTCAGCATTTCATCCATCACCTCTCGCCCACAGGGGTTGCCGGTTTCGTCATGGCCAACGGCTCCATGTCCACCAATACCACAAGTGAAGGAGAAGTCCGCAAGAACATTATCGAGACGGACCTGGTGGACTGCATGATTTCTCTGCCTGGGCAGCTTTTT
>Ga0209498_1002131_pt1 | contig 12066 bp, 12 predicted proteins | sample WalLakDeSediment_FD_184131 | JGI IMG/M metagenome (GOLD analysis project Ga0209498, IMG submission 184131) | Lake sediment microbial communities from Walker lake, Nevada to study Microbial Dark Matter (Phase II) - Walker Lake 11/02/13 Deep... | ecosystem: Environmental > Aquatic > Freshwater >...
CTTCTCGATGCACAGCTTGATTACCGCGCCGACGTGCGCGTGCGGCACGAGGATATTGGCGACGATGATGGGCTCGCGGATCTCCGCCACCAGGTTCGGCGGCGGCAGCCGCGAGGGATTGTCCACCTGGACGACGGCGCCGTCCGTCTGCAGGACCTGGTAGACCACCGTCGGCGCGGTGGTGATCAGGTTCAGCTGGTACTCGCGCTCCAGCCGTTCCTGCACGATCTCCATGTGCAACATGCCGAGGAAGCCGCAGCGAAAGCCGAAGCCCAGCGCCGTGGAGGTCTCGGGCTCGAAGTGCAGCGCCGCATCGTTCAGCCGCAACTTGTGAAGCGCGTCGCGAAAGTCTTCGTAATCTTCTGAATTAATTGGAAACAGGCCGGCAAATACGCGCGGCTGCACCTGCTTGAAACCGGGCAACGGCGCGGCGCAGGGCCGGTTCTCCAGGGTGACGGTGTCGCCCACCGGCGCGCCGTCGATTTCCTTGATTCCCGCGATCAGGTAGCCCACCTGGCCGGTGCCGATGCGGTCGCGATCGGTCATCTTGGGCGTGAAGACCCCCACCCGGTCGGCGTTGTGGCTGCGGCCGGTGGACATGACGCGAATCTTGGCGCCCTTCTCCAGCACGCCGTTGACCACGCGCACCAGCGACACCACGCCCACGTAGTTGTCGAACCAGGAGTCGATGATCAGCGCCTGTAGCGAAGCCGCGGGATCGCCCTGCGGGGGCGGGATGCGGGCAATGATGGCGTCGAGCACGTCTTCCACGCCGACGCCGGTCTTGGCGCTGGTCAGCACCGCGCTCTGCGCCTCGATGCCGATGATCTCCTCGATCTCGTTCTTGACGCGCTCCGGCTCCGCCGACGGCAGGTCGATCTTGTTGATGACCGGGATGACCTCGAGGCCGGCCTCGACCGCCGTGTAGCAGTTCGCGACGCTCTGGGCCTCGACGCCCTGGGCGGCGTCCACGATGAGAATGGCGCCCTCGCAGGCCGCCAGCGAACGCGACACCTCGTAGGAAAAGTCCACGTGGCCCGGCGTGTCGATCAGGTTCAGCTCGTAGTCCTGGCCGTCCCGGGCGCGGTAGCGCAGGGACACCGCCTGGGCCTTGATGGTAATGCCCCGCTCGCGCTCGATGTCCATGGAGTCGAGCACCTGCGCGGACATCTCGCGATCAGCCAGGCCACCGCAAACCTGGATGAACCGGTCCGCCAGCGTGGACTTGCCGTGGTCGATGTGAGCGATGATCGAGAAATTGCGGATGTGATCCATGGGGCCATGCGACACCCCGGCTCGGTGCCGGCCGGGCATTATAACGGGGTGGGACGCCCGGCGCCCTAAATCGATTGCAAAGCGGCGCGCAGGCGGTCGGGGTCGAGGAAATGCTTGCACACCACCTCGTCGTCGAGGCAAAGCACCGGCACGTCAGCGCCGAAACGCTGCAGCAGGGCCGGCTCGTCGTCGATCTCCACCATCGCGACCGGCGCCGCCGGCCCGAGCGCCGCGCGCACCCCGGCCGCCATGGTCTCGCACAGCGAACAATCCCGCCGCGTGTAGATCACGAGCGTCCCCGGCGCCGGCATCACAGCCTCGCACCGGCGCAGCCGGCGCCGTCCGTGAGCCGGAGGATGACGGGCTGGAGCGCGGCGTCGGCCGCGTGCCGCCGGCTGTAACCGCGGGCCCAGCCCAGGCCGAGCGCCAAGCCGGCCACCGCCCCGATCAAGGCCGCGAGATCGCCGCCGCCGGCCAGCGTGACCGCCGCCACGCCGCCGGCCAGCGCCAGCAGCAGGGGCACCAGGTACACCGCGGCGGCCGCACGCAACACGGCGTCCTCACCAAGTCCGATCAGCACCTGGTCGCCGGGCGCGACCGCCACCGACCCGGTGGCGGCGCGCACCTTGTGGAGCCGGTCGCCGAGCAGCTTGCCGAGTACGCCGCCCCCGCAGCCGCGCCCCTCGGCGCAACGCGCGCATTCCACCTGGCGGCGGCAGGCGACCCAAGCCCAGCCGTCCGCCACCTCGAGCACCCGGCCCGTCTCGGTGATCAATTGGCCGGCGCCGCGATGGCGCGGACGGAGCGCGCCATGCGCTCGACGGTGTTCGGCGGGACTTCTCCTACCGCAGTGATCTGCTGGCCGTCCAGGATCAGGGTGAAGGCATGCGCAGCGCCCATGCGCGACAGGCCGGACAGCTCCTGGTCGGTCGCCTCGGCCGGCTCGACGAACACCGACACCGACGCGAGCCCGTCACTGTATACGAGGTGCTCCACCGGGTGTTCGGCGCCCGGCAGCGTGCGCACGCGGAATTCCGTCAGGCGGAAGCCTGGCGGCGGCTCCTCGATTTGCCACCGGGCCGGGCCGGCCTGCGCCGCGCCCGGGGTGCGTTCCTGCTCGAACCAGGTGAAACCCTCCACCTCGACTTCAGGCTGCAGGCGCGCGTCGGAAATCTCCGCCGGCACCACCAGGCTGACGAACTGGATCTGCTCGACCGCGACGCCTTCGTGATCCAGCAGCTGGATCTTCAGCGGCATGGCAGTGAGCTGGTCCAGCCACAACCGATGGCCGTAGCGATAGATGTCGCGCGGCTTGACCTCGATGATCCTGGCAACGCGCCCGAGCTTGAGGCTCTCGCCAGCCTCGCGAAACTCGTACCACTGCTCGACTTCGGCCGAATCGCGCGGCACCGCGCCCAGCAGGGGCGTGCCGCGATGGCCCTTGCGCCGCTCGACCAGCACGGTGCGCTGGTCGGCGAAAATACAGGTCACCTTGTCGTTGTGCCGAAGGATCTCCCGGCCGGGCTGGTCGCGCGAGAACAGTCGCTCGGCTACGTCGCCTTCGACGGCGCGGTGGATGACGTGCATGGTCTCCATGCTGCTGCCGACCATGTGCACGAAAGTGCCTTCGTAGCTCAGCGACTCGACGGCCTGTTCCATCCGCTCGAGCCAGGCACGGGCGTCGTCGGCGAGCGCCGCCGCGGGCAGCACCCACAGCAGCGCATAGAACAGCAGGCTTACCCCCGAACGCACCGGCTTCATCGTATGAACCCGGTCTCCTCGACGGTCTCGGTCGTGGCATCCACGGGCTGCTCCTCGATCGGCGCAGCGGCTTCCGGCTGGATGACTATGATGCGCGTCAGCGCGCCGCGCCCACTCATCGGCGGCGCGTACTCGGTGTGGTTCACGTAATAGCGGGTGAGGCGGTCCGGGCCGCCGCCGGCGGCGCGCGTGTAGACCGGCTGGATCATCATGCGCTGCTCCGGCCCCGGCGAGACGACTTCCGTGGCGCTGAGCATCGGCGGCGGCGCCTCTTGCTGACGGCCGGGCAGCGCCACGAGGGCGACAATGGCCACCGAGGCGGCGACCGCGAATCCCGCACCCAATCTTGCGAACCGGTTGCCGCTACCCGATGCCACGGTTGCCGCTGCGGGGCTGGCCGCCAGCTCGGCGCGCACTCGCGCAACCAGGTCGGCGGGTCGGCCGTGGGGCAGATCGTCGCGCAACGCGTCGCCGATCAGGCTGTAGCGCAGCGCCACACCCCGCAGCTCCTCGTCACGCGCCACCCGCCGCACCACCATCGCCACCTCGGCGTCGGGGAGTTCTCCATCCAGCAGCGCGGAAAGCTGCTCGTGCGCATTTACTGTCATTGCCGTCCTCACGCCCCGTTGTCGAGAAGGGGTTTCAATCGCTTGTCAATCGCTTCGCGGGCCCGAAAGATCCTCGACCTCACGGTACCCACCGGGCAGTCCATCGCGCCGGCGATCTCCTCGTAACTCATGCCCTCGACCTCCCGCAGCACGATGGCGGTCCTCAGGTCCTCGGGCAGCGCCTCGATCGCGTCGTTCACGGTTGCGCGGATCTCCTCGGAGAGCGCGATTCCCTCCGGGGTATCGCCGTCGCGCAACCGTCCATGTATTTCGTACTGGTCCGGATCCTGCAGGTCGATATCAAAATCGTCAGCGCGCCGCTTGTTCGACGCGAGCTGGTTCTTCGCAGTGTTGATCGCGATCCGGTACAGCCAGGTGTAAAAGGCACTGTCGCCGCGGAACCCGGGGATCGCGCGATACGCCTTGATGAAGGCGTCCTGCGCGACATCCTGGGCTTCGTCCTGGTCTCGCACGTACCGGCCGACCAGCTTGACGATCTTGTGCTGGTACTTGCCGACGAGAATGTCGAACGCCGCCTTGTCACCTTGCTGGACCCTTTCGACCAGCAACTGGTCGCTGCTTTTTGTGCCCATGCGGGCAAGCACCTCGGAATCCCGGCAAATCCATTCGCCACTCTTGTAGACCGGGGGCCGACCCTGAAGTTCTCCCGGCCCGAGCGGCGAAACCCGCGGCCGCAGGCATTCTATCGCGTCCCTCGTGGAATCCGACAATCACTTTCAGGCGGCGCCAGTCGTCGGGGTGCATTGCGTCTCTCGGCAGGACCGCGCGCCAGGTTGCGCGGCCGTCGCTCCAGTGCATGAACAGTGCGCCGTTTGTGACCACGGAAGTGCCCTGTAGTTCCATCGGATAGCGGTTAGTCCCTACGCCGAGCCGCTCCCAGCCGCGGGCCATGCTCCAGCCAATGGCCCGTACCCCCCGGCCCAGCGGCCGCAAGGCACGCCGCAGACCGGCGAGGAACGACACCGCCACGGGCAGGAGCACCAGCGGGTGGAGGCCGGCCACGAGTGCCGCCAGCGCGGCGGCCAGGTGCCCGAGGGCGAGCCAGGCGGCCAGGCCGCGTGACGGCCCGGCGCGAAACTCAAGTGGGCCGTCGTAAACACTCCAGGACACGCGCCAGCGCCTCGTCTTCCGGTTCCAGCCGGCCGAGCAGCAGCGCGTTCACCTCGGGGTCCTGCCATTCCAGCAAGGCGCGGAACGCCGCCCGCTCCGCGGCGCCTGCCGCCGGCCAGTCGCGCTCCAGGTAGCGGGTCAGGACGACGTCCAGCTCGCGCATCCCGCGACGACAGTGCCAGCGCAGCTTGCCCAGCTCGGCCAGGTCCATGCTCGCGTCCTGTGCGTCACCGGTCACCGTGCCATTCCGCGCGGGATCACCCGGAAATGCGCGCCGGGCGCCGCGGCGGGCGCCCGCTCAATGCTGGCGCTCGGCGAGCTTCAGCTTGATCTCGGCAATCGCCTTGGCGGGATTGAGGCCCTTCGGGCAGGTATTGGTGCAGTTCATGATGGTATGGCAGCGATACAGCTTGAACGGGTCCTGCAGCGCGTCCAGTCGTTCGCCGGTGGCCTCGTCGCGGCTGTCGACGATCCAGCGGTAGGCTGCCAGCAGTGCCGCCGGGCCGAGGAAGCGCTCGCTGTTCCACCAGTAGCTCGGACAGGCCGTCGAGCAGCAGGCGCAGAGGATGCATGCCGAAGGCTCGTTGATCTTCTCCTGGTCGGCCTTCGACTGCAGCCGCTCGCGGTCCGGCGGCGCGGGGGTGCGGGTCTGGATCCAGGGCTTGATGGAGGCGTACTGCGCGTAGAAGTTGCTCAGGTCCGGCACCAGGTCCTTGACCACCGACATGTGCGGCAGCGGGTACACCTTGACGTCGCCCTTCCCTTCGTTGATCGCCACGGTGCACGCCAGGGTGTTGACCCCGTCGATATTCATCGCGCAGCTGCCGCAAATGCCCTCGCGGCAGGAACGGCGAAAAGTCAGCGTGGGATCGATCTCGTTCTTGATCTTGATGAGCGCGTCGAGAACCATCGGCCCGCACCGCTCCAGGTCCACCTCGTAGGTGTCCATGCGCGGGTTCTCGCCGCTGTCCGGATCGTAGCGGTAAACGACGAAGCGCTTGACCCGCCCGGCGCCATCCGCCGCGGGGTAATGCTTGCCCTTGCGGATTCTCGAGTTGGCCGGCAGCCTGAATTCAGCCATGTCCGCTCATCTCCCTCAGTAGGTCCGCGCCTTCGGCGGGATAGGCTCGGCGTCGGTGGTCAGCGTCTGCAGGTGCACCGGGCGGTAGTCGATGCGGACGTCCACGCCCGCGTCGCGCCACGCCAGGGTGTGCTTCATCCACTGGGCGTCGTCCCGATCCGGGTAGTCCTCGCGGGCATGCGCGCCACGGCTTTCCTGGCGGTTCTCCGCCGAGCAGATCGTGACCAGCGCCTGGCCGAGCAGGTTGTCGAGTTCCAGCGTTTCCACCAGGTCGGTGTTGAAAATCATCGAGCGGTCCGCGACACGCACATCGGCAAAGGATTCGGCGACGCGGCTCACCTTCGCCACGCCCTCGCGCAGCACCTCGCCGGTGCGGAACACGGCCGCGTGGTCCTGCATGGCTCGCTGCATTTCGTTGCGGATCTCCGCGGTGGGCCGGCTGCCCTGGGCATGCCGCAGCTTGTCGAGCCGCGCGATCGCGGCGTCCCCCGCCGCGGCGGGCAACGGCGCATGCCGCGCGCCGGGCTTGAGCAGCGCCCCGCAGCGCTTGGCGGCGGCGCGGCCGAACACCACGAGGTCGAGCAGCGAGTTCGAGCCCAGCCGGTTGGCGCCGTGCACTGACACGCAGGCCGCCTCGCCCACCGCCATCAGCCCCGGCACCACGTGTTCCGGGTCGCCGTTCTTCAGCGTCACCACCTCGCCGTGGTAGTTCGCCGGGATGCCGCCCATGTTGTAGTGCACGGTGGGCAGCACGGGAATCGGCTGCCGGGTCACGTCCACGCCGGAGAAGATCCGGGCGGTTTCGGCGATGCCGGGCAGGCGCTCGTGAATGACTTCCGGGCCGAGGTGCTCGAGGTGCAGGTGGATGTGGTCCTTGTGCTCGCCGACGCCGCGGCCTTCGCGGATCTCGATGGTCATCGAGCGGCTCACCACGTCGCGCGAGGCCAGGTCCTTGGCATTCGGCGCATAGCGCTCCATGAAGCGCTCACCCGCCGAATTGGTCAGGTAACCGCCCTCGCCGCGCACGCCCTCGGTGATCAGGCAGCCCGCGCCGTAGATGCCGGTCGGATGGAACTGCACGAACTCCATGTCCTGCAGCGGCAGTCCCGCGCGCAACACCATGGCATTGCCGTCGCCGGTGCAGGTGTGGGCCGAGGTGCAGGAAAAATACGCGCGGCCATAACCGCCCGTGGCGAGGATCACCCGATGCGCCCGGAAACGATGCAGTTCGCCCGTCTCCAGGTTCCACGCCATCACGCCGCGGCAGGCGCCGTCCTCGTCCATGATGAGGTCGAGGGCGAAATACTCGATGAAGAATTCGGCCTGGTGCTTCAGCGACTGCTGGTAGAGGGTGTGCAGCATCGCGTGACCGGTGCGGTCGGCGGCGGCGCAGGTGCGCTGTGCCGGCGGGCCCTCGCCGAAGCGCGTGGTCATGCCGCCGAAGGGGCGCTGGTAGATGCGCCCTTCCTCGGTGCGCGAGAACGGCACGCCGTAGTGCTCGAGTTCGATCACGGCATCGGGCGCTTCCTTGCACATGTACTCGATCGCGTCCTGGTCGCCGAGCCAGTCGGAGCCCTTGACGGTGTCGTACATGTGCCAGCGCCAGTCGTCCTCGCCCATGTTGCCGAGCGCCGCGCTGATGCCGCCCTGCGCCGCCACGGTGTGGCTGCGCGTCGGGAATACCTTGGTGACGCAGGCTGTCCTGAGGCCCTGCTCGGCCAGCCCGAAGGTAGCGCGCAGGCCGGCGCCGCCGGCCCCCACCACCACCACGTCGTAGCTGTGATCGACGATCTTGTAAGCGGCGGTCATCTCAGCGTCCTCCGATGGCGATCTGCAGCACCGCGACGACGCCGACGGCGGCGAAGATCACGTGCAGGAACTGCAGCGCCATCAGCAGCGGAACCTTGGCAATGCCATGCACGTAATCCTCCACGACGACCCGCGTGCCGAGCAGCGAATGTCGCGCCGCGGTCAGAATCAGCACCGCCAGCAGCGCGGCGTTCAGTGGCCGGCCAATCCACGCCAGCAATGCGGCGCGATTGCCGAGCTCCAGCCCGAGCAGCGCGACGACCAGCCACAAGCCGAGCAGCGCGAGCGCGACTGCGGTGACGCGCTGCTGCCACCAGTGCTCCGCGCCGGTGGCGGAGGCGCCGTGGCCAAGCGCCCGGCCCAGCGGGCTACGCAGGCTCACGACCCACCTCCCGTCAGCCAGAAGGCCCAGCTGAGCAGGGTGAGCAGCACGGCGGCGATCACCACCGCGATCCCGGAGGCGTAGGCCTGGGAGAGCTCGAAGCCGCGGCCGGTATCCCAGGCGAGATGCCGGATGCCGTTGGCGAGGTGGTAGAAAAACGCAAAGCTGGCAGCGAACAGCACCAGCTTGACCGGCCAGGCGCCGAACCAGCCGAGCGCGGTGGCGTAGGCGGCATCGCCGCTGGCGAGTGCGACCAGCCAGTAGACCAGCAGCGGGAAGCTCAGCGCCAGCGCAAGGCCGGTGAACCTGTGGGCGATCGACAGCACCGTGGTCCACTGCGGACGGTAAATCTGCAGGTGCGGCGAAAGGGGCCGTTTGCCGGCAGCCATGGGCGAAGTCCTCCTTGGCGGGACAGGGGCGCACCCGACCGGGCCGTCGCGACACGTTCAGCGTGCCGCGCGAGCCGCGCAGGTTAGCCAGGAATCAGAAATCTATGCATCGGCCGTTTTTTTCCCAGTCGCCGTAGCGCACCGGATCAGGACCATCCCGGCCCCCTATTTCTTTCGGCGGCACGGGCTTGGCGGTTTCTCCGGCGGGCTCGCGGCCCTCGCTCGCCGGATTCGCCGCCGGCTCGTTCTGCTGGGTTTTGACCGTATCAGGCATAACCCGGGATTCTGCCATGCACTGCAACAACAGGCCAGCGCCGGAATCCTCGGGGTAGAATCCCCGGCGTCACATTCCCAACCCGGAGTCCCGATTCACCATGATGCCCCGGCCATTTCCGCTGGAGTCCCTGCGCACGCTGCGGGTCACGGGCCCCGACGCAGGCAGTTTTCTGCAGAACCAGCTGTCCTCCGATGTCCGCGAGGTGAACCCGGCGCGCGGCCAGCTGTCAGGCTGGCACGATCCCAAGGGGCGCGTGCTCGCGTTCCTGCGCGTACTGCCGCAGCCGGAAGGATTCCTGCTGGTGATGCATGCCAGCCTGGTGGAGACCGTGCGGCAACGCCTGCGGATGTTCGTCCTGCGCGCCAAGGTGAGCCTCGAGGCGGGGCCGCCGGTGTACGGGCTCAGCGGCACGGCTGGCGACGCCGCCGGCGTACTGGCCGGCCTGGCGCTGGATACCGCGCCGCTGTCCGCCGCCTGCAGCGAGGCGCTCAGCGTCCTGCGGCTGCCCGGCCGGGCCGGCTGGCTGCTGGCGGGCGAACTGGACCTTGCCACCGCGCCCGACGCCGCCGCCGAGGGCGCCTGGGCGCGCGCGGAAATCGAGGCAGGGCTGCCCGAAGTCTTTCCGGAGACCAGCGGCGAGTTCGTCGCACAAATGATCAACCTCGATCGCATCGGCGGCGTCAGCTTCACCAAGGGCTGCTACCCGGGCCAGGAAATCGTCGCCCGTGCGCACCACCTCGGCCGGGTGAAGCGCCGCGCGCGCGTGTTCCGCACCACGGGCGCCCCGCCCGCGCCCGGCGAAGCGCTCGCCGGGGCAGGCGGCACCGTGGTGCGCGCCGCGCCGGCCGACGATGGCTGCCTGGTGATGGCCGTGGTCGCGGAAGATTCGGCCGGGCCGTTCGCGCTGGCCGACGGCCGCGCGCTCGCCCCGATCGCGCCGGCGCAGCCCGCCGAGGCCGCCGACGCAGCGCGCTGAAGCGCTAGGCGGGATCGCTCTCCGGGCGCATCTGCGGGAACAGCAGCACGTCGCGGATCGAGGCCTGGTCGGCGTACAGCATGGCCAGCCGATCCACGCCGATGCCGAGCCCGCCGGCGGGCGGCATGCCGTACTCCAGCGCCCGCACGTAATCGGCATCGTAGAACATGGCCTCCTCGTCGCCCGCAGCCTTCTGGTCAACCTGGGCGCGAAAGCGGCGTGCCTGCTCCTCGGGATCGTTCAGCTCCGAGAAGCCGTTGGCGAGTTCGCGGCCGGCAATGAACAACTCGAAGCGATCGGTGAGAAACGGATCGGCGTCCCGGCAGCGCGCGAGCGGCGAGACTTCCAGCGGGTAGCCGGTGACGAACGTCGGCTGTTGCAGCGACGCCTCGACCGTCTTGTCGAACAGCTCGAGCAGCAGCTTGCCCGCGCCCCAGCCCTGCTCGAAGTGCACACCCAGCTCCGCGGCGAACTGCCGCAGGTACCCCGCGTCGCGCGCCCGCGCCGGATCCAGCGTCGGGTTGGCCTCGAGCACGAGCTCTTCCAGCGCCACCCGCCGGAACGCCGGCCCCATGTCGATCTCGGCGCCCTGCCACGGGAGTTTAGCGGCTCCCGTGAGGCCCACGGCCAACGTGCGCAACAGGTCCTCGGCGATGTCCATCATGGCCACCTGGTCCACGTAGGCCTGGTACAGCTCGAGCATGGTGAACTCGGGATTGTGGCGGGTGGACAAGCCCTCGTTGCGGAAATTGCGGTTGATCTCGTAGACGCGCTCGAAGCCGCCGACCACCAGCCGCTTGAGGTACAGCTCGGGCGCGATGCGCAGGTACATGTCCACGCCCAGCGCGTTGTGGTGCGTAACGAACGGCCGTGCGTTCGCGCCGCCGGGGATCGGCTGCATCATCGGCGTCTCGACCTCGAGGAAGCCGCGCGCATCGAGATAGCCGCGCATCAGGGTGATCATGCGCGAACGCAGCCGGAACACGGCGCGGCTGTCCGGATTCATGACCAGGTCGAGGTACCGCTGGCGGTAGCGCGTCTCGGTGTCGGCCAGGCCGTGGTATTTTTCGGGCAGCGGGCGCAGGCACTTGGACAACAGGCGCGCCGCGCTCGCCTTCACCGACAGCTCGCCGGTCTTGGTCTTGAACAGTGTGCCCTCGACAGCGACAAGATCGCCGAGGTCCCAGCTCTTGAACGCGGCGTACAGTCCCTCGGGCAGCGCGTCGCGTTGCATGAACAGCTGGATGGCGCCGCTCGCATCCTCCAGCCGAGCGAAGCTGGCCTTGCCCATGACGCGCTTGGCCATCATCCGTCCGGCGACGGCCACCGGGATCGCCTCGCGCTCCAGCGCCTCCTCGTCCAGCGCACCAAAGGCCAGGTGCAGGTCGCCGGCCTGCGCGTTGCGGCGGAAATCGTTCGCATAGGCCTCACCGGCCGCGCGCTGTGCTTCCAGCTTGCGGCGGCGCTCCGCGATCAGGGCATGCTCTGGCTGCTCGGACATTGTCTATTCCCCGTCTCGGCCTACAGGCCCTGCTTCAGGCTGGCCTCGATGAACTGGTCCAGGTCGCCGTTGAGCACGGCCTGGGTATTGCCGACCTCGACGCCGGTGCGCAGGTCCTTGATGCGTGACTGGTCGAGCACGTAACTGCGGATCTGGTGGCCCCAGGCGATGTCGGACTTGGTGTCCTCGACGGCCTGCGCCTTGGCGCGCCGTTCCTGCATTTCCAGCTCGTACAGCTTGGCCTTCAGCTGCTTCATCGCCGTCGCCTTGTTCTTGTGCTGGCTGCGGTCGTTCTGGCATTGCACGACGGAGTTGGTGGGCAGGTGGGTGATGCGCACCGCGGACTCCGTGCGGTTGACGTGCTGGCCGCCCGCGCCGCTGGCGCGGTACACGTCGATGCGCAGGTCGGCCGGGTTGATCTCGATGTCCACCTCGTCATCGACCTCGGGTGAGACGAACACGCCGGCGAAGCTGGTGTGACGGCGGTTGCCGGAGTCGAAGGGCGACTTGCGCACCAGCCGGTGGATGCCGGTTTCGGTGCGCAGCCAGCCGTAAGCGTAGGGCCCGGTGACCTGCACGGTGGCGCTCTTGATACCCGCGACTTCGCCCGCCGAAGCCTCGATGATCTCCGCCTCGAAGCCGTGCGTCTCCATCCAGCGCAAGTACATTCGCAACAGCATCTCGGCCCAGTCCTGCGCCTCGGTGCCGCCCTGCCCGGCGTTGATGTCGATGAAGGCATTGTTCTCATCCATCGGGCCGGAAAACATGCGGCGGAACTCGAGCGCGGCAATTTTCTGCTCGAGCGCATCGGCGTCCGCGGCGATGCCGGCGACCGCGTCCGCGTCGTTCTCCTCGGCCGCGATCTCCAGCAGCTCG
>Ga0209498_1002132_pt1 | contig 12060 bp, 11 predicted proteins | sample WalLakDeSediment_FD_184131 | JGI IMG/M metagenome (GOLD analysis project Ga0209498, IMG submission 184131) | Lake sediment microbial communities from Walker lake, Nevada to study Microbial Dark Matter (Phase II) - Walker Lake 11/02/13 Deep... | ecosystem: Environmental > Aquatic > Freshwater >...
CAGTCGGCCGGCCTCGGCGAGCTCGGCGCCCACATGGAAGTCCGCCTCGATGGGCTGCGGCACGTGCGGAGGCGGTTGGGCCGGCAGGTCCGCGCTGCCATCCAGCGAGAAGGTGATGAGCCGCCGTGTCTGCGCCCGGTACGACCAGCCGAGATCGGCTACTTCCTGGCCACCAAGCGCGCTGTAGCCGCCGCCGAAGCCGACCAGCAGCGAGACGTACTGCTTGCCGTCGATGTCGTAGGTTATGGGCGGCGCCGAAATGCCGAGTCCGGCATCGAAGGACCAGCGCTCCTCGCCCGTGCGCGCGTCGTAGGCGATGAAGCGGCCATCCGCCCGGCCCTGGAAGACCAGGTTGCCGGCGGTGGTGAGCGTGCCGGCGCTCCAGAAGGTCTGCTGGGGGATCTCCCAGACCGCCTCCTGCGCCACCGGATCCCAGGCCTGCAACGAGGCGGGATAGTTTCGCGGCTGGTCTTCCGGCCAGGTGATGTTGGCACCGATGCCGCCACGGAACGGCACGGACTGGAAGCCTTCGCGGTCGATGCCGTCGTCGTCGAAGCCGAGCTTCATGTGCAGCGTCGGGATGTAGACGAGTCCGGTGTCCGGGTTGTATGACATGGCATGCCAGCTGTGCGCACCCCAGGGGCCCGGCATGATATTGAACCGGTCCTCCTCGTAGCGCGCGCCCTCCACCTCCACCGGACGGCCGGTCTCAAGGTCCACGTGGGTCGCCCAGTTCACGTCGGCGAAGGGCTCGGCGGAGACGAGCTCGCCGGTCTCGCGATTGATGACATAGAAGAAGCCATTCTTGGGGGCGTGCATGAGCGCCTTCACGTCCTCGCCGTCAATGGTGAGATCCGCCAGCACGATGTCCATGTTGGAGTTGTAGTCCCAGGTATCGCCCGGCACGGTCTGGTAGTGCCAGCGGTACTCGCCGGTGTCGGGGTCCAGCGCCACGATGGAGCACAGGAACAGGTTGTCGCCGCCGCCGGGGCTGCGGATGCTGCGGTTCCAGGGCGAACCATTGCCCGTGCCGATGTAGACCGCGTCGAACTCGGGGTCGTAGGTAAAGCCGTGCCAGGCGTTGCCGCCACCGCCGTGCTTCCACCACTCGCCGGTCCAGGTCTCGGCCGCCATCTCCATGGCCGGGTTCTCGAAGCCGTCCGCCGGGTTGCCGGGCACGATCCAGAACTTCCACGCCTCCGCCCCGGTCTCGGCGTCGTAGGCGGTCACGAAGCCGCGGGTCGGCCCCGCCTCGGTGCCGCCATTGCCGATGAGCACCTTCCCCTTGAAGGCCTTTGGCGCACCGGTGATGAAGAGCGCCGCGTCCTCGGGAAAGGTCCGCACGGACCAGACCTGTTCTCCGGTCTTGGCGTCGATGGCGATCAGCCGGCCGTCGAAGGAGGCGGTGAAGACCTTGTCGCCGTAGAACGTGATGCCCCGGCTGTGCACGAATCCGACCTGGCGTTTGTGGGCCAGGGCCTTGCCGACCTCGGGGTCGAATTGCCAGAGGAGTTGGCCGGTGACGGCGTCCACGGCGCGTACCACGTTCATGGTGCCGGTGAAGTACATCACGCCATCGACCACCAGCGGCGTGGAGACGAGCCCGACATCACCAGGCAGGTCGAGATACCAGTCCACCTTCAGCGTGTCGACGTTGCTGACGTTGACGTCGATGAGCGGGCTGTAGCGGCGCTCGTAGTGGGTGCCGCCGTAGGCAGGCCATTCCGAGACGCGAGACTCGTCGGAGAGGTGCGCGTCATCGACGGCGAGTGTTGAGGTCGCGCTCTTGGCGCGCGGCGGAGATTCGGCCGGCGCGGCCGGTGGCTTCTCCGCACACGCAATGGCCAGGATAGCCGTTGACAGGATGGCCGGCACCAGCACGAGCCGGGAAGATATTTTGCTTCTTGTCACTGTCATGGCAGCCTCCACCCGCGCTCGAGCTATCTGTTGAATAGAATCCTCAGCCGGTGGTCGCGGACCTTGCCAGCGTCTCGGACTCAATCCAGCGTGCGGCGCGCGCCGCGATCATCGCCACGACGGCGTTGGGGTGCCCGCGCGGGACCGTTGGCATGATCGACGCGTCAACCACCCACAGACCGTCGATGCCGCGAACCTTGAGCTGCGGATCCACGACCGAACCAGGATCCGACCCCATCGAGCACGTGCTGGTCGGGTGGTACACGGTCTGCAGTTCCTCGCTCGCGAAGTCGAGAAACTCGCGATCGGACTCGATGGGCGCGCCGGGACGCAACTCGCCGGCGTTGTCTTCCGCCAGCGGCGCCGTGCTCGCGACCTTCCGGCTCAGGCGAATGCCTTCCCAAAGAATCGCTGCGTCGATGCCCTCGGGATCGCTCAACAAGCCGAAGTCGATTCGCGGCGGGTCCATCGGGTCAGGGCTCCGCAGCGTCAGTTGACCACGCGAGCGCGGCGCAAGTACCACCGGGCTGATGCCGAAGGCGTGTTGTTGTGGCGGCTCGAGTCCCTGGTTGCGCCATTCCAGCGGCGCGAAGATCAGCTCGAGATCCGGCGCCGCCACCGGTCCGGGCCGGACCTGCGTGAAGGCAAAACCCTCGATGCCATTGGACGCCAACATACCGCGGCCGGACTCGCGGTACAGCTCTTCATTGCGCTGCGAGCCGGCATCCAGGAACGTCTCCGTATTCTCCGTCCGGTACACCGTCGCCAGGAGCGCATGGTCCTGCAGGTTCTGGCCGACACCGGGCGCATCGACTTGCACCGCCAGGTCCAGGCTTTGTAGTGCGGCCGCCGGGCCGATGCCGGAGTGCATCAGGAGTTGCGGCGAGCCGAAGGCGCCGGCGGCGAGCACGACCCTTCCTGCTGCGACCGTGCGCTCGGCCTCCTCCTCACGTACGACCACACCGGCCGCCCGGCCGTTGTCGAACACGACCCGCGTCGCGTGAGCCCCGGTGAGCACCTCAAGATTGGCCCGCTGCATGGCCGGTTGCAGGTAAGCGTGGTATGCGCTGAAGCGCTGCCCGTCCTTGACGGCGAGCTCGGCTACCCACGCGCCTTCGAAAGCGTGGCCGTTGTAGCACGGGTTGTCGCCCAGTCCGGCGCGCCGTGCTGCAGCGACAAACTTGCGACTCAGCGGCGAGATGTTGCGGTTCGGGGACACCGTCATGGGACCGTCGCGCCCGCGGCACGGATCGCCGTCCTCACCCAGCCAGCGTTCCTGCGACTTGAACACCGGCGCCACGTCACGCCAGCTCCAGCCAGTCGCGCCCGACTCGGCCCAACCGTCGAAGTCAGCGGGATGGCACCACTGGTGCATCATGGCATTCATGTTCGAGCAGCCACCGAGCATCTTGCCACGCGGTGTGTAGATGACCCGGCCACCCGCCGCGGTCTGCGGCTCACTCTCGAAGTTCCAGTCGAGCTCGCTCTTGAACAGCTGTGGGAAGCCGGCGGGAATCGAGACCAACGGACTGTCCGGCGGGCCGCCCGCCTCGATCAGCAGCACGCGAAGCCTGCCGGAGCTGGAAAGCCGCTCCGCCAGAACACAACCAGCCGTGCCGGCACCGACGACGATCACATCGTAGATACCCTGCTCTTCGTGCGACATTCTTGTTGTTCTCTCCCCCGACGCTCACCGGATGATGTGGGATCGGGGAGAGTTTGTCGATTTTGGTGACGCCTGCCGGTCCCTGGGGGGGGTTATGGCGGGAGTTGGGCCTGGGGCGGGAGGAAGATATCTTCTTGCGCCTGATCAACATCGTCGACGAGTCCGGCACCGGTTTCGCCTTCCCGTCCACGGTGAACTACCTGGCTCGGGACGGCGGCATTGATGCGGAACGCACCGAGCGCACCGAGGCCATCATGCGCGCGCTGCGTGACGGCAAAGCGCTGCCCTTTCCGGATTTCGATGTCGAAATACGCAAGAAAATTCGCGACACCCTGAACTATCCGCCGGAGGGCTCCACGGAAACCGATGGGCGCGGCGGGGCGAACTGTCAATTATCGATCAGGGATCCGTGGACAATGAAACATCTATCGACCGCCGTGGCGCCGCGCGATGAGTGACGATCTGGAACGCGCGAGATCGGGCTGGCACAACCGCGGGCAGAAGCGCCCGCCATTCGCGCACACGCCGGGCGAGGGCGAAGAGTCGGTCTGGGATTACCCACGCCCGCCCGTCCTCGTCGACGACCATCGCGAGGTGATCGTCATGAGCGGGGATCTGGAAATCGCCCGCAGCTGTCGCGCGGTGCGCGTCCTGGAAACCGCGAGCCCGCCGACTTTTTACCTGCCGCCCGACGATGTGAACGAGGAGTTCCTGGCGGCGGCGTCGGGACAATCGTTCTGCGAGTGGAAGGGAAGCGCCAGCTACTTCGACGTACGCACTCAGGAACTGACCGTTCCTGCTGCAGCCTGGACCTACCAGCAACCGTTGCCGGAGTTTGCAACGATCACCGGCTGGTACGCCTTCTATCCCGGCAAGGTCGCCTGCTTCGTCTCAGGGGATCGCGTCCGCGCCCAAACCGGTGGCTTCTACGGCGGCTGGATCACGCGCGAGATCGTCGGGCCGTTCAAGGGCGAGCCCGGCACGGGCGGTTGGTGAACGCTCGAGAATCCGGGCGAACGCCACGCGGCTATGACTGCCAGTGGAACGCGAATACTATGCCGTTAACCATTTCGGGAACTCGACTATGCCTAAACTGACGCTCGTGTTTGCTGCGCTGCTGGTCACTCTCGGGCTCGGCGCGTTCCTCTTTTCCGGTAGCCGGACCGCGCTGCTGCCAGCCTACGCCGGCCTCGTTCTCGCGATCCTCGGCGGCCTTGCGCTCGCCTTCGAGAGCGGGCGGCGGCATCTGATGCACGTCGCCGCCGTCGTCGCACTGCTCGGCGCGCTGGCCCCGGCAGCGACGCTCGGCATCCGGGCGGCGCAGATGAGCCCGCTCGCGCTGACGGTCAACATCGGCATGCTCGTGCTCTGCGGCGGGCTGCTCGCACTGATGGTGCAGTCGTTCGTCGCTGCGCGCCGGGCGGCCTGACCACCGACATGTAATGACCCAGCGGTTTCTGCTCAGGTCTGGCTGCTAGAGCATTCGTGCGCCGAAATGATTGTCGAACTCGACACCGCTGTCGTCCTCGTCATCGATCGCTACCGTGCCAACCCCCCCCCAGCTCGAACCGATCGAAGTCGCCATACTCGACGAGATCCCAGGTCAGCCTTGCGTAGATCGACCAGTCGTTACCCATCGGCCAGCCTGGTGCCGCCAGCGCCGTCCGGCGCGCTGAATTTCGCCGCAGTTCAGGAACTTGTTCATGGCAAAGGTTTCTCCGGTTGGTTTTGACTTGGGTTCCGCGGCTGCCTGGCGGGCTGCGCCATGCCCCCGGATTTCGGCACAATAGGCGAACCGATTCGCCTTTCGGGCGGTCCATGCACGAGTGGCAAGCTTTTGTCACGAACGGTACGCAGATTCCGCTGCTCGAGTTTCATCAGGCGCTGCTTCGCGTGGATTCGCCGTTCTCTGTCAAGGAGCGTGAGTTGATGGCGGCGTACGTTTCCGGCGTGAATGCCTGCCGATATTGCTATGGTGCGCACGCGGCGGTTGCGAAGCTCTACGGCGTGCCAGAGCCCTTGCTCACGGGTCTGCTGGACGACCTCGAAACCGCCGACGTTGACGACAAGCTCCGTCCCGTGCTCGCGTATCTCCCGAAACTCACCGTGACTCCGACGCGCATGACGCAAGCGGATGCCGATGCGGTCTTTGCGGCTGGCTGGACCGAGCAAGCCCTCTTCGACGCCGTTCAAGTGTGCTGCCTCTGCAACTTCATGAACCGGTTCGTCGGAGGCCTCGGCCTGACGCCCGTCCCCGACCAGTTCGACATGGAAGGGGAGATGATCAGCCACCCATCCCTTGGTTCCAGGTTCGCCGGTCACCCGGCACCCCGATCGCGTCCAGCATCATCTTTGGTTGTTTCTCGGCGCGAGACCCCGGACGGACGGTGCAGCATTGGCGGCGGCAGAATTGCCTGGGCCTGTGTTCCTTGGATCACAAATGCTGTACAAAGATCGCCGTGGCGAGTTGCACTCAGCTTGCCCAGCATCAAGGTCCAGCATGTGCGCGTTTCTTACCCTCGGATGAAGTCGGTTGCGGTGTCAGTTTCACTCGCGGTGCTGGCCTTGACCGGCTGTGCTGCGGTCGAACGCCCCATGTCCGACCCGCCCGCGCCCGGCCCAACCGACGATCGGCTTGCAGCGCTGGAACCGGAGCAGCGCGAGTTCATTGTGTCCGGTGCTGCACTGAAGTTCATGCCGGCCCGCCAGCTCGATCACGAGCTCGCCACCCGTGAGCCCGAATCGCTCAAGCCCTTCATTGCCGATCTCATGCAGGTCGCCAGCCAGTTAGGCTACGACCCCGAACGGGACATGGGCGCCATTCCGCTGAACCTGACCGCGCGACGCTTCAATACGCTACCGACCCCTCAGCCGCTGCGTCCGCTCAAGCGTTCGCCCGGGCCATTCAGCGCGCATCGCTACCTGTTCCCCGAGTCTGGTATCCCGACCTTTGCCGGTGCCAGGGTCGCCATTTGGCCGGAAGACCTGACAGCCGGCAACGTCGATGTGGCCATCATGGGCATTCCGAACAACATGAGCAGCGGGCGCCGCGATGCTGTGCACGGCCCCGGGGTCATGCGCGCGCTGAACACCATTGCAACCCCGGACGTTCAGACGCTGCTCGGTCCGCTCGATGTGCTTTCGGTAGTCGATTATGGTGATCTGTTCATCGACATCATGAGCACGGCACGCACCATCGGTCACGTCGCCGACATGGTGGCCGAAGTCGCCGCGACGGGGGCCGTACCGATGATGGTCGGGGGCGATACCTCGATGCTCTTTCCAGCTGTCGAGGGTGTTGCCCGGCACCATGGCCGCGGCAGTTTCGGCCTGGTTCATTTCAGCGCTCATCCGGACGTCCGGCGTACCGCTGTCCACTCGATCTCCGATACCCAGGCCGTATTCCGCCTGCTCGACGACGACATCGTCGCGGGCGATGCGACGATCCTGGTCGGCCTGCGCGGCGCCGATGTCACCGCCGAAAGTTTGCAATGGCTACGCGCCCGCAAGGTGCGATATCACACCATGGCGGCCATTGGTCATCACGGTGACGAGGTCGTGCTGCGAAGGGTGCTCGAGGAAGCCGAACGGGGGCCGGACAAGCTGTTTGTTTCCATTGATGTCAGCGTGATCGACCCTTCCGAGATGGTCGCGGCCGGCCGGGTTGTCGCCAACGGGCTGCGCGTGCAAGCGGTGCGAGACACCATTCGCCACCTGTGCGCCACCCGGGAAATCGTCGGCTTCGAGATCACCGACATGGCGCCGATGCTCGACCATTCACGGCTTTCAGCGCTGAATGCCAATGCCATCATCAATGCCTGCCTGGTGGGCATGGCCGCCCGCGCGGCAGGATTGCCTGCCGATCACGTTCATCCGCTTGCGCTCGACCATGGACAGAATTAACCGATATTCCTGCTTGTGTTTTCTTGCCGTCGTAACGACCGGCGCCCTCGCCCATCCACCGACGCCCGAGCATGTGGTCGGCTCCGCCCCCTATCCCTTCGAAACCAAAGACCCGCGGGAAAAGGAGCCACCGGGCATCGGGTTGCCCGATTCGGCCGGCGAGAAGATCGCACTGCTGAGCGAAGATGAAGTCGCGTTTCTGGAAAGCGGCACGGCCCGGCGCTTTACCGGGGACCTGGACAAGACCCTGGAGCATCTCGAGAAGCGGACCCCCGAGGAGGTCAGGTCCTGGGTGCAGGCCATGATCTTCATGTTCGAGGCCAGCCAGTATCTCGATGGTCGGGATGCCGCCAGCATCCCCCTGAACACCGATTCGCCCGACTTCAACGCCTGGCGCGCGATCCGGCCACGCTCGATGGATCCCGAGCGTGAAGACGGCCCCTTGCCGCTGGGACGCTACGGCGGACGCGGCGGGCCGCCGACCTTCGGCGGCTTTCCGCTGGCCCTGACAGCGGAGGACCTGGCTGCCGGTGAAGTGGATGTGGCGATCGTCGGCGCACCGCTGAACATGGGTTCGGGGTGGCGCGATTCCGGGGTCGCAAGCACAACCGAGCTGCGCTTGTACGGCTGGGCCATGGGCGGTCCGGATCAGTATGTCCACGTCGACGCTGGCAAGTCCCTGACCATCGTCGATTACGGTGATATCGCCATTGACAACCTCAGCACCGAGCGTTCGATGCGGCATATCCGCGAGGTGGTCCGGGAGATCGCCGAAGCCGGTGCTATACCGGTCATCATCGGTGGCGACCACTCGCTGTCCTATCCGAATGTCGCCGCGATGGCCGATGTTCACGGCAAGGAGCGCGTGAGCGTGATTCATTTCGATGCGCACTATGACGCCTGGTGGGGTTCGCCACACCTGATCAGTCACGGCGTGCCGGTCTATCGCCTGCTCAACGAGGGCCACGTGAGAATTGCCGATTACATGCAGGTCGGACTGCGTTCCGATGGTCCGGATCGCGACGCCTTCGAATGGATGCGCGAAAATGGCATGCGTTATCACACCATGGCCGAGATCGAACGCCGCGGCTGGGACGAAGTTCTCGACCGCGTGGTTGCCGAGGCCAGCGAGGATGGTCGCAAGCTGTATATCTCGTTCGATATCGACGTGGTCGATCCGGCCTACATGACGGCAACCGGCACACCGGTACCGGGCGGCCTGACCATGCGCGAGTCGATCACGATCGTGCGTCGGCTGTGCGCGGAATCGAACGTGGTCGGCTTCGAGCTGGTCGAGCTCCATCCGGCCCTGGACCCCACCTACCTGACCACACTCAACAGCGCGCTGATCGTGAAGGCGTGCCTGACCGGGCTGGCCATGAACAAGGAAGGCCTGACCGATCGCCACTATCTCAGCCCAGTGTCGGTCGAGCACGCCCTCGACGACTACTACGGCGACCGCCAGCACTACCTCGATGCCACCGCAGCCGAGAACGAGAAAAAGGAAGCTGAAGACAAGGAAGATGAGCGGGACGACTGAGGGGCGGATAGTAATTTCAAAGGCCCTGCTCGGCGGCTATGCCGTCGCACTGCACGGTGCTCGTGGCACGGTCGACATCGATATCGTGCTGCGCTGGACCTTGCGCGACCTCGAGGCAGCCTAAACCGCGTTGAGCAGCATCGGCCTTGTATCGCGGCGGCCGACAGCGTTTTCCGATTCCGTGACGAGTACATCCGGAATCGCAACCTCAATGCCTGGAATTTCTACAATCCGCAAGACCTCAGCGAGCAGCTGGGTATCGTCATCAGCGAGGACCTCAGGGGCAAGCGGAGGATCCGCATGGATACACTGAACGGACCAGTCCAGGTGCTCAGCCGCAAAGACCTGATTGCCATGAAACGGGCGAGTGGGCGGCCACAGGACCTTGCTGATGTCGGGGCGCCCGGCCCGCTCCAAGCTGATCAGCCTGAAGGTGCCCGAAGACCTGCTGCAGGCGGTGGTCTGGCCTGCCCCGAGTCTTGCGTAAAGCCCGCGCGCCCAAATCACCGCCTCCGGGCCTGGTATTCATCCCGTCTGCCCAGCGTATATAACGCCAGCGACTCGGCCTTGGCCCGCAGGCCTCGGGCTCGCCCTTCATCGGCAGGGCAATGCAGGCGGCTCATGCCCAGGTTGAAGTGGCCCGTGGAGCTGACCGGGTCGCAGGCTCTGAAACGGTCACACCGCCGCGCGCTACTTCTTGCGGCGCGCCTGGCCGGCAGCGGCTCGCCCAGTCCGGCGCGCCCGACCAGGCATCCAGCGAGTGAGCAGGCGTTGTTCCTCGAGCATCGTTTCGCGTTCCGCCTCGATGACGAATTCGCGGAAGACCTCCGAGGCGTAGCTGAGCGGATGACCCTTCAGCTTGACCAGGCCGTAGTGCGCGGTCAGCCCGGATTCCCCGCGGAGGATCGTCAACTGTCCGCTCTCGAGTTCCGCGCTGATCGAAGACAGCGTGGCGGCCATGATCGCGTCGGAGCCCGCGACGATCCGCTTGATCGCCGCCATCGCGTTGCACTGGAGCGAAGGGAAGGCGCGCTGGGCGGCGACGGGGTCCGGTGACTTGCGCTGCGCGGCCAGCAGGGGCGCGAGGATCCGGGGCGGAATTCGACTCGGGGCAACGGACGGAAACGCGAAAATGTCCGTCGCCGAGGCATTGGCTCGCCCCGCGAGCGGGTGCCCCTTGCGCGCGATGAAATGCAGCGGATGCACAGACATCGGCTCGATGTCCACGTCGTTTTCCTGCAGCATCGTGCTGATCTCGGCGACAAAGAAGTCCAGCTCGCGGGCACGCAGGCGGCGCAGCAGTTCGTCCCAGTCCCGCACCTGGAGGCGGACGTTGATGCGTGGATGTTCGCTGATGAATCGCGCCAGCGCGGTGCTCAGCGTCGATTCGGCCGGATACGGGCCACCGCCGATCGTCATGTGACCCGTTTCCAGTGTCCGCCTGGCCAGGACCTGTTGGCCGAGGTCATCGGCCAGCTCTGTGATCTGGCGTGCTCGCTGAATCAGCAGGCGTCCGAAATCCGTCGGCACCACACCACTTCCGGAGCGGATGAAGATGCTCGTGCCGACATGTATCTCGAAGTTCTGGACGCTGCGTGACAGGGCTGGCTGGCTCAGGTGCAGGGCCACGGCAGCGCGGGCAAAGCTGCCGTGCTCGGCCAGGGCCAGGACGTGTCGAAGTTGACGCAGTTCAAATGACATGCGCCAAATCTATACCTTAACTGCGCCAAATGGATTGGCCGCATGGGCGCGAGGAACCTAGACTTCGGTCAGATAACTGTGTCGTCGACCTCCGCCGACCGCCCTGCCCCACCCCCCCTGGGGACGTCACGTGCATCGCACGATGAAGGAGCATTTCATGAGATTCTTGAGCACATCAGGATTGGCGTTCGGTCTCGCGCTGGCTGCGGGCGCAGTCGCGGGCGCGCCGGCCGCGCAGGGTGACGGAGACATCGCGACCGGGTCCTCGGCGGCGGTTGCGCACTTCGATCCGCAAGGCAAGCCGCCGTCGACCTTCACGCTCGAGATCCGCGACCGGCTCAACGCCGAGTTGCCCTTCAGCGACAAGCGCGACTTCGACGAAGCGAAGAAGGGCTTCATCGCCGAGCCGCCGTACATGCAGATCATGGCTGACGCGGGCCACGTCGCCTGGGACATGGCGAGCTACCAGTGGCTGCTCTCGGGCCAGGACTTCGCGACCATCCACCCCTCGCTGCAACGCCAGGCCGTGCTCAACATGGCCTACGGCCTGTATGAAGTGGTGCCGGACCGCATCTACCAGGTGCGCGGCTTCGACCTCGCCAACATCAGCTTCATCAAGGGCGACACCGGCTGGATCATCTTCGACCCGCTGACCGCCGCTCAGACGGCCCGTGCCGCGCTCGAGTTCATCAACGAGAGGCTGGGCGAGCGGCAAGGTCATGCTGATCGCGCCCTCGGGCTTCATGGACCACGCGATCTCCGAGAACGTGTTCGCCGGCACCGCGATGTCGCGCCGCACACAGTGGCAGTACGCCACGCTGCTGGAGCGCCATCCCCACGGGCACGTCGACCAGGCGATCGGCAAGAACGTCGCCAACGGCGCCGTCGGCCTGATCGCTCCCAATCGCCTGATCAGCGAGAACATCGAGGAAATCACGCTCGACGGCGTGAAGATGGTGTTTCAGGACGTGTCCGATACCGAGGCGCCGGTCGAGGTGAACACGTACTTCCCCCAGTTCAAGGCGCTGTGGTCGTCCGAGGTCGTCACGGGCACGATCCACAACATCTACACCACCCGGGGTGCCGCGGTGCGCTCAACTGGTCGAAAGTGATCAACGAGGCGCTGTTCAAGTTCGGCGGCGAGGCCGAGGTGATGTTCGCCTCGCACAGCTGGCCGCGCTGGGGCAACGAGCGCATCCAGGAGATGCTGCGCACCCAGCGTGACGCCTACGCCAACCTCAACAACCAGACCCTGCACTACGTGAACCAGGGCGTGACGATCAGCGAGATCCACAACGTCTACGAGGTGCCGCAGAGCCTGCAGCAGAGCTGG
>Ga0209498_1002133_pt1 | contig 12052 bp, 9 predicted proteins | sample WalLakDeSediment_FD_184131 | JGI IMG/M metagenome (GOLD analysis project Ga0209498, IMG submission 184131) | Lake sediment microbial communities from Walker lake, Nevada to study Microbial Dark Matter (Phase II) - Walker Lake 11/02/13 Deep... | ecosystem: Environmental > Aquatic > Freshwater >...
GATGAAGCAGAACGGTATTATAATTCCTTTTTCAGGAATCACTATTCGGGTTCGTTAAAAATAAACTTTGCAATCGGATTATACAATCAGGGAGAGTATAGTCGTGCGTTACCTTATCTATTGTCAATTGTCGAGTTCGGAGATACGTATCATGAAATAATTCTATCACTTGCAGAGACATATCATCATCTCGGGGACTACCGGAGCATGGCCCACTGGTATGAATATCTTCGTAGATTTCAACCCGAAAATAGGGATATTATAAAAAACCTGATCAGTGCCTATGAAATGCTTGGTGAAACCAGCAATTCCAAAAAATATCGGAATCTTTTAATTCAATAATATTATGCCTGATACACGATTCATCTTGTTTATATTACTTATCATATTCGGCACCGCACCCGTTAATGGCCAGTTGTCAATTCTATCCGTACATCCGGCTCAAAATTCGATTATAGCCAGTGAGGTGGATTCAATCCGCATTACTTTTTCTTCGGCTATTGATGTCCATAGTTTTGCCGACGGTGATATCACGATATACGGGAACCAAACAGGGCTTTATACCTGGGCGCATCGATTCGATCCGGTACAAAATACTTTATTCATTAAATCATATGAACCGTTTAAACCGGGGGAATTGATATCGGTGACTGTAAGCGATCGATTAAGATCGGCCGGCGGTCAATCGCTACCGGCAGGATATCAATGGCAGTTCACGGTTCGGGTCGAGTTCGGTACCGGGCGATTTTATGATCCGGAGGTAATTAGTCTGCAGCCGAACAGCCAGCCGGTGTCGATCTATGTCGGAGATTTGAACAGGGATTATTATCCCGATCTGGCTACGGTAAATTTTGAAACCGGTCTTGTAACAATTTTGGGAAACCGGGGACATAGAGATGATGAATTCAGAGGATTTTGGATTGTTAATGAAATAGAGACGGGTGAACCGGGAGAAAATTTTTCTACGGAATATAGTATTCAGAGTACAAGTGTGGATCCGGTTGGGAGAGGTTCGCATATAACCGGCGGTGATATTACGGGGGATGGAAATATAGATCTTATAGTATGTAGTCCATTATATGAAAAAATAATCTTACTAAAAAATACCGGAAGTGGAACCTTTGAGTTCGAAAGTATGGAACTGGAGACCGAATATAAACCCCTTGCCAGTGTACTTGCAGATTTTAATAATAACGGTTTGCTTGATATTGCAGTCGTGACGATGGGGGATAATCGGGTAGTCGTTCATTACAATACCGGCGGGGGAAATTTTTCCGCACCGTATCCTCTATCAGTCGGACGAACCCCTCTCTCGATTGTGGCACGCGATATAAATAATTCGGGTTTTGTGGATATTTTAGTAACATCCGCAGGTGATGACCGGATAGATATTCTGTTAAACCGGGGTGATGGTACATTCTCATTGGAAAAATCAATCGACTTACCTTTTACCCCCGCTTTATTAAATGCAAATGTTCTCATTGGCAACGACAACGGAACGTACGGTGACGGAAATGTCGATATCGTCGTCTCATCCCGGTTTTCTAATCAGATTGCAATACTTAAAAATACCAGTGACTCAAAATACTTTGAAGTTGAATTTGTTCACGAAATCGGAAATAGGACAATTTCGGGGTTAGCAGTCGCGGATATAGATACGCTTGATATCGTTGCACGTCAGATAAATCTTGATAAAGATTACGATTTGGATATTATTACATCCTATTCATTAAGCGACCAGTTCTTCATCCTGGAAAACCGGGCGAACCAATCGTTTGGTAATTTTACGGAAATCGATGAAATATCGTCACCGGTTGGTATTGCGGCAGCTGATTTTGATCTCGATGGGGACATCGATCTGGCCGTAACAAATATTGCCTCCGGTACGATAACACTGTTATATAATGCGGGCGGAAGGGAAATGTGCTGTGGCGCTTACTCTGTCATTGATTTTGGGGATGTATGCATCAATACAACGGCTTCAAACACATTACCCGTTGAAAATAACGGACCGTATGATTTGTATGTTACAATAACATACACAAACGGCGTGTTCAGTATCGATTCCCAATCATTTGTCCTCTCCCCGGGAGACTCAAAGGATGTGATTGTCTATTTTAACCCGGATGAAATTGGTATTTTTGAAACAGCACTTTTAATATCCTGGAGCATTGATGAGGGGGTATCGTCTATAAGCTCTGTTATTGTTCCGGTGCGGGGCAGAGGTGTAAACGGTTCTTTATCCGCGTCGCCGATCGCACTCGACTTTGGAGATGTGATCGCAGAGCAATCGGTTACGCAATCATTTATATTGCACAACAGTGGTAACATTAACGCGGATATAGTGTCCATGGAAACATCAACGGATAATTTTACTGTTACTACCGAATCTTTTTCTACGGTGTTACCCGTTCAACCACAAACAGTTACCGTTGAATTTAATCCTCCTGTCGAAGGGATATACGAAGACAAACTCGTTATAATGTATAATGATTTGTGTTCTGTGATGCCCGATACATTATATATTGATTTACACGGCCGCGGCTTGTCATTTTTACCCGATTTGATCGCTGATAATATAGAAGTGGATTCAACACCTATTTTATTAAATCAGACACATACCGTAACCGGCTATATTACAAATAAATATAAAGATGTGGATACGTCTTTCCGTTCGGTAATAACACTTCGTGGCGAAATTATCGGTGATACGACTATTACCGGTATTTCGGCTGATGAAGTAATTCAATTTCCCATTGAGGTGCAATTTGGAGTTGTCGGACGACAGGAAATAAAATTAATCGTCGATTATGATGACGACATCGATGAATTGACGACACAAAACAATGAGATCTCGTCCTTTGTAACGGTCGAACGGGGTACAGAAATCTTTGTCAGGCCTAATCCATTTACTCCGAATAACGATGGATTCAATGATCGGGCCGGCATCAATTATGCACAGATCGGAATCAATAATCCCATACTGAAAATTTACTCGATCGACGGACGTTTATTGCGTATCAATACCGAACCTGAAGGGTATACTTTATACTGGGACGGATTTGATAAAAACGGAAAAAGCCAGCTCCCCGGGGTGTATTTATTCGTATTGGAAGACGGTAATGAAGTGGTTGCGACCGGTACGATAACATTGGCGCGTTAATAAAAAACGATTAGCATCATAAAAAATAGTAAGTACTAGTATACAATATGAAAAAAATCATTCTTTCGGCATTCATTATCTTCGTATTATATCCGGGCGCTTCTATATTCGCCCAACGACCGATTTATGGTCCACCGACAAGTGTGATAGATTCGAAATCGATTTTCGCCAATCCCTCGCTTTTATCTTTTCATAGACCGAAACTTGCTCTGGGAGTAAAAGGATATCACATAGGTTTTGCCGACCTTTCTGGAGTTCCGCTCAAACAGGGATATCTTACCTTGTCATATCCGTTCCTTTTCAATACTCAGCTCGGTGCCGGAGCAGGCGTACAATACTTTGACAGCCCGATGTACAGTCGATCCTTCTATAGCGCTCATGTGGCCGCCAGGTTATATCGATATGTATCGGTCGGTGTATCATTATCTGCCCTAAACATATCGTACGATCAATCGAAGTTCGATTTGCTCCATCCGAATGACCCGGTATTTGTATCGGGAACTTCAAAAACAACCTTCAATTCATCGTTCGGCGTATTTGCTCGACCATTTGATTTTTTAAGTGTTGCATTCGGGATACGAAATATCAATGAGCCCAATCTGTCCCTGATCGGACATTCGGTAAATCTGGACAGAGAATATTTTTTGGGAGGGACATATACGCAGGGGCCTTTTAAGGGAACACTCGAACTCTTTAATGATCAGCACGGACTTGATGCTCGCTTCTATTTAGAATTGTATTCAAGTCACGGGAATTTCATCAGAACGGGAAGTCATCTGCATTTTGATAATATGCATATAGAAGCACAAATGCATATCAGCGGTCCGTTCAGCGTAAATTATCATTATGAATTACCGATGTCCGGCATAGCGGGACACTCGGCAGGCACGCATATGTTCTCGATTATCTTTGAATTCGACAGACTACCCCGTCTTCCGGATCGTGTGAAACCGCCTCTATTTCATTTACCGTTTCAGGAACCAACGATTTTCCCGAGCGTTGAACCGCGGATTTTTATCTCATCTCAGACTTCATTAATAAAATATTATGAAAAACAGATAACAAGAGTCATAGATGATGACATCCCTGATGAAACGGTGCGTACGTTATCCCAATATGATATGGGTGTGCTTGACTCTGATTTTCGGGAAATCCAATATCCATTCCCGTCGAATAAAATCGCTCCCGTACCCGATGAGATAGAATCTACAAGTTTGTTGTCGCCGGAATATCGAGAGATGATTCATAAACTCGGATACATCCGGCGCGGACAATCGGCATATCCTGTTACAATTGTATCCGCTAATGAAAATTTATTAAAAGCATTTGAAATTCATAATAAACTAAAAACCGGAAATCTATCGCCGGGGGAAATACAAGTGGGTACTCCACGTTTTTCATCCTCTGCGGATTCAGCACGATATTACACAAGGGTTGACAGGAATTCGATCGTACCGACTGAAAACACTACCTTTCTGGAACCCCGGTACGTATCGTTTGATCTTATTCCAACGCACCTTAATCCATCGGTAAAACATTGGAATGTCATTATTGAAAACTTTGCCGGAGAACAAGTTAAACGGTTTTCGGGTAACAATCTTAATTCTACCTCTCTGACATGGAATTTACGCGATGATGCGGATATGCTCATCGAACCCGGAATCTATACTTATTATATCAGATGGGAAGATACCGAAGGCAGTATTCGTGAATCGGAACGACGTCATATCTATATGCAAAAATTCGTGCGCAATATTACCATCGAGGTGACTAGGAATGCAGATAAAGTCCCCGATACACCGGATAGAATTAACATCATTATTAAAAACTAAATAAAGAAACGTATTATGAAAACGAAAACACGATTGTTACAAGTGCTGTCTGTTATTGCACTGATTACAGGAACTCTGCTGCTTCCGCATATGCTGATTGCCGAAGAAGATGCTCTCCCGGCGACTGTTGTTGATACCGTGGTAGGACCAAGCATAGGAAATTTTTGGGACTTAACCAAACATGCCGGAGGATTCCGTTGGCTTATTTTTCTGGTATTGGTTGTCGGTGTTTTTCTGATAACACTGAAAATTTATGAACTGACTGTCGACCGATTTAAAGCACGACAATTCGAGAGAACAAACCTGCAAAAACTCGATAAAAAAAGTATCACAGATTTAATTTCCCGACAATCTGAACATTTACTTTCCCGTTTGGCGGCGACACTGATCAACGTTTTTCAAACCAGGCGGAATGCTGACTCCCTGCATGATGAAATTGCCAACTATGTACAGTTTCAGCACGATAAGTTTACTACATTCCGCACCCGGATTGATTTCTTATCTGATACCGCAGGGGCACTCGGATTACTGGGGACAGTCTGGGGGATGTTTATCGTTTTCTTTTCGGGTAATCTCGATAAACAGGTTATTCTGACCGGTATGGGGATTGCACTTCTTACCACTCTCCTCGGATTGATCGTAAGCATATTTTTGAATTTCTTCTCAACGGTAGCATCGGGCATTTACAACAAACGGCTCGATCAGGTTATAAAAAAATCGGATGAGCTCCGGTTTCGTTTGCTGGAAATAAATGAAATGAATGGATATGTAAAACGTATGAATCCCAATAATGAAAACGTTTTGAAAGGAAACGGACACAAAAACATAGTCGAAAAGCAGGTTTCTGAAAAAGACATGCTTTCCTCTTATTCCGGTGAAGGGAAAAGAGAGCAAATACTTAAAAATGGAAATGGTAATGGTAATGGTCACACTATTATATCGGATACATTGGGTGGTACGCGTTTTAATCGGATGCCGGATCATCACGCTGATAAATCCATACGTGAGGAACGTCCATGTTCCGAAGGTGTACATACCCTCAGCAGCAGCACACCGACCACGGTAAATACATGTCAAATGAATTTGTTTCGGGAAAAAGGGAATAACCAGATAGGACAGACAGGGAAAGTACTTCCGGAACCATTTATCGTGGAGGTACATGACGAATCCGGAAGTGCGATCGATCATTGCAATGTTCATTTTGAGGTACTAAGAGGTAACGGTACGTTTCCGAATGGTTCGAGATCTGCGACAGTACAGACCGATGAAGCCGGGGTAGCAAAAATCCGGTTTACGCTCGATATAAAACCCGGCTTCAATATTGTTACTGCAAAAGTATCCGATGGAAACAAACACGTGCGATTTCAGGCCGTCGGACAGGAGGTAACCGATTAACATGAAGCGCGGAGGATATCTTTTACGGTTTGTTGACGTTGTTTTGATCTTACTTTTTGGATTTATAATTATATCCGAAATAGAGGATAATTCTGAAATAATTCTTCCGAAGAGTACGGAAACGCCTCCGATGCCTCCTGATTTCGAAGAATTGATTTATATCGGCGTAACCAGCGAGGGTATCTATTTACTTGAAGATGAAACTATGGAAATAACATCGAGGGAGGAACTGGAAAAGTATTTGGTGCACAAAAAAGATCTTTACGGCGACTTCCTGAAAGTACGCATAAGATCAAATTATGATACCCCGGTCTACTATGCATTTGCCGCCGCACAGCTCTGCGACGGGTTTGGTATAAAGAAAGCTCTCGACGTACAAATATTTAGTGAATGATATTTTTATGAAACGTTCATCTTTTTTAATCAGATTTATCGATGTCGGCCTGATCATGCTATTTGGTTTTATCATGATCAGCGATATTAACCTCCGGTCACAAATCCCGTTACCCAGCAGCGGTGACGGTTCGGAGTCGGAAATTATACAGACACTGATTATCATTGCAATTCACAGAGATGGTTCATATGAAATTACAGAAGCGGAGACGGAAATCCAATATGGTCTGTTACAATCTATAATGGAGTTGGAAAAAACATTACGTGAGGTACAGAAAGAAAAGCAATCCGGCGGAGTTGAAGTTGTTGCTTTAATCTCTCCCGATGAGAAAGCGATCATGCAGAATCTTGTGGATGTTCTTGATGTATGTGACAAACTCAGAATCGTTAAAAACATAAATATTCCATCGTTCCGGTTGTAATGATGATACTTCCGCAAAAAGAAAAGACAAATAAATCTGTATATATTTCTATCTGCGTCACGTTTGCAGTACTCGGAATACTCTATTTGATACTAATATTTACCGAAATGTACGAGGTGAAATCGTACCGGGAGTTGTATCGTGAAATCGATTTAGTTAAGCTTATCGAATTTTTACCTGAGAGAAAACGCGAAAGTAGACAAGAAAAACCCGTTGCGGAAAAAATTGCCAAAGAGGAAGTTAAGCCCGAGGTAATCCGTACCCAACAGCGGGTAGATTTGCGCGAAATAATACCGGATGGCTTTGAGATGGATTTTGATGCTCCGACAAAGACCATTACCGAGCGGACAAAGCTTGATCCGGATCAAGGTTCAAGAAAATCGCTGAGTCTGGAACAAACAACACTCGGGGATGTGGGTGGTTTTCAGACAATAAGTGACAGATCATTTATTCTACCCGGAGCGATGGATCAATATGGTGCGGGAGATAACGAAGGTATACGTCTACAAGGAGGTACCGGCGGAGGCACGGGCGGTACGTCGGGTGATTTTAATGGAGGCACGGCTCTTGGTGGTGTTCGCGGAAGACAGGAAGAAAGCGGGACGGCTCCTCAGATCGGATTGCGGGGGCTGGAGGATTTTGGTGAGCGATATAGCAATTTGGAGCGGATATATCGCGCACTGGCCGAGTGGATGAAAAATAATCCCGCTGAATTGCCGGTCCCGGTCCGGCGGCTTATGGCGGAAGACCGCTGGGATCCGAGTTTTTTATCGTCGCGCGTGCAATTCGAAATTGCGGGTAGATCATTCGATATGCTCCTTATGTGCAAGGAAGAAATTTATGAAATTCATATTTTGCTCGTAGAACAAGGGAATGCTACATATTTAATCGACCGTAATTTTCAGAAAGAGAGCAATTCCCTTCGGACAGGCGGTGTGGATGTCCGGCAGAATGCTATTACTGCAGTACAGTCGAATATGCAACCGGCCGGTCACGATCGGACTCAGGAGTTTTATCAAATATTTTTATCATGGTGGAATACAGTATCTTCCGAACAATAGGAAAGAATGAAAAATATGCAACGGATACAGATTATAATAAGTGTACTATTCATTGCGGGTTGTACGACTACACGGGTACCGGTTACAACCGATCAGATGGTCCTTTTTATACCGCCGGGGGTGGATAGTCTTGTTGCCGCTGAGGCACAGGAAGTTGCCGAGGGTTCATTTGTGTCAATGGATGCTGAAAATAAATCTGATGTACTAAAACAGCAGGCACGTCGGACAATCGATGAGAGCGATTCGCTGTGGAAGTATCTGACTATGAGCCGCGATACTGTTTACGATGTTACCAGCGATAACGCAAGAGAATCTATCGATGCATTCAATCGCGGAGCAGAAGCAATAGTGAAATTTCAGGAACTATCGAAAACGAAAGATTTTGACGATTCATATCTTTTAACGCGGCAGAAAGAGTTACTTGACAGCGCTCAGCATGCATTTGAAAACGCAATAACATTAAATCCCTTTGATCCGGAAACAAAATACTGGCTCGCAGCGGTCTATCAGAGAAAAGCTGCGCGTTTAGCACAAGAACGGGAATACGAAAAAGCTATCGAAATCCTGGAACGGCTAATCCGGGTGGAAAAAGGCGATCATCCCATCTATGCACGCCTGGCCGAAAGTTATTATGCGATTGGAAAATGGACTCAGGCCGTCGATAATTTTTATGAGGCCGAAAGATTACTTCGAGAAACCAACTTTCTGAATACGGATTCAGCAGAGCCCGGCATGCTTTCGGCTGCCGATTCTTCGACCTTATTTTTATACACCTACTATCGTGCAGAGGCACTCACGAATGCGAACAGGGCAGATGATGCACTTGAAACATTTCGTAAAGCATATACTCTTACACATATACCGAATGAACGCCAGGCGGTTCAGTCCATGATCGGATTTATTATGTGGGATGACGGAAATATACCGGCCAGTATGGCGCGGGATTCTTTGCTTGCGCTGCGTCAAGACGGCAAGATTGCAGATGCAGAACGAGGATTTAAAATATTATATGATAATCTGACGACACAGCGGGCACGGGATGAAATAGACTGGAGAATTGCGGTTATTCAATTTGAAATGGATCGGAAAGGTGAAGCGGCGGAAAGATTGATGCGGCTTGTTCAAAGAACGGAAACACTGGCTGAGAACGGGATGCCTGTTGACTCTACGTCAATAAGATATTTTCAGGACTATGGTACAATTTGTTTTAATCTCGGAACCATGTATTTACGGCATGAACGCGATCGTCACACGGCGCTAAAGTACTTCAAACAGGCGGCTTCGGTTCCATGGTCTAACCGTGCATTGGCAAATTTCGAAGTGGCGAAGATACTTATCAATAATATCCCGGAAGCACTTCGTCATTCCGAAGCAGCTATTCGTGAAATGGAGACCATGAGTACAGAAGAACAACGTGAATTGTATCAGGTTTTAGTCCAATTACATCGCCGGGGAGGAAACACCGAACGTGCGAGATATTATTTTGAACAATGGAGAAATATTTAATGTCGGAGATTCCATGAGGAACACACTGCAATCCTTTACTGTTTTACTATTGCTCTTAATACTGATTAATCCGTTTTTCGATGCTTTTTCGCAATCGGACACCGGAGATCGGATCGGTCAGATGAGCAGGCCCTTTGCCGAAATTGTCGATCCCGAACTTATCGAATTCCTCATCGATCAATATCTCATACCTGAAGATGAAGTAACAAAAATCGAGATCATAGATGTAACAAATAACGGATTCGGTCCCGACGATATTCTCGTCACCTATCCCTCGATGAATGCATACGTTGTCCATGCACCGCCGAATGCTCTTGAAATTATGCGCGATTGGAGCATAGAAACCGAATACCGGATTGACAGCGACAATCTTTCCGCTGAAATTTTCGACCCGCGTGAGCCACAGGAAGTTTTCACCGGAGACCCTGCACAACGCGCTATAATCGGCGATATCCTGCGGGCCCTTGATAGATCGTACCGCGATATTCCGATACGCTTCCGTTTCGAACGTAATCACGAAGGATTTACATTCCAGATGTGGGATTATAAAGAATCGGCGTTATTATATTCAGCCCGGCCTAAACCTATTCCCGACAGCGTCGCGGTCAACGATCTTCTGTATGTAATCCGGACCGATTCCACCGTTATAGCGGATACGGCCTACTATGATATTTTTTATGTCATAAAAACGGTAGAGGATATTCAATATATCCCAGGATCACCGGCAATCGATGGCCAGAGGACCGCAAACAGGGAAACTTCCGGGGCTGTTCGACATAGGTATGATTAAGTTCGATATCTCACGGATGAAAGGACAAAATACAAATGAATAAATAACGATATATATAGTATGAAGCAAGTTGAAATAAATTTGTTTTTAAAATATTTTTTATTTTAGTAAAAATTGTTGATATTTTCAGAAGTATTATGTAAAATATAATAAACAGAGACGATGCAACTTCTTAATTAATCGATGAAATACTATGGCACCGATATCAAATGTTGAAATTGAAAAAAACCTCCTGAAATATTTTCAGGAAACATTATCAAATCAGGATATTAAGTATAGCAGACCGCCTGTCTTATTCAAAAGCGGGCGGGATATTCGTACCTATAGATTTCGTCTCACCGGAGTTCCGGAGGAATATTCTAAGGGGCTCGTTTTAAGATTATATCCCGATAAGAGTTCTCCCTTAATACCTCACTTTGAAAAAATTCTTTTAAATACTCTTCGCGAAGAGGGACTACCCGTCCCGCAGGCTTTTTTTGCCGAGAGTGAAAATGATTTTCTTTTTGCTCCGTTTCTCGTTATGGAAGAATGTCCGGGTGATGTTTTATTTGATATTAATTCTCTGAGTCAACAACCATATATGCAGGCAGCCCGCTTTCTCCTTTCCGGTATCGGTCCGATTGCACGGAAACTTGCCAATGTTGCGATAGAATTACACGCTGTTCCATCCGACAGACTGTTGGAAAGATTCCGGCCATTGAATTTCCAAGTAGAACAATCGAGTTTAAACGGTAGATTGTATCATCTCTATAAACGTGTACAAAATGCAAGACTGATCGGACTCGAAGAAGGTATTGTTTGGCTCATTTCTCATGGTCCTCCGGAACCGGAAAATCCTGTTGTTTGCCACGGTAATTTGAATCCGAATAATATTCGAATCAAAGACGATCGTATAAGCGGCATACTCAACTGGTCGATGGACACAATACTCATCGGTGATCCGGCTTATGAATTAGGAAGAACGAGCGCGTCATTTAAATGTTTTGTTCCGCACGTATCGCAATCTCTCATAGGCCTCACCTTTGGAGTCGGGAAACGGTTCTCAAAACAATTCCTTTTAAACTACCAACAGCAGAATCCGGTTGACAAAAAACACATTGAATATTTCGAAATGTTGTGGTGTATAGATCTTGCGACATCAGCCGCCGAGACTATAATCGGTCTGACACATATCTATAAAAAAGAATTTGAAGAAGCGAAGATTGATTTATACAAATCTGCCGCGAATGCGGTTGAAATGTTCGTGAATACAACCGGTGTGCCGGTGAAACTTCCTATGCTGCGAAGATAGATTATCTGTATTAAATTATTAACCTTTCTGGAATTTTTAAATCGCTCCGGTTTACTTTTCATTATCCCCGGGAATACGACATGAGATATTTTTTCTCTTTTTTTATTTGTTTCGTCATGACGGCATTGCTATCGACCACCACCGTGTATTCACAGACACTTCCGATGGTTCACGATCCGACTGTATCCGGCGTTACCGG